>OGXO01001166.1_pt1 | contig 14786 bp, 11 predicted proteins | sample 1576321 | NCBI WGS metagenome assembly OGXO01 (sample SAMEA3541568, study PRJEB24748) | human gut metagenome | biome: human gut; feature: human-associated habitat; material: faeces | place: China | collected 2012 | reverse complement strand
GCGCACAGCAGTGGCGTAGTGGGTATGGCGTCTATCAATGTGAAGGATGGTATCGTGCAGCTTTTATTGGGAGACAGCCTGACCAAGGGGATTCGCGTAGAGGTGGATCCGGAAGGCGGCGTGACGCTGGAGTTTCATATCATCGTAGAGTATGGTACCAAGATTTCTGCGATTGCGGATAATTTGATCAGTACTGTACGGTATCGGGTTTCGGATATGCTGGGCATTGAAGTATCCCATGTGGATATTTTTGTCGAGGGAGTCCGGGTGGACGGCAGCGAGAAATAACAAAAGTATGTTGCATGGGAGGATTATGTGTTGAGTAACCGATTGGATGCAGAACAATTCCGTCGTATGATCGTAGCGGGCGCAAACCGGCTGGAGGCAAACAAGAAGGAAGTAGATGAGCTCAACGTATTTCCGGTTCCAGACGGAGATACGGGTACAAATATGTCTTTGACGGTGATGTCTGCCGCAAGGGAAGTTTTAAAGGCTGGGGACGATGCCAGCGTGGCATTGAAAAACGAATTGAAATACTGGAACAGTTCTAAAAGCCTGTTCTAATTTTCTTCCCAAGCGTTTTTATTCAAAAGTTGATTATGCCCTTAATTGGTCTAAACTTATAAATAACAGGGATTTCTGTTTAATTTTCATTAAAGGAAACAGAACTATCCCTGTCTTTTTCTTATATTTGGTTGTTATACATATATACATCAACCTAAATACAACTGATATGAGAACGAAGAAACAAATCTTTATGCTGTTACTAGCCTTGCTAGTGGGCATCCCTACCCTTTCGGCTCAAAGTAAAAAGGAAAAGAAAGAACAGAAGAAAGAAGCTGTAAAGAAGCTGATTGAATCTGAAAACTACAAGATAGATGTCAACACCGCCATGCCGATGCGCGGACGCTCCGTCCCTTTGACATCTTCCTACTCACTGGAAATCAGAAACGATTCGGTCATTTCTTATCTGCCTTATTATGGACGGGCTTACAGCATCCCCTATGGCGGAGGCGACGGGCTAAATTTTAAAGCTGTGCTCAAAGAATACAGTATGGAAATGGATAAGAAAGGAAATGCCGTCATCGAGTTTATCGCACGCAATCCCGAAGACAGGTATGAATACAGAGTCAAAGTATTCCCCAATGGTTCGGCAAGCATTGATGTCAATATGCAAAACCGTCAGTCCATTAGTTTTCAGGGGGAGCTGTATATAAAGGAAGAGAAGTAAGTAAGTAAGTAATAAGTAAGTAAGAAATAAAAAACAAGTAAGAAAAACGGGCTAAATAATTTTGTATTATTAGGCGTGGATTGCACGGATTACACGGTTGTTAGAATGATGATTACCATACAGCAACCGTGTAATCCGTGCCTAATTTTATAATATAAACTATTAAGATAATATACTTATTAGCTATCCGATAAAAATAAGATGAACACATTCACTCGGGCAGTATCGTTTTTTTATTCTTCCGGCTCTTCCCCACCTTTTAATATAGGCAGGCAAATGTGATATTTTACAGCTAAGATGCGAGTCAGAAATACGACTGATCCGCCAATCAACTGACAAGCGTAGGACTCCATACCTGCGAGATCGCAAATCCAATATGCAATACCGCCTACCACGCAAGCCATTGCGTAAATCTCCTTTCGGAAGATAAGAGGTATTTCATTGATAAATACGTCACGAATCACCCCACCGGCCGCTCCCGTAATGCTACCCATGATAATCGCCACCCAAAAAGGATACCCCAGAGCAATGCTCTTGCCTACACCTACCACGGTAAACAGTGCCAGACCGATGGTATCAAAAATGAAGAAAGTATTATTGAGCCGGATGAGCCAGCGTCCGAAACAGATGACCCATAACAAAGCCAGTCCTGTACAAATCAGATAGATAGGGTCAGTCATCCATCCCGGTGTCACGTCGAGCAGTACATCACGGATGGTACCGCCGCCGATAGCCGTAGCAAGTCCTACCACATAAGCGCCGAACCAGTCGAAACGTTTCGCCGAAGCTAGCCGGATACCACTAATAGCAAAGGCAAATGTGCCTATAAAATCAAGAATTTGAACGAATGTGGGCATATATTTGTTATTTTGTATGCAAAGTAACGAATAAATTCCGTAAGAAAATGTACTTTTGCTTCACGAATTAAACCGAATTAGGTAGAAACAATATGAAAATAACAATTGTTGCGGGGGCACGCCCCAATTTTATGAAGATAGCCCCCATTACACGCGCTATTGAAGCCGCACGGGCGCTGGGTAAAAGTATCTCTTACCGACTGGTTTATACCGGGAGGAAAGACGATACGAGTCTGGATGCTTCTCTCTTTTCGGATCTCGACATGAAAGCTCCTGATGTATATCTGGGAGTGGAAAGCAGTAATCCAACGAGTTTGACAGCCGGAATCATGGTAGCCTTTGAACAAGAACTGACGGAGAATCCGGCACACGTAGTCCTTGTGGTAGACGACTTGACCGCAACCATGAGTTGTGCCATCGTTGCCAAGAAACAAGGTATCAAGGTAGCACATCTCGTAGCCGGAACCCGTTCTTTCGATATGAAAATGCCGAAAGAAGTCAACCGTATGATTACAGACGGACTATCCGACTATCTGTTCACAGCCGGCATGGTTGCCAACCGCAACCTGAACCAGACGGGAACGGAAAGCGAAAACGTATATTATGTAGGCAACATTCTGATTGATGCCATCCGCTATAACCGGAACCGCTTGCTCAAACCGATATGGTTCTCCGTCCTGGGACTGCAAGAAGGAAATTATCTCCTATTTACTCTCAACCGTCGTGTATTACTCGGCAATAAGGAGAATCTGCGTCAGTTGATGAAAACAATCATCGACAAGTCCGCCGGTATGCCTATCGTTGCACCGCTACATACCTACGTACGTAATGCCATTAAAGAGTTGGACATCGAAGCTCCGAATCTCCATATCATGCCGCCGCAAAACTACCTGTTCTTCGGTTATCTGATAAACAAGGCGAAAGGAATCATAACAGATTCAGGAAACGTAGCCGAAGAAGCGACCTTCCTGGGTATTCCTTGTATCACGCTCAACACGTATGCCGAACATCCGGAAACGTGGCGCATGGGAACCAACGAACTTGTCGGAGAAGATCCTGCCCTGCTTGCCAAAACCATGGATACACTGATGCACGGTGAATGGAAACGTGGCGAACTTCCCGAACGTTGGGACGGACGTACCGCAGAGCGTATTGTACAGATACTTACGAGCAAATAACATTTACCCGGCATGTTCCATTCCGTTTCCCGGCATGGGACTGTTAGTTTCACGCCTTGAAACTAATAGTTTCACACCGGGAAACAAAGTGTTTCACACCGAGAAACCAACAGTTTCATGCCGGGAAACAAAAAGTTTCAAGGGTCGAAACAAAAAGTGCCCTACAACGGGAGCAAAGGTTTCAAATACCGGAACCGGGAGAACGAAATGCGGAAACGCCCTTATCAAAAGGATTAACAGCGGGATGTTCCTTGAATTATCGTACGATATATGCTTGTAAACAACAAAAAACGATGGGTAAAAAAAGTTATATATTCTGTTATCCTTAGAGTTATTTGTTAACTTTGCAGCCCTACTACAAACGTTATGATACAACGATATAACAAAATACTTATACTGTTCTTACTCGTATTGGTAGCTTCCAATGCTTTTGCGCAGCAAATTAAAGGGGTAGTCACTGATTCGGTTACCCACGAGCCATTGATGTATATCTCTGTTTACTACCAGGAAAAGAGAGATATGGGTACCATCACCAATATTAACGGAGAATACAGTCTTGAAGCCCGCAGAAACGGAGGAACACTGGTATTCTCCGCTGTAGGTTATATCAGTAAAACGGTTCGGGTTGGTTCCAACAATCAGACAGTGAACGTTAAGTTAGCTCCGGATAATGTGCTCCTGAACGAGGTTGTCGTGAAACCTCAAAAGGAGAAATATTCCCGCAAAAACAATCCGGCAGTGGAATTCATGAAGAAGGTAATCGAACACAAAAAGGCACAAGTCCTCGAAGTGAACGAGTACTATCAGTACGACAAGTACGAGAAGATGAAAATGTCTATCAACGACCTCACACCGGAAAAGCTCGAAAAAGGTATCTACAAAAAATATTCATTCTTAAGAGACCAAGTGGAAGTGTCGGAAACAACCAATAAGTTGATTCTCCCTATTTCCGTACAAGAAACGTCCTCGCAAACCATCTACCGCAAAAATCCCGAAAACAAGAAAACGATTATCAAAGGAAAGAACTCCAATGGTATAGAAGAATTTTTCTCTACGGGAGATATGCTTGGCACCGTACTGAAAGACGTATTTGCCGACATCAATATCTACGATGATGATATCCGGTTGCTTCAGCAGCGTTTCGTCAGTCCGATCGGTAACAATGCCATCTCATTTTATAAATATTATCTGATGGACACATTGATGGTAAACAAACGCGAATGTGTCCACCTCACTTTTGTTCCGCAAAACTCGCAAGACTTCGGATTCACCGGACATCTGTATGTATTGAATGATTCTACATACGCCGTTCAGAAATGTACAATGAACCTGCCTAAAAAGACCGGAGTCAACTTTGTCAACCGCATGGACATCACGCAACAGTATGAGCAACTGCCCAACGGCAACTGGGTGTTGGCGGATGATGACATGACCGTAGACCTTTCCTGGAATTCCAACAAAACAGCAGGTGGATTGCAGGTGGAACGAACCACGAAATATAGTAATTATAAATTCGATCCTATTGAACAACGACTGTTCCGGTTGAAAGGCAGCGTAATAAAAGAAGCGGATATGCTCTCGAAAAGCGATGAGTACTGGGCGAGTGTCCGTCAAGTACCATTGACAAAGAAAGAAAGTTCGATGGACGTATTCGTCAACCGTCTCGAACAGATTCCGGGATTCAAATACATCATCTTCGGAGCGAAAGCACTGATTGAGAACTTTGTAGAGACAGGAAGCAAAGAGCATCCGAGCAAAGTGGACATCGGCCCTATCAACACCATGATTTCGAGCAATTACATTGACGGTACCCGTTTCCGGTTGAGCGGTATGACTACGGCTCATTTCGACAAGCACTGGTTCTTGAGCGGATACGGAGCGTACGGTCTGAAAGACGAACGCTGGAAATATAGCGGAACGGTGACTTATTCGTTCAACAAACGCGATTATGTGGTCTGGGAGTTCCCGAAACATTATCTTTCGGCAACGTACAGTTATGATGTAATGTCTCCGATGGACAAATTCCTGTTTACGGATAAAGATAATATCTTCTTGTCAGTCAAGACAACGACAGTAGACCAAATGTCGTATATGCGCGACGCCACCATTAATTATGAACTCGAAACGCTGACCGGATTCGGAGTGAAAGCCATGTTGCGCCACCGTAACGACGAGCCTACCGGCAAACTGGAATATCTGCGCAATGATGCTGCACAAACCCGTGTGCACGATGTCACAACTTCCGAAGCAAGTCTGACGCTGCGCTATGCGCCGGGCGAATCATTTGTCAACTCCAAGCAGCGCCGCGTGCCCGTGTCGCTGGACGCTCCTATCTTTACGCTCACTCATGCTATGGGTTTCAAAGGAGTATTGGGCGGGGATTATAACTTTAACCGCACGGAAGCAAGTGTGTGGAAACGTTTCTGGCTCCCGGCTTCCTGGGGAAAGATTGATTGCAGCGTGAAAGCAGGTGCAGAATGGAACACAGTTCCTTTCCCGTTGTTAATCCTGCCGGAAGCCAACTTGTCCTACATCACCCAGCGCGAAACGTTCAACTTGATTAATAACATGGAATTCCTGAACGACCGTTACGCTTCCATGTCATTATCCTACGACATGAATGGAAAACTCTTCAACCGTATTCCTCTTATCAAGAACCTGAAATGGAGGGAAATGTTCCGTGTACGTGCTTTGTGGGGAACATTGACGGACAAGAATAATCCGTTCAAGAGCAACAATCCCGATTTGTTCCGTTTCCCGACACGCGACGGTAAGTTCACCAGTTTCGTGATGGACCCGAAAGTGCCGTATGTCGAAGCAAGTGTAGGTATCTACAACATTTTCAAGTTGCTGCACGTTGAGTATGTACATCGTTTCACTTATCGTGATAATCCGGGTATCAACAAAAACGGTATCCGCTTCATGGTATTAATGGTATTCTAAAAAATTATGCAACCACTAGCAGAACGGTTACGGCCAAAGACTTTGGATGATTATATCGGTCAGAAACATTTAGTTGGACCGGGGGCTATCTTGCGGAAAATGATTGACGCAGGACGCATCTCTTCGTTTATTCTCTGGGGACCTCCCGGAGTGGGTAAAACAACCCTTGCGCAAATCATTGCCAACAAACTGGAAACACCTTTCTATACGTTAAGTGCCGTGACTTCCGGTGTGAAGGATGTGCGCGAAGTGATAGAACGTGCCAAGAGCAACCGCTTCTTTTCACAGTCCAGCCCGATTCTGTTTATTGATGAAATCCATCGGTTCAGCAAGTCGCAGCAGGATTCTCTGTTGGGAGCGGTAGAGAACGGAACAGTCACGCTGATTGGCGCAACAACGGAGAATCCGTCGTTTGAGGTCATCCGCCCTCTCCTGTCCCGCTGCCAGCTTTATGTGCTCAAATCTTTGGAGAAAGAAGATTTATTGGAACTTCTGCAACGTGCCATCACCACGGATGCCGTATTGAAAGAGCGCAAAATTGAATTGAAAGAAACAACAGCCATGTTGCGCTTCTCCGGTGGAGACGCCCGCAAGCTGCTTAATATATTGGAACTCGTTGTGCAATCGGAAACGGAAGAGACTGTCGTCATCACCGATGAAATGGTGACCGAACGGTTGCAACAAAATCCGCTGGCATACGACAAGGATGGAGAGATGCATTATGACATTATCTCCGCTTTCATCAAGTCTATTCGTGGCAGTGATCCCGATGGAGCGATCTACTGGCTGGCCCGTATGGTGGAAGGAGGCGAAGATCCTGCTTTCATTGCCCGCCGACTGGTGATTTCGGCTGCCGAGGACATTGGTTTGGCAAACCCGAACGCACTGCTTCTCGCTAACGCCTGCTTTGAAACATTGATGAAAATCGGCTGGCCCGAAGGACGGATTCCTTTGGCTGAAACAACGATTTATCTGGCTACCAGTCCGAAGAGTAATTCGGCATACAGCGCGATCAATGACGCACTGGAGTTAGTCCGTTCAACCGGCAATCTGCCTGTCCCCTTGCATCTGCGCAATGCTCCGACCAAACTGATGAAGCAACTGGGCTACGGACAGGAATATAAATATGCACACAGCTATGAAGGTAACTTTGTCAAACAGCAATTCCTTCCGGACGAACTGAAAGACAAACGGATATGGCAACCGCAAAACAATCCGGCAGAGCAGAAACATGCCGAACGGATGATACAGTTGTGGGGAGACAAATTCAAGAAATGATATTTTCAGGCATAGATTACACGGATTACGCAGATGCTTCATGCAAAGCATATTTTAAGAAAACGTGAAATCCGTGTAATTCGCGCCTATAATATCAATATATTGTTAAGAAAACACGTATAACTTATTATTAATATTGAAATTGAAATGAAGATTGTAGTTTTAGACGGCTTTGCCGCCAATCCCGGAGATTTATCCTGGGAAGGTATGAAAGTTCTTGGAGAATGTACAATTTATGATCGTACAGCTCCGGAAGAGGTATTAGAACGTGCAGCCGGTGCAGAAGCAATTCTGACTAACAAGGTAATCATCAATGCAGACCACATGGCTGCACTGCCCGAACTGAAATATATCGGTGTATTGGCTACCGGATACAACGTGGTAGACACAGCTGCTGCCAAAGAACGGGGAATCGTCGTTACTAATATTCCTTCATACAGCACCGCTTCCGTTGCTCAAATGGTATTTTCGCATATCCTGAACATCACTCAACAAGTGCAACACCACTCCGAAGAAGTGCACAAAGGCCGTTGGACAAACAACAGGGATTTCTGTTTTTGGGACACTCCGTTGATGGAACTTCGGGATAAGAAAATCGGTCTGGTAGGACTGGGAAACACCGGATATACCACAGCGCGTGTTGCTATCGGTTTCGGTATGCAAGTATACGCATTGACTTCTAAATCTCACTTCCAGTTGCCACCGGAAATCAAAAAGATGGATTTGGATCAATTGTTCAGCGAATGCGATATTATCAGTTTGCACTGCCCGCTTACACCGGATACACGCGAAATGGTGAATGCACGCCGTCTTGCTATGATGAAGCCGACAGCTATCTTAATCAATACCGGTCGCGGACCGCTTATCAACGAACAAGATCTTGCAGATGCTTTGAACAGCGGTAAGATTTATGCAGCCGGCGTAGACGTGCTTTCTACCGAACCGCCTTGTGCCGACAATCCATTGCTGACAGCAAAGAACTGCTACATCACTCCGCACATTGCCTGGGCAACCATAGAGGCTCGCGAACGTCTGATGAATATTGCAATCAGCAATCTTCAGGCTTACATTTCCGGCAAACCGGAGAATGTAGTCAATAAATAATTAACATTAGTGTAATTCATAATGAGGATATCATAATGCCCGAATTGAAAGATTTACCTCTGCTACACATTGAAACTGAACTGCACCCCAAAAGTTAGTCACAAAACTTTAGGTGTGCAGTTCAAGTTATGTGTGGCAAGGGGATTTTTCTAAAGAAAAGTGTTTAGGCACACCGCTGAATATAATATATAAAAAGCTCCCCTTATTTTATCTCTCTACCATGACTTAGAGTGATGTTAAATAAGGGGAGTTTATTTGTTCCGACTAGAATCTCTATTTCGAAATTCTATATGGACAAAGTATGAGTGTATGGACAAAGTTATTAGTACACAGACAAAAGACTAATATACAAATGATATATTAGTATGAGTGTCCTCCTTCATCCATTTCTTTCTCGGTAATCTTATGCCGGTCGATACTACGCCAAGCGTAGAAGATATAAGCAATCACAAACGGAACAAGAATGGAAACATAAGCCATTGTTTTCAGTGTAAATTCACTGGAGCAGCTATTGGCTAATGTCAATGAGCTTTGCAGGTCAGTGTATGACGGATAATAGGCAGTGTTGTTGTACCCTGCTACCAGTAGCAAAGACAAAACAGTCAGCACCGTACCGATTCCTGCAAACCAGATACCTTTGTCAAAAGTCTTTTTAAGCAAAGTCTTTCCGATACCGAAAAGAACCAATACCACCCCAATCAGGAATAAAGCCAGCACTATCGGCATTTCGATAAAGTTTGTGAGATACTTGTATGGCTGCATATAAATCTCCTGTGTTTCCGGGTTAACGGCAAAACCTTCGGACACCAGTGTACGAATGACAAACGACAAAAAGAATACAAGGAACAAGACTGTGTTATTGCGTACTGCACGACGACATTTGTCGGTCAGTTCTTTGTCATCAATATTATTAATGAAATAGAGTGCTCCCAATACACGGGCAAGGAAGAAGACAGCCAATCCGAGAATTACATTCCAGATATTCGTCAACGCATCCAATCCGTGCCAGCCATTTCCCCAATGACTGATTACCGGCATAATAGTGTCTGTCATATTGGCCTTATTAATATAGAAATCAGAACCGGTGAAGAAAGTAGCCACCGCCCCGCCAAGCAACACAGGACCCACTACCCCATTAATCACCAAGAAAGTCTGATATGTCTTTTTACCTAACAGATTTCCTGCCTTACTCTGAAACTCATAACTGACAGCCTGCAATACAAAACTGAAAAGTATAATCATCCAAAGCCAATAAGCACCACCGAAACTGGTACTGTAGAACAACGGGAAAGAAGCAAAGAAAGCTCCTCCAAACGTCACCAACGTAGTAAACGTAAACTCCCACTTACGCCCGGTAGAATTCACCATCATCTTACGATGCTCTTCGGTTTTACCCAGACAGAACAATAATGAATTACCTCCCTGCACAAACAATAAGAACACGAGTATGGCTCCCAGCAAGGAAACGACAAGCCACCAATATTGTTGCAAAAATATATACATAAAATTCAAGTATTAAGTAATAAGTATTAAGTATTATGCGTCCGGTCCTTTCTTGATAGCTTTCACCATAATTCCGACACCTGCAATCAGCATCACTGTAAACAGGAGCAGGAAGATAAAGAACGTAGTTTGCACAGAGCTTACATCCAGTTTGGAGATAGCAGCCATCGTAGGCAACATATCGCGGATAGCCCACGGCTGACGACCACATTCGGCAACCACCCATCCGGCTTGTCCGGCGATGTAACCCAAAGGAATTGTCAGCAGAGCAATCCAGTGCATCCAGCGCATCTTACTCAAATCCTTTTTATAGATAAAGAAAAGAACGACTATAAAGAACAGGATGAAATATCCGCCCAGGATTACCATTATACGGAATGCGTAGAAGTTGAGAGGAACATTCGGAACCAGTTGGTTCACGTCTTTGATATATCCGTAGCCAAAATAGGGAATATTTTCCTGCAATACATTATATGCAACCTTCGCATCTTCCTCGTGTCCGGCACTCTTTGCAGCACGATAGGCAGCCAATGCGCCGATAGCCGTTTTACCACGTTCTATCTTCTCGGCAGCAGAGAGAGCCTTCGATCCGTCTTTCAACTGATACCCACCTTCGATGATATTCGTAATGCCCGGAACGTAGCCGTCCACATTACGCTCGGCAAGGAAAGAAAGCATACTTGGGATTTCAAAACGGAAGAGGAAAGGATCTTTCCCATCGTTGTAAGTCTTCTTTTCAGGATTCAATACTCCTATTCCGACCAGACCGACATTCGTGCCGCCTTCATACAGACCTTCCACTGCTGCCAGTTTCATCGGTTGTGTCTGGGCAATCTGATAACCGGAACCGTCACCCGTCCAAACAGAAAGCAACGATGCTACCAATCCGAAGATTGCACCAATCTTGATACTGGCCAGTGCAAACTCACGATTTCGTTTCTTCAGCAAGTACCAACAACTGATACCGACTACAAAAATAGCACCCAACACCCAGCCGGACAATACCGTGTGGAAGAACTTATTGACTGCTACAGGCGAGGTAGCCACCGCCCAAAAATCAACCATCTCATTACGGACAGTGTCAGGATTGAATTCCATGCCTACCGGATGCTGCATCCATGCGTTAGCAACGAGAATCCACCACGCGGAAATCGTAGCTCCCAATCCCGTCAGCCAGGTGGAAGTCAAGTGGAAACGTTTACTTACTTTTCCCCATCCGAAGAACATGACCGCAATAAACGTAGCTTCCATAAAGAATGCCAAAATACCTTCAATAGCCAACGGAGCACCGAAAATATCCCCTACAAACCACGAATAATTGCTCCAGTTCGTACCGAATTCAAACTCCAGAATCAACCCCGTTGCCACACCGATGGCAAAGTTAATACCGAAAAGTTTCATCCAAAACTGGGCAGTCTTTTTCCAAAATTCGTTGCCTGTTTTATAATACAGCGTCTCCATGATTCCCATCACCACTGCCAGTCCGAGTGTGAGGGGAACAAAAATCCAGTGGTACATGGCTGTCATCGCAAATTGGGCTCTCGACCAATCGATCAGCGAGGTGTCAATACTTTCAATCATAATCCTATGTAGTTTAAGAGTTAAAAATCAGTAGATTTATCGGGGATGGCACGTTCTATCAGTTCGTTTCCCACGTATGTACCTTTGTCGGCATCCGTTGGGTGGTCGCCGAGGAAATCAGGGAAAAAGAACATTTTGAGGATGAAGAACATGACGAATAATTTCAGCAAAATAATAACCCATAGGGTACGTCCTAAGGTCATACTACGGAAACCCTCCAAATAGAAGTTCCAGATCGTAAGCAGTGTATTCTTCATATGTTGACGTTATAATTTGTAATGAGTACAAATATACATTTTTTATAATTAAAACAAACAAGTAGTCAAAAAAGTTGCAAGATTTGTCGTGTTTTTCTTCAAAAACCTACCTATCGACAGAAAAAAATCATTTAACGGCGAAATAACGTCATCCGTCTATCGTTTTTGCGGCATATATAATATGTACGTACCTTCGCTAACAGTAAATCAATAGAAGTATGAATATGATAAATGTAAGAAGATTGACAGTGATGACATTTCTTGGAGCAGGTATGCTGTCCAGCATATCTGCCCAGATTTCTCCGCTGCAAGTCGATACGCTGAAAGAAACGAAAATCCCGGATCAATGGGATTTGCAGTCATGCATCGATTATGCAAAGGAGCAGAACATTACAATTCGCAAGAACCGGATCACTGCGACCAGCACGCAGATTGATGTGAAGACAGCTAAAGCTGCCTTGTTCCCCAGTCTTTCGTTTTCTACCGGCCATCAGGTGGTGAATCGTCCGTACCAGGAGACAAGTAGCCGGGTGAGCGGTAGCGAGATTATCAGTAGCAACAGCAAAACGAGCTACAACGGTAATTATGGACTGAATGCTTCGTGGACTCTATATAATGGTAATAAACGACTAAAAACGATCCAACAGGAAAAGTTGAATAATCAGATGGCCGAGCTGGATGTGGCGACTTCCGAAAATAATATTCAGGAGTCCATCGCTCAAGTATATATCCAGATTCTTTATGCAGCCGAATCTGTGAAAGTAAACGAAAACACCCTGCAAGTTTCCATTGCACAGCGCGACCGAGGACAGGAACTTCTGAATGCCGGAAGTATTGCCAAAAGCGACCTCGCGCAACTGGAAGCACAGGTGAGCACCGACCGATACCAACTTGTCACAGCGCAAGCCACTCTTGAAGATTACAAATTGCAACTGAAACAACTACTCGAACTGGATGGGGAGAATGAAATGAACATCTACCTCCCTGCCCTGTCCGACGAAAATGTGCTGGCTCCGCTGCCTACCAAAAGAGATGTGTACATCAGCGCATTGAGCCTTCGTCCGGAGATTGAAGCGAGCAAACTGAATGTAGAGGCTTCTGAACTGGGTATCAATATCGCTAAATCGAGCTATTTCCCTACCATCAGCCTTAGCGCAGGAATCGGAACCAACCATACCAGCGGTAGCGACTTCACCTTCGGAGAACAAGTGAAGAACGGATGGAACAACTCTATCGGACTGTCTGTCAGTGTGCCTATCTTCAATAACCGTCAAACGAAAAGTGCCGTACAAAAAGCTAAATTGCAGTACGAAACGAGCATGTTATCCTTGCTTGACGAACAAAAGGCACTGTACAAAACCATTGAAAGCCTTTGGCTGGATGCCAACAGCGCGCAACAGCGTTATGCTGCCGCAAACGAAAAGCTGAAAAGTACACAAATCAGCTATGAGTTGATTAGCGAACAGTTTAATTTGGGAATGAAGAATACCGTAGAACTCCTTACTGAAAAGAATAATTTGCTGCAAGCACAGCAGGAACAGCTTCAGGCTAAATATATGGCTATACTGAATACACAGTTGCTGAAATTCTATCAGGGAGATCAATTAGCTTTATAAAGAGTATAAAATCAGCATTATAAATAAGTAAAAGCATAATAAACGAATGAAAACGAAAAAGATTATTCTAATCGCCGTAGTAGTCGTTGTGGTTGTAGGAGCAGGAATATGGCTCTTTGCCGGTTCACCGGCCAAACACAAAGTGACGTACGCCACCGCTACTGTCAGTAAAGGCGATATTTCAAATTCGGTGACTGCTACAGGGACCATCGAACCGGTGACGGAAGTAGAAGTCGGTACGCAGGTGTCCGGTATCATCGACAAGATTCACGTAGATTACAACTCGGAAGTAACCAAAGGACAGCTGATAGCTGAAATGGACCGCATCACATTGCAAAGTGAACTGGCCTCACAGCAGGCAACTTACGATGGTGCGAAAGCCGAATATGAATATCAGAAGAAAAATTATGAACGCAGCAAAGGCTTGCACGAAAAGTCACTGATTAGTGATACTGACTTCGAACAGGCTCTCTACAATTATCAGAAAGCGAAAAGCAGCTATGACAGCAGCAAGGCATCGCTCGCGAAAGCGGAACGTAACCTGTCTTACGCTACCATTACTTCACCGATTGACGGAGTTGTTATCAGCCGTGATGTAGAAGCAGGACAAACCGTTGCTTCCGGATTCGAAACTCCGACCCTGTTCACCATTGCTGCCGACCTGACACAGATGCAGGTAGTAGCTGATGTGGATGAAGCGGATATAGGCGGTGTAGTGGAAGGTCAGCGTGCCAGCTTCACGGTAGATGCTTATCCGAATGATGTATTCGAAGGTGTGGTTACACAGATTCGTTTGGGCGACGCAAGCAGTACGAGTAGCACGAGCAGCACTACCACCGTAGTTACCTACGAGGTAGTCATCTCTGCCCCCAACCCCGACTTGAAACTAAAACCGCGTTTGACGGCTAACGTAACGATCTATATTCTTGATAAAAAAGATGTACTGTCTGTTCCGAACAAAGCCTTGCGATTCACACCGGAAAAACCGTTAATCGGCAATAATGATATCGTGAAAGATTGCGAAGGCGAACACAAACTTTGGACTCGCGAAGGAACTACATTCACCGCTCATCCGGTAGAAGTGGGAATCAGCAACGGCATATCCACCGAAATTATCAGTGGTATTCCTGAAGGGACAAAGGTGGTAACAGAAGCTACTATAGGTGTAATGCCCGGTGAAAACATGGGACCTGAAGGAAATATGGAAAATGGCGGAGAAAGAAGTCCGTTCATGCCAG
>OGXO01001163.1_pt1 | contig 14794 bp, 14 predicted proteins | sample 1576321 | NCBI WGS metagenome assembly OGXO01 (sample SAMEA3541568, study PRJEB24748) | human gut metagenome | biome: human gut; feature: human-associated habitat; material: faeces | place: China | collected 2012 | reverse complement strand
AGATTCGTGAAAATCTGCAAAACATCCGCAAAGAAGCAAAAGATGTGGAAAGTACTAGACGCAGGTGCAGCGCCGGGAGCGGCATGCCGCTCCCCTACAACGCACATTATATTGGAATCGTAAAATAGAACGTATTGATGCCGCCGCTGCTCTCGGCCCAGATGCGGCCGCGGTGCGCCTCGGCGATGCGGGCGGCGATGGCAAGGCCCAGCCCGTAGCTGTGGTTCATGGCGCGGACGTGGTCGACGCGGTAAAAGCGCTTGAAAATATCGCGGCACTCCTGCGGAGTGAGCGGCGCGCCGGGATCGGCAACAGACAGCACGCAGTGCCGCCCGCCCTGCCGCGCAAGCGTCAGCAGCACCCAGCCGCCCGGCTGGGCGTATTTGCGGGCGTTGTCCAGCAGGATCTCCACGACCTGCCGCAGCTGTGCGGCATTGCCGCGCACACGGATACCGTCCTCCACGCGGGCCGTCAGCGTGTGCCCGGCCTCGAACAGCACCGGCTCGAACGGCAGCAGGGCGTCGTTCACGAGGGCGCTCAGGTCCAGCTCCGTCTGCGCATCCTGCGCGCGCCCGGCATCCACGCGGGCCAGCTCCAGCAGGCTCTCCACAAGGCCGCGCATCTGCTGCGACATCGTGAGGATGCTCCCGGCAAAGCGGGAGCGGGCCGGGGCGTCGTAGCCCGGCGCCTGCAGCAGCTCTGCATTCGTCAGAATGACGGTCAGGGGCGTTTTCAGCTCATGCGAGGCGTCCGCCACGAACTGCCGCTGCTGGTCCCACGCCCTGGCAACGGGCCGCACCAGCCAGCGTGCCAGCAGCAGGCTCATGACGAAGAACACCGCAAGAGCCGCCGCGCTCGCAATGGCCAGCGTGCGGATGAGGCTGTGCAGCGTCGTCGTCTCGGCTGAGGTATCGGCAAAAACGACGCGCCAGCTCGTGCGCGTGACGACGCGGTAGAACCGCAGGCCGTAATCCGGCACCTCACCGATGTCGTCCTCGGAATTCACGGCGATGTCGATGAGCTTCTGCAGCTTTTCGCGGTCGCTCAGGTCAAAATAGCCGCCGCGCGTCGTGATGATGTCGCCGCGCGCATTGATCTCCAGCGCGAAATACGGCACGCGCGTGCCGTCGTCCAAACCGGGGCTGGAGGCCGTCTGCCAGTTGTTTGCCAGCGCCTCGAGCGTGCGCAGGCTCTCGGCCTCAAGGCTCTGCTGCGTAAAATGCAGCACAAGGCCGAACGTGACGCCCAGCATCACGGTCAGCAGGGCCATGAGGATGCACACGAGCTTGACGCGGAGCTTCCGGATCATACCTCCGCCACCTCCAGATGATAGCCCAGCCGCCGGATGGCCTCGATGCGGACGTTCGAGCCGATGCTCGCGAGCTTTTTCCGCAGGAAGCCGGCGTAGACCTCCACATGATTCTCCACGGCGTTGGAGTCAAAGCCCCAGACGCGCTCGAGCAGCGTCTCCTTCGAGACGTTACCGCCCTTCGCCTGCAGCAGGATGCGCATGACGTCAAATTCCCGCGCGGACAGGCGCACGCTTTTGCTGCCACAGCGCAGCATCCCGGCCGAGAGGTCGAGTACCGTGTTGCCGAACGTCAGCTCGTCGACCTGCTCCCCCTGCCTGCGCAGCAGCGCGCCGACGCAGGCCAGCAGCTCGCGGGAATCAAACGGCTTTGTCAGATAATAATCCGCCCCGGCGTTCAGCCCGGCCACGCGGTCCATAAGATCGGACTTTGCCGTCAGCATCAGGATGGGCACGGCATGGTGCTCCGCGCGCAGGCGGCTGGCGACGGTATAGCCGTCGAGCCCCGGCATCATGACGTCGAGGATCACGAGATCGTAGACGTCCGTTTTTGCATATTCCAGGCCGGTCAGGCCGTCGTTCGCCGTATCGACGGAAAAGCCCCGGCCCGTCAGCAGCGTCTGCAGCGAATCAGCCAGCAGGCGCTCGTCTTCTACCACAAGAATTTTCATCATCACAGCACCTGCAGGATACAGCCCTTGAGATACATGGAGTGCTCCTCGCCCAGCGTGGCCGGATGGTCGCGCGACTGCATGAGGCGCTCGAGCAGGCGGACCTGCCGCCCCGCGCCCTTCGCGGCCTCCGTGAGCATCTGCTCAAACAGCGGCTGCGTCATGAACTGGCTGCACGAGCACGTCACAAGGAAGCCGCCCGGCTCCGTCAGCTGCATGCAGCGGCGGTTCAGCTCACGATAGCCCCGATACGCGCCGTCGAGGGCGCTGCGGCTCTTGGCAAAGGCGGGCGGGTCGCAGATGACAAGGCCGAACTGTCTGCCCTCCTCGCAGTCCTGCCGCACGAGATCGAACACATTGGCGCAGACGGTCTCGACACGGTCGGCCACGCCGTTGCGCGCAGCGTTCCCGCGCACCATGGCAAGGGCCGTCTCCGAAACGTCCACGGCCTGCACATGGGCTGCGCCGTACAGCGCCGCGTGGATGGAAAAGCCGCCCGTGTGGCAGCACAGATCCAGCACCGTCCGCCCGGCGGAGTACGGCCGCAAATGGCCGCGGTTTTCCTGCTGGTCGAGGAAGTGGCCGGTCTTCTGGCCGTTTTCGATGTCTACGGCCACGAGGGCATCGTGCTCGCGGATGATGAGCTCCGGTGGGACCGCGCCGTAGACGCAGCCCTTGCGCTGCTCCATGCCCTCCTTTTCGCGCACGGCAAGGTCGTCGCGCTCATAGATGCACTGCGGGCGGAACACCTCAGCCAGAATGGCGAGGATATCATCCCGCACGCGCTCCATGCCGAGCGAGACGATCTGGAACGACAGGCAGTCGCCGAATTTGTCCACCGTCAGGCCGGGCAGGCCATCCGGCTCGCCGAAAATGACGCGGCATGCGTTCGAAAAGCCCAGTGCCTGCCGGTTTTCCCATGCCGCACGGATGCGGCGCTCCCAGAATGCGCGGTCGATGGTCTCGCCGCGCTCGCGTGAGACGAGCCGCACCGTGATCTTGGAGCGGCGGTTGAAAAAGCCCGTGCCCTGATAGCGCATACGGCTGTCGAGCACCTCGACAAGGCCGCCGTCCTCGCAGGTGTCGTCCGCCCAGTCGATTTCATTGTCATAGATCCAGCAGCAGCCGGCGGCAAGCGTCTCGCCGCGCCGCAGGCAGACCTGTCCCGAGATCCCACTCATTTCCGGTCATTCCTCCGTTTGGTACGGCAGTCCCGCGCGGGACTGCCTGTTTATTTTCTGTTTATTATACGCTCTGGCGTGATTATCAATATTGTACCACAGGCGGGCGCGCATTGCAATTGCCCGGCGGGCGTGATATAATGCGGCAAAAGGGGGAATATCCATGAAGACCTTATCGGAGGACCGCCGCGCGCTGCACCGCATCCCGGAGACAGGCTGCCGCCTGCCGGAGACGGCGGCCTATCTGCGCGGGGCGCTGGCCGAAATGCCCTGCACGCTGCTGGCCCCGTGGGAGGACGCCGTGTGCGCCTATTTTGACCTTGGAAAGGACGAGACCGTCGCCGTCCGCAGCGACATGGATGCTCTGCCCGTGACGGAGCGGACCGGTCTGCCGTTTGCATCCGCCCATCCGGGCCGCATGCACGCCTGCGGGCATGACGGTCATATGGCCATGGTGCTCGGGCTGGCGCGCCGTCTGGCGGCAGGAGAGGTCCGGCCTCAGCGGAACGTCCTTCTGATCTTTGAGCCCGCCGAGGAGACGACGGGCGGCGCTGCGCCCATCTGCGCGACGGGCCTGCTGGAGCGGTATCATGTAACGCGCGTGTTCGGCATGCATCTCTGGCCGGAGCTGCCCGCGGGCGTCATCGCCTCGCGCGCCGGAGCGATGATGTCGCGCTCGTGCGAGCTGACGGTGGAGATCACGGGCCGGTCCGTCCATCTGGCCCGCTTTGCCGAGGGCTGCGACGCGCTGGACGCCGCCGCCCGTCTGCTGACACGGCTGTATGCACTGGCCGAGGGCAAGCCCTGCCTGCTGCGCTTCGGCAAAATGGAAAGCGGCAGCGCCCGCAACGCCGTGAGCGACCACACGCATCTTGAGGGCTCGCTGCGCTGCCTGGACGACGGGCTGTTTGCCGCGCTCTGGGAGCAGGCGCAGGCCATCGGCCGGGCCGTCGGCGAGGAGACGGGCTGCACCGTGACCATGACGTGCAGCTCCGGCTATCCGCCCGTGACGAACGACGCGGCCCTGCTGGCCGAGGTGCGGGAGCGCTTCCCGATCGCCGAGGCGGAGACGACGTGCATCACGGAGGACTTTTCGGAATATCAGCGCCATGCGCCCGGCGTGTTCTTCTTCCTCGGCACCGGCGGCATCGAGCTGCATGCACCGACGTTCACCTTCCCGGAGGAAATTCTGGACAAGGGAGAAGCGCTCCTGTGCGGGCTCGTATAAAGTGCAGGCCGATCGCCCGGTATAGCCGCTTTTGTAATTGGGAAAACTGAAAGCATCATTGTCTGTCTGTTGCGAAAATGTCCCGAATAATATATAATATTCGGGACAAAAAGGAGGCGAGCATCGTGGCAAACGGATTCTCAAAGCAAATACAAGAGAGAATTGGGGCCGCAGTCGATGGCACAATTTTTGTGAACTCCGATTTCGCGGATATTGCTGATCAGGAAACGGTCAGACGAACTCTGAACAGATTGACACAGGCTGGTATGCTCCGCAGAATACGAAAAGGCGTCTATGAAAAGCCGAAGTACAGCAAGCTGCTTCATGAATATGTAGCGGCCGACCCGGACGCTGTTGCAAAGGCATTGGCGCGGAACTACCACTGGACCATTGCCCCATGCGGAAATACGGCCCTGAATTTGCTGGGCCTCTCTACACAGGTAACGGCGGTCTGGTCCTATATCAGCGACGGCCCGTATAAGACCTATGAGTGGAACTCCACAAAGCTGGAATTTAAGCATAGGACCAACAAGGAAATCACCGGTCTGTCTTACATGACGAGCTTGGTGATCCAGGCGCTGAAAACTCTGGGGAGGGCCAATGTGACGCCGGAGATCATACAGACGCTTTCTGAAAAGCTGTCCGAAGACGAAAAGCAAGCCTGTCTGAAAGAGGCAACAGAAGCCACGGACTGGGTTTATGATACGATACGGAAAATGTGTGGAGGCGACACACAATGAGAAATGTAGCCCGCTTGCCGGAAAGTGACCGACGCGAATTGTTCCGAAATACCGCAGATAAGATGGGCTTAAATGATGCCATCGTAGAAAAAGATTTTTGGGTATGCTTTACGCTGGATTATCTGTTCCACCGCTGCCCCTGGAAAGATGCTATTACCTTCAAAGGCGGCACCAGCCTTTCCAAGGCTTTCAACCTGATCAGCCGCTTTTCCGAAGATATTGACCTGATCTTGGACTGGCGGGTGCTGGGATACGGTAGGGACGAGCCATGGGGAAAGCGCTCCAACACCAAGCAGGATGCGTTCAACAAAGAGGCCAATGCACGGGCGGAAGTTTTCCTTGCGGAGCAGTTTGGCCCCACCATTCAGGCAGAGCTCTCTCGGGAACTTGGCTGTGAGGCAAACATTTACATAGATGAAAAGGACAAGCAGACCGTTATCTTTGCCTATCCGCACCTGTTTACGAATTCTGCTACCTTGCAGGTCATTCGTTTGGAGATCGGTGCGCTGGCCGCTTGGACGCCCGCAAAAATGGCTCAAATCGAGCCCTATGCCGCAACCTATTATCCGAAAGTCTTTGCGCAAAAGAATACGGCCGTTCTGACCGTTGCACCGGAGCGGACTTTCTGGGAAAAGGCAACGATCCTACACCACGAGGCGAACAGACCTGAGAGTTCGGAAATGCCGCAGCGTTATTCCCGGCATTACTATGACCTGTATCGCATGTCTATGACACCTGTGAAAGAGGCTGCCTTTGCCCGGGTGGAATTGCTGAAAACGGTGGCGGACTTCAAAATGAAGTTCTATCCGAGGTCTTGGGCAAAGTATCAGGAGGCTGTTCCCGGCACTTTGAAACTGGTTCCCCCGAAGTATCGCTTTGCAGCATTGGCCGCAGATTACGAAGCAATGAAGGACATGCTCTATGGTGATGTTCCGATGTTTGAGACAGTCATAAGCGCAATTGGGGAACTGGAACAGGAGATCCATACAGCTTGGTGAAATTGTTCCGCTGGCCCTTTTCGCCAAGCTGGTTCCAAGCACGCTCTTTCCTCCAAATGATCGGCTGTACCGTTTTTCGGCAGTCTGGACACGCCTTCGTTCTGAAAAAAAATTTTTGAGAATATTTATGCCTCTCCCAGATTCTGCGGGAGGGGCATTTTTTCGGAAAAACCGGGCTTTGGAAAACAGTGGAAAAACACGGTGCCGGGAGCTGCAAAAATTTATCCGCATTTTGTTGGATTTCTTGCATGGAAATCCGGAGAACGGAAAGAATTGCGGCAGAAAAAGAATTGCGTTTCGAAAAAAATCGTGATACACTAAGCAAAATCAAAGGCAAACTCAAAAATTTTTGATAAGAGGAGCGATCCGCATGGCCATTGATGTGAGAAGCGAAGTCCGCCCGCTGAAGAAAGTCCTGCTGCAGCGCCCCGGCCGGGAGCTGGAGCAGCTCGTCCCCAATTCGATGGAGCGCCTTCTGTTTGACGACATTCCCTACCTGCGCGGCGCGCAGACAGAGCATGACCGCTTTGCGCAGGTGCTGCGCGACAGCGGCGTGGAGGTCGTCTATCTTACCGATCTGGCCGCGGAGACGCTGGCCCTGAGCGACAGCCTGCGCCGCCGCTTTGTCGAGGACTTTATCCGCAGCAGCGGCTGCGTGGCCGCCAGCTACCGCGAGGCCCTCACGGAGCTTCTGCTGGCCTGCCCCAACACGCGCGAGCTCATCCGCAAGACCATGACGGGCGTCCGCTTCGACGAGCTGCCCCTGCACCAGAACCACTCGCTGGCCTCCCTGCGCAACGACCGCACGCACTTCGTGCTTGAGCCGATCCCGAACCTCTATTTCACGCGCGACCCCTTCGCGTCCATCGGCCGCGGCGTCGCCCTGCACCACATGTACTCCGTCACACGCAACCGCGAGACGATCTACGGAAACTATATCCTGCACTATCACCCCGATTATGCGGGCAAGGTGCCGTTTTACTACACACCGGACGAGCCGTACACCCTCGAGGGCGGCGATATCCTGAACCTCAGCGCCGACACGATCGCCGTCGGCATCTCCCAGCGCACCATGCCGGAGGCCGTTGAGCGGCTGGCCTATAATATTTTCCAGGACGAGGCGGGCGAGGTGCGCCGCGTGCTGGCGCTGGATATCCCCAGCACCCGCGCCTTCATGCATCTGGACACCGTGCTGACGCAGATCGACACGGACAAGTTTCTCATCCACCCCTCCATTCTCGACGAGCTGGAGATGTTCGAGCTGACGCCCGGCCGCGGCGGCGCGCCCGTTGCGCGGCGGCTGGACATGCCGCTCGAGGAGGCACTGGCCTCTGCACTCGGCGTCGAGCGCGTCACGCTGCTGCGCTGCGGCGGCGGTGACCAGATCGCGGCCCAGCGCGAGCAGTGGAACGACGGCTCAAACACGCTGTGCGTCAGCCCCGGCCGCGTCGTGGCCTATGACCGCAACTATGTCACCAACGGTCTGCTCGAGGAGCACGGCATCGAGGTGCTGCGCATCCCGAGCGGCGAGCTCTCCCGCGGCCGCGGCGGCCCGCGCTGCATGAGCATGCCGCTTTGTAGAGACTGCTGAGTAAACGGAGCAGGTCGTTCCGCAACGGAATCACAGAAAAGCCCGGAATTTTCGTACAAAATTCAAAACTTCCGGTTGACTTTCTACCGGGTGCTGCGATATAATATCAATTGCGCATCCATGCTTGCTTATTGCATCCATGCCTGCGCATGATGATTTTCGATTGCTGCGGCCGGAGTCCGGCTGTTGAGCATAATCTAACAGGAGGTGTACACGAAGATGCTGCGTACCTATCAGCCCAGAAAGCGTCACCGCGCAAAGGTCCATGGTTTCCGCAAGAGAATGGCTACTGCAAACGGCCGCAAGGTTCTTGCCCGCCGTCGTGCAAAAGGCAGAGCCGTCCTGTCCGCCTGAGGAGCCGAGACCGCACCGTCTGCTTGAATTGTAACGTGAAGGGCGAACAGTCTCTGTTCGCCCTTTTGCTTTGCCGGGAGGTTCCGACTTGCTGCATACTGTTTCTCTGAAGGAAAACCATGTTTTCCGCCGCCTGTATCACCGCGGCGCCACGGCGGGCAACCGTCTGCTCGTGGTCTACTGCCTGCGCAACGGCACCGGTCACAGCCGCCTCGGCCTGACCGTCAGTGCCAAGCTCGGCCACGCCGTCGAGCGCAACCGCATGCGCCGCCGCCTGCGCGAGGTCTACCGCCTGCACGAGGCGGAGCTCCTGCCGGGCTATGACATCGTGATCGTCGCGCGCAGCCGCGCGATGGAGGCGGATTTCGCAGAGCTGACGCGGGCGTTTCTGACGCTCGCCGGGCGGACGGGCCTGATGCAGGAGGCCGCGCAATGAAGCGCGTCCTGTTGGCGCTCATCCGCTTTTATCGGAAGTATATCTCTCCCGCCTTTCCGGGCAAGTGCCGGTTCATCCCGACCTGCTCGGAATATGGCCTTGAGGCCATCGAAAAATACGGTGCCCTTCGGGGCGGCTGGCTCACGTTCAAGCGCCTGCTGCGGTGCAACCCCTTCAACCACGGCGATTTTTATGATCCCGTGCCGTGATCACCCGGCGGATCTCCGCCCACCCGTTCCGTCCGGCCGCCGTGCGCGGCCAAGAGGAGGCCTTTCATGGATTTTATCCGCGTTCCCTTTGGCTATGTGCTGGAATTCTTCTATGGATTCCTGAATAACTACGGCCTTGCGCTCATTCTGTTCTCGTTCGTTGTCAAGCTGATCCTTCTGCCGTTCAGCGCCAAGAGCAAGAAGAGCATGATGAAGATGTCCCGCCTGCAGCCGCAGCTCAAGCAGCTGGAGCTTGCCTGCGGAGACGACAAGCAAAAATATCAGCAGGAGGTCATGGCCCTCTATAAGTCCGAGGGCGTCAGCATGTACGGCGGCTGCCTGTGGTCGTTCCTGCCGCTGCTGTTCCTTCTGCCGCTGTACACTGTCATCCGTGAACCGCTGCACTACCTGATGCACCTGAACACGGAGACCGTCGATGCCCTCAAGGCCATCGTGGCCACGGAGCAGGGTGTCGAGGTCAGCAAGCTCGGCTACTACTGGCAGTATGGCCCGGCTGCCGATCTGCAGAAATATGCTCTGCAGCTCACCGACGCCTCCATGCGCGAAGCCGTCATGGGCGTCTCGTCCATCAATTTTTCCTTCCTCGGCATCAACCTCGGCCAGATCCCGAGCTGGAAGGTCTGGCAGGCCAAGGGTTGGAGCGATATCGGCGGCTTTATCGTCCCGCTGCTCTCCGGCGGCCTGAACTATCTGTCGATGTTCATCAGCCAGAAGATGAACGGCTCCGTTATCTCCAACGCCAACGGCGAAAAGGACGAAGCCGCCGCCAAGTCTGCCCAGACCGGCAAGATGATGAATATCCTCATGCCGCTCATGTCCATCTGGTTCGGCTTTATCGTCCCGCTCGGCCTGTCGATCTACTGGCTGACGCAGTCGCTGTTCGGCATCGTGCAGGATGTGTTCCTCACGAAGCACTATCGCAAGATCTATGACGCAGAGGACGTCGTCCGCCGCGAGAAGGCTGCGCAGCGCGCCGCTGAGGAAGCGGAGAAGGAGCGCATCCGCGCCGCCCGCCGTGCCGCCAATCCCGAGGGCATCACGGAAAACACCAGCAAGAAGAAGCAGCAGCTCCGGGAGCGCCAGGGGCGCGAGGCCGCTGCCAAGGATTTTGAAGCCAAAAAGCGCGCTGCCGCCGGGCTTGCGCCCGAGGAAGCTGCCGAAGTGCTCAGCGGCGACCCCGAACGTCCCTTCAGCCGCGGCCGCGCCTATTCCTCCGAGCATTACACGAAGAATGAGGAGAACGAATAATCATGGAAAAGTTTATCGTCACGACCGGCAAGACCATTGATCTTGCCGTTACGGCGGCGCTGCAGCAGCTCGGCATGGACCGCGACAGTGTGTCCGTCGAGGTGCTGGAAAATGCGAAGTCCGGTTTCCTCGGCATCGGCGCATCGCCCGCCAAGGTCAAGGTGACCTATGAGGTCCCGGACGAGCCCAAGAAGCCCGAAGCTCCGATGAGCGTGCTCTCGTCCGCATCCCGCTCGAAGCCGAAGGAGCGCCCCGAGATCACCTCGAGCATCATCTCCCGTCCCGGCAGGAAGATCGAGCCGGAGGAGCAGCAGCCTGCCCGCCGCGAGCGCCGCCCGCGTCCGGAGCGCCGCAAGCCGCAGAACGCCGAAACCCCGAAGCAGCAGGAAAAGCCCGCCGAAAAGCCCGCCCGCCCCGAGAAGCAGGAGCGTCCGCAGGCCCCGAAGCAGGAAAAGCCGCGCGCCCCGCGCCCGGAAAAGCCGCAGCAGCCCGCCCCTGCCGCGCCGAAGGAATATGCCCCCGCCCCCGAGGGCTCCATGGAGGAAAAGATCGAGAAGTTCCTCACCGGCCTGCTGACCCACATGAATTCCACCGCCGTGCCCCATGCCTATCGCACGGAGGAGGGCAGCTACCGCGCTGAGCTGGTCGGCGGTGATGTCGGTATGCTCATCGGCCGCCGCGGTGAAACGCTCGACGCCATCCAGTATCTGACGAGCTACGCCATCAACCGCGACAACGAGACGCGCGTGCGCGTCAGCGTCGACGCGGGCGACTATCGCCTCAAGCGCGAAGAAGCGCTGCAGCATCTGGCCGCCAAGATGGCGGGCAAGGCCGTGAAGTACCACCGCAACTTCACCCTCGAACCGATGAATGCCTATGAGCGCCATGTCATCCATGCCGCCCTGCAGGATTATCCCGAGGTCACGACCTTCTCCACCGGCTCCGAGCCGCACCGCCGCATCGTGGTGGCTTACGCCAAGGAAAAATAATAAGAAGCGTCTACGCAGCCGTACATTCCGGCGTCATTCCCGAGTCCCGCAAGTACGAACTTTGTATTGGCGCATGCGTGGAATGAAGTGGCAGCAAAGTGCTTCTTCACTGCATCCGTGAGAATATCACCTGCTTTGGAGACGCCTCCACCGATTACGATGACCTCCGGATTCACAACACATGCGATATTGGAAAGTGTTGCTCCTAAAATGCCACATACCTCATCGACAACTTCAAGCGCCACTTTATCACCCGCTTTGGCTTCGTCAAATACGTCCTTTGCGGTCAGATCTGCATGGTTTCTAAGCGCGGTATCTTCGGACGTCTTCTCGAGGGTACGCTTCGCCACACGCACAACTCCGGTTGCAGACGCATACTGCTCCAGACAGCCGTACTGTCCGCAGTTACACTGCTCCTTCTCGTGTGCATTCACTGTAATATGACCAATCTCGCCACCGGCTCCGTCAAATCCAGCTACAACTTTTCCGTCGACAATAATGCCGCCGCCGACTCCGGTTCCCAGCCGCATAAGCGCAGCCGCATCCGGATGACCAAGTGGGCAGCTGGCATTGCGGCAGCGGCAGTATTGGTAACCGGCGGTACAACGCTGGCTGCGGCTGCCGGTGTCGGCGGACTGGATGCCTTTTTTCACAGTCTGATCGGCGAGGAAACGCCGGAAAATCCGGAAAAGCTGGCGGCGCTTGTCGCTACGCCGGATGCCAGCTTTGACAGCACCAACCAGGACGTACAGTTTACCCTGCTGGGAATGTACGGCGACGACAGCCAGGCGATGCTGAGCTTTCAGGTGACTGCCAAGGACGGCACAGCATTGCAGGACGGTTTCAAGCTGCCCTATCAGCTGACCTTACAGGGTACTGACGGCAGCAGCGAGGCGCTGGACTGCTACGGCAAAACGGCAGATATCCGGGAAAAAGACGGGGCATATTACATCAATCTCCGTATCAACCGCACCGACTTGCAGGGCAAAACACTGGATGTGACCTTCCGGAACTTCTACACGGAGGCGCAGATCTCTCAGATCTGGTCGCAGCTGACAGCCTATGACGACCAGCTCCAGCAGGACTATGTCCGGCAGAACTTCGGGGAAGATGCGCTGAAAGACTGGGGGAACGGCGAACTTCTGGCAGAATTTGATGTGGATGCCTGGAAAGCCTACCGCCGGGAGAACCATCTGGATCAGAAGTGCAGCGACCGGGAAAAGGAACTCTACGCAGAGACAGACGGCGTGATCTCCGGCAGCTGGCACACCAGCGTGACACTGGATTTCGCCAGCGCAGCGCCCATCACGGCGGAGTTTGACGGCGGCACAGTGACATTGCAGACCCTGTCCGCAAGCATCGCTGCGCCGGCAGAATGGGACGACCAGAACCATGCGGTCAACTATGTTATCACGCTGAAAGACGGCAGAAAGATCTTCGACGAACTGATGGCACAGTACACAGCCGGTGACGAAATGTTACAGCGTATCCATGCGCTGCCCGGCTGTGAGACGGATACCATCGAGCAGTATGTGCCGCTGGCAGAGAACTACTGGGAGAAGGACAGCGCCACAGACGTATTTTGCTACAGCGAACCCATCGACCCGGCAGAGGTGGAGACGATCACAGCGTATCGCTTTGCTTTTGCAGGTGAGGATTCCGACGGCACCAGCGGACTGAGCGGCTATGATCTCACCGACCGCACTGTGATCTACAGCGCACAGTAATTCGCAGAGAAAGGATGTTTCAACATGAGCAGAAATCGACAGCACAGCCGCAAACGGCAAAAACATTTGATGACAGCAGCGCTGCTGCTCTGCCTAGCAGTGCTGGGGTTTTCGGTATGGCTCCTGTTTGTTCCCAATCATCTCAATCACGTGGGAGAAACATCCGTTTTGCAGAGCAGTACAGCTGATCCCGGAACCGCAGCTGTGACCAGTGATTCCGGCACGGTGCAGAATTCCGATGCACAGGCGTTTCTGGCGGTGCTGGAGGGCAATACTGCACAGCTTTCCGCCGGGAAGTGGAAGAGCAGCGACGAGTCGGTGGCAACTGTGGACAGCAATGGAACCGTTACCGGCGTGAAACAGGGCAGCTGTCAGATCACGGACGGCAGCAGCACCTATCAGGTGGATGTGCGCCGTCTGGAACAGCGGGAAGAGGGAACGTATGTGGACGGTATTCTGATCGTCAACAAGTCCTATCCGCTGGCGGAAAACTACGACCCCGGTTTGCAGCCGGTGACAAAGGATGCTTTTCAAAAGCTGAGCGATGCGGCGGCACAGGAAGGGCTGGATATCTATATCGGTTCGGATTACCGGGACTACGCCTACCAGGTGAAGATCTATAACAACTACTGCAATTTATACGGCTGGGAACAAGCGGACAGCTTTTCTGCCCGCCCCGGCTATTCGGAACATCAGACAGGACTCACCATTGACTGCAACACCATTGACGATGCCTTCGGTGATACCCAGGAATCCGTCTGGCTGGCACAGCACTGCGCCGACTACGGGTTTATCATCCGTTTCCCCAAGGGAAAGGAGAGCATCACCGGCTATCAGTATGAGCCGTGGCACATCCGCTATGTGGGCGTGGACGTGGCAAAAGAGATACAGAAATACGGTCTGACCCTGGAAGAATATCTGGGCGTGGATTCCGTCTATGCCGAACCGTGGCAGGGATAAACATACTTTTCAACTTGATAGAAAAGCCGTACTGGAAAGTACGGCTTTTTTGTGCCTCTGTGAAATCCTTGTTTTCCAATTCTGTGAATCATCCGCAAAAAAAGTTGACATATTTAGAATACTATGTTATAATAAAACCTGTGAGAACAAAATCACAGGAAAGTGAATCTTACGGCAGTATATGACGAGTAAAAATGAAAAAGGGGCGATCGTATGAAAGCGTGTAAAAAGCTGACGGCACTTCTGGCGGCATTGACGATGCTGACCGGAACGGCAGGGTTGCCGGTTTCCGCAGAGGAAATGACCGGCACATTGGGAGATACCATGACATGGACAGTTGACGGGGACACTGTGCGCTGCACATGGGAATCTGCAGCGGCGGACGGTGTGGAGATTTCGATACAGGGCGATACCTGTACCATTGAAAAGGGCGTTTATTCTTGGGAAGAATATCAGGAATGGTCGAATGCGGCAGCAAACGAATTGACGGAACTGCTGGAGGCAAACGGCTATGATCCTTCTGCAATGGGCAGCGAGGAAAAGAACGCAGCCATCGCAGAACTGATGCCGGAGGCTTATGCAGTGCGGACAGCGTTTACCGGCATCAAGCACATTGTGGTTTCCGATGGAGTGACGCAGCTGGATGCGCCGCTGGGATTCCTCGGATTTGGGGATTCGGAAACGGTACAGCTGGGAAACAGCGTGGTTTCCATCGGGGACAGCACATTTGAGAATACCCACTGCACCCGGATCACCTTGCCGGACAGTCTGAAAATCATTGGAAATCAAGCATTTCTTAACGCCGGCGTAAAAGAACTCACCATTCCGGCAGGGGTGGAGGAGATCGGCGACATGGCTTTGGAAACCGATTCCGCTCTGGAAAAAGTGACCATTCTCTCCCGTGATGTGGACTTGACGGATACCGGACTGGGCTATGTGTCCGTCTGGCTGGAAACCAATCCGTACCGCAATGAAAATCTGGTGATCTATGGCTATGCCGGTTCTACTGCGGAACAGTATGCGGCGGACAATGCCATTCCCTTTGTGACGCTGGCAGAAACGCCGGTCTACGGGGATGTGAACCTGGACGCCTGCCAGACGAGCATGCCCAGCCGGTCGCAGTGATAGTACC
>OGXO01001155.1_pt1 | contig 14837 bp, 10 predicted proteins | sample 1576321 | NCBI WGS metagenome assembly OGXO01 (sample SAMEA3541568, study PRJEB24748) | human gut metagenome | biome: human gut; feature: human-associated habitat; material: faeces | place: China | collected 2012 | reverse complement strand
TTAACGTGGCCATTCGGACACTACAAATGGAAGGAACCAAGGCTATCTATGGTGTCGGAGGAGGTATTACCTGGGACAGCAACTGGGAAGCTGAATATGAAGAAACAAAGCAAAAAGCTGCTGTTCTATACCGTCAGAACCCCAAATTCGATCTCATTTCAACTGCTCGTGTCCACCAAGGAAAACTGCTATTTCTTGAGGAGCATATGAAACGCTTGCAAGAGAGTAGTCGCTACTTTGACTATCCTTTCAATGCAGAAAAAGCTCACTATCAAGTCGAAGCTCTGTGCCAATCACTAGACTTTGACAAAGATTACCGTCTTAAAATGTCACTTGCAAAAGATGGTGAACTGAAGTTTGAACATACCCAATTAACAAACTTATCCAATGACTTCTGCCAAGCAAGGTTAGTTGAGCAAAGGCATCCGTTGGATAGCCCCTATACCTTCTTCAAAACAAGTTACCGTCCTCACCTTAGTATCGAACCTCACGAACAAATCTATTATAATCATGAGGGGCAACTCCTAGAAACCTCTATCGGTAACATTGTGCTTAAAATCGAGGACCAACTCTACACACCACCCGTTCACCTCGGCCTCTTAAATGGCATCTACAGACAAAGCCTAATTGCTGATAATAAGCTTAAAGAAAAAGTCTTGACCGTAAAAGATATGGAACAGGCTCAGGCCATCTACGGATGCAATGCGGTGAGAGGCTTGTATGAATTGAAGGTGGAAGGATATAATTATATTTAACGAAAAAATACAAGTTTTTTGTTCTCCCCTACTCTTGCTAAAGACAAAAGAAACTTCAATATTCTATTGGTAAAAAATCAACAATTTAATAGTAAAATAAAGTATAATACTTACTGATAGTTATTCAGTTATCGTGACTGTAATGATAAGCTTTTTGGCTTATAATTTACTAGCCTTAAAATTCAGTAATAATTTAGAAAGGATACAAACCTTAAATGAAAAAATTTAAAGGCTTGACTTCTGCTGAAGTTCAAGCAAGTAAAAACGCCCATGGCGATAATAGGCTCTCTAGTAAAGAGGCTAACTCGCTCCTCTCAATCTTTATCGAAGCCTTCCAAGATCAATGGATTCTTATCCTCTTGGCTGCCTTAGGATTAAAAATCATCTTCAACTTTGTTGGAATGATTTTCCCTGCTATTGGTGAAGCCAACTGGTATGAGGCTATCTCACTAATTTTCGCCATTTTGATGTCTACAGGATTCTCAGCAGTCTCACAATACCGAAATGAGCAAAAATTCAACACTCTTCAAGAAGAGGCTTCAAAAACTAATGCTAAGGTTTATCGTGATGGTAAACTTAAAGAAGTTCTTGTTGATGATATTGTAAAAGGTGATCAAATTCTCCTTCAATCAGGGGACAAGATTCCAGTTGACGGTATCATACTGGAAGGTGAGTTAAAAGTAAACCAAGCTGTCCTTAATGGTGAAAGTGAAGATGCTAAGAAACTTCCTCTTGGTGATCAAGCAGAACCAGACTCTTCCGACCTCTTTACAGAGCTCAAAGTCTTCCGTGGTACAGTTGTTACTTCAGGTGAAGCCGTTATGGAAGCTACACAAATTGGTGATAATACCGTTCTAGGAAGCATCAATACTTCTCTTCAAGAAGATAGTAAAGATTCACCATCCAAAGAAAAACTCAACAAGCTTGCTGGAAACATCGGTGTCCTCGGTTATAGTGCGGGTGCTGCATATTCAGTAATCAACCTTGTTTTAGGCTTTATTGCACTTAATAAGGCTAATAACCTCAATGGTGGTTCAATCTTCCTTCTTATCATTGAAACGATTCTCTTTGCGGTTACAATCATCATCATGGCCGTTCCAGAAGGTCTTCCAATGATGTTGGCACTCGTTTCTTCAATGAACTCAGGACGACTTTTAGCTCAAAATATCCTGGTTCGCCATCCTGATACCATTGAAACAGCCGGATACATGAATATCCTCTTCAGTGATAAGACTGGTACTATCACTGAAGGTAAACTATCTGTAGTTGACTTCTTCCTTGCTGATGGAACACTTTATGCAGCTACTGGTGAAACTGACGCTCCTGATTTTGACACAATGTCAGATAGCCTTAAAGCTGAAATGATTAATGGTATCGGTCTTAATAACGACGCCATGGTAGCTGATGGCAGTGCTGTTGGTAGTAACGCCACTGACCGTGCACTTCTTGATTTCCTTATTGGTCGTTCTCAACTTGATTTTGATACAAATACAATTACTGAGAAGCAACAATTCAACTCAGCAACAAAATTCGCAAGTGTAACGACCAACGATGGTAAAACCTACATCAAAGGTGCTCCAGAATTCATCCTAAATGACTGCTACTACTATCTTGATAAAGATGGTAATAAACAAAACTTTACAGATGATATTAAAGCTCGTTTCCAAGAATTATCATTGGAACAAGCTAACCGTTCAATGCGTTTACTTGCTATCCTCAATACAGATGGTAATGATAAAGTCTTGATTGGTATCGTATGTATCCGTGATAACGTTCGTTCTTCAATCAAACAAACTGTTGAAACAATGAACCGTGCAGGTGTTCAAGTAGTTATGGTAACTGGTGACCGTAAAGAAACCGCTGTTGCTATCGCTAAAGAAGCCGGTATCGTTACTGGTCAAAATGACCTTGTTCTTACTCACGATGAACTTTCTGCCCTTTCAGATCAAGAACTTAAACAACAATTGCCTCACTTAAAAGTGGTCAGTCGTGCCCTTCCAATGGATAAAAAACGTCTTATTGAGGCAGCTCAAGACCTCGATATGGTCGCTGGTATGACGGGTGATGGGGTCAATGACTCACCTGCCCTCAAATCAGCTGATGTCGGATTCTCAATGGGTGATGGTACTGAAGTCGCACGTGAAGCCTCAGATATCGTTATCTTGAATAACTCATTGACTTCTATTGAGAAAGCTGTCCTCTATGGACGTACTATGAGTAAGTCAGTAAGTAAATTCATTATCTTCCAATTAACCGTTAACGTGACTACAATTGCTATGTCACTTCTCTCACCACTTTTGGGCCTCAAAGAACCATTTACAATTATCCAAATTCTCTGGATTAACCTTATCATGGACACACTTGCTGCCCTTGCCTTTGGTGAAGAGCCTACCCTAGATCGTTACATGAATGAAAAGCCAGTTGCTAAGAAGGCAAATATTCTTACTGGCTATATGAAATCTGCTATTGGTGTAGCTAGCGTCTTCATTACTCTTGTATGTTTAGCTATTCTTAAAAATGTTGGTGGTATCCAAGGCTTTATCACAAATGGAACTGGCAACTTTGAAATGGTAACAACATTCACCTTTACAGTATTTATCTATGCTGTCATTTTCAACTCACTTAATACACGTAGTAATGGATTCAATGTTTTTGAACATATCGGCGAAAACAAGAAATTCTCAATTGTAATGATTTCTATTGCTGTCGTTCAAACCTTGATTATTCAATTCGGTGGTAAAGTATTTAGTACCGTTCCAATGGACGTTCAACACTATATCGTTGCACTTCTTATCGCGGTTTTGATCATCCCTGCAGATTTAATTCGAAAAGCTCTAACTAAAAACAAATAACTATCTGTTTAACGTATTATAAAACTTAAAAGGATAAAAAGGATTGGGATAACTCCCAAACCTTTTTTAATAATTTCCGAAGGTAATACCGTGGAAAGATCATAACATAAAAAGGCTTTAACAAGCCTTTTTGATTTATTAAGTAATGCTACTTAAACTGACTAGGAGCCCCTGTATAACCTGCCCAATCCTTACTATAAAAGCGGTCGTTCAAGTTATAGTTAGGTGCGGGTGTTGGATTACTTACAAATGGATCAACAGCCTTGTCAAAGGCCACCCAACCTTTCCATCCCATATGAATGGTATCTTGCATGAAGTAAGGTTGATCTCCATCTTTTGAGAAGTCAGCAATATTGGTGAAGCCTTGACTTTCCAATTGATAACGGATTTTAGAAACCGTAGCATCATACATTTCCTGACTTAGTCCCGTATAAGCCATCCACTTGCTATTAACAGGTGGGATGACAAAGATAACATTAGTATTTGACTTAGCAAATTGATTTAGCACCAACTGTAGGTCGCCGTATTCTTGTGAAACTTCATACGAAAGATTCTTTTGGAAACCTTTAAGTTTACCAATCTTTTTAGCCAACCGTTTCTTATAGAAACGGTCATCAATACCAAAATCGTTTGACTTGGTATGAGCTTCTGCATCTCTTACGGCAACCTGGTCAAGTGCCTCGTAAGAGAGCTTGTCTGGCAACTCTTTAAGATAAGGAAGAACCTTCTTGTCGTAATTTGCATTATTTGATGCAGCAAAAGGACTAAACAAGGCATCTTCTCGCTTATTAAGCTCTGCCATAAATTGAATATAAGTCTTATCAAGTGAATTTAACTCTTGCCCCTTAGCCACTTTAGAAAGTTGAGATTTCATAGTAATCTCAGGCTTCATCTCTAAGATACGCTGAGCAGCATATTGAGAATTTGCATCCGTCTGATTTTGACTTAAGAAACTACTAAGTTGGTCGTTATTGTAGAACTGCTGGAAAGCCGCAGAATTGTAACCTTTTTTAGTAAACCACTGTGGTGACAAGACGTAGACTGCTGTCCCATTTTTCAATTCAGGAATCATTTGTTGCATTCCCAAATATTGGTTTAGAGAGGCAGCCCCACGTTGTCCAATAAAATATGGGCGATAGTTACGGTCGTATTTTTCAGCTAAAACAGCTGGATGAAGGGCATCAAAACGCAACCACTCACTAGACCCAAAGAAAGGGACAAATCGATGATTCTTATCAGAAAGAGCTGTCGTCTTATTAATACGGCTCTTAAAGTTCTCAGTTGTCAAGGTTACTGCGTTACGTTTTTCAACCTCATAATTATGTTTTCTGCCTTGAGGGTAGGAAAAAATAACTACTACTACCAAGACTAAGGCACAGATTATAGGGCCAAAAATTTGCCATAAACGCTTAAGCATTGCGAAGCTCCGTTACCCCTTCAACAATCTTATTAGCTGTGTTCCAGTCATCACGACCAAATTCTGAAACTGGCACACGAATATCGAAACGTGATTCCAATTCAACGATAAGCTCAACTGTTCCCATAGAATCAAGAACACCAGCATCGAAAAGGTCTTCATCCATCATGTCTGAAACATCTTCCATGAAGAGTTCATCAATAATTTCAATAACTTCTGATTTTACATCCATTTTTATAATTCCTTTACTTATTTTTTAGTGAACCAGAGGTCATTCAAGAATCCAGAGAAAATCAAGAATGACAACATAACAGTGTTAAATGTAATAAAGATTCCCAAAGCCTTCGTCCATTTATTTTCAGGAAGTGGCTCAAGACCAGCTTTCTTACGTTCTTTATTAATGGTCTTCTTCTTACGTAACCAGGCATCATTGATTCCTAGACCAATACCATGGAAAATACCATAAGCAATGTAGTACCAGGTAACTCCATGCCAGAATCCCATTACCATCATATTAATGACATAGGCCACATTTGATGTCGTGTTACGATTTTTGAAAACTTTGTTACGCATCAAAACCATAACCAAACGCATAAAGACAAAGTCACGGAACCAGAAAGACAAGCTCATATGCCAACGATTCCAAAATTCTTTCAAGTCTCGTGAGATGAAAGGTTTGTCAAAGTTGATTGGGCTCTTAATCCCCATAAGGTTTGATGCTGCCAAGGCAAACATCGAGTAACCCGCAAAGTCAAAGAAGAGATCAAAACCGAAAACATACATGACACCAAGTGTTGGTAAATTAAAGATACCACCTTGAGCCAAAGCTTGTGCTTTCAGCGAAGGCAAGAGCATACTTCCGAAAATCTGAGCCAAAACAAACTTATAGAGGAAACCAAGCATGATATATTTTACAGCTTGCTCCAACATATTCATCAGCTCGTCTCGCTCAGGAATCGCCTGGTAATCTTCGTTAAAGCGTTTGAAGCGATCAATAGGACCACTCGTAAAGGTTGGCATAAAGAGCATGAATCGGAGAAATTCTCCAAGTGTAAACTCTTTAAGGACACCATCCCGCATCTCGATAATCATACCAACTGATCGGAAGGTCAAGTAAGAAATACCAAGAAAGTTTAAGACTGACTGAGTACCATTTATCGCAGGCTCTACCTTAACAAAAATCAAGGGAAGGACTACAAGAAATGAGTGTAAATAGAAAACCCATTTATTGTCCTTTTTACTGCGGTAATGTTTGTAGGAATAAACCCAGATGATTTGCCAAACAATATAGAAGAGTAAGGCTAGTAATTGGCTAGCATGTGTTCCTGTCAGAGCGAGAACAATAAAGGCTAGACTTACCAAACACTCATAAATCGCAAAACGCTTTTTAAAGAAGAGACCCACAAAGATTGGCAATAGAGCTAATCCAAGATAGATAAAATAGAAGGGATTACCGTAGGCTTCTAAATGGGGGAGCTGTTTCAAGAAGTCAATCATCGGTTGTTAACCTCACTGATAAGACCCTTGATATCGATTTTCCCATTTGGTGTTAAAGGCAAGCTCTCACGATAGAGGAACTTAGTAGGCATCATGTAAGACATCATGATATCTTCTAAGTCAGCCTTAATCGCCTTGGTGATATCAATTTCACGTTCAAACTGCTCACGAACACCATCCTTAAGAATCACATAAGCCAAGAGGTTCTGAACCTTATGGTCTTTATTGTAACGTGGCACAGCTACTGCTGAATCAATATACTTAGACTTATTAAGGTTTTGTGAAACATCCTCTAACTCAATACGGAAACCATTAAATTTAATCTGGAAGTCCATACGACCACCGTAAAGAAGGAGACCTTCATCAGTCATCGTTCCTACATCACCAGTATGGTAAGCAGGAAGGCCATTAAACTCGAAGAAGGCTTCCGCAGTCTTTTCAGGATTGTTCATATATCCTTTTGAAACTGCTGGTCCTGAGACGATGATTTCACCTTGTTGACCATTTGGAAGGATATTGCCATCCTCATCGATAATATAAGTCGGTGAATCTTCCTTGGTATAACCAATCGGCAAACGCTTAAGGTTAGCCAGCATCTCATCAGTTACTGCTACTGCTGATAAGGCTACAGTTGCTTCAGTTGGTCCGTAAGCATTGATAATACGTGCTTCTGGGAAACGTTGGCGAAGCTTTTGAGCAGTCTTGACAGTCAACTCTTCTCCGTCAAAATAGAAATGCGTAATTTCTGGCATCTTTTCTGAATTGAAGTCTTCAGACAACATTGCCATATCTGCAAAAGATGGTGTTGATGTCCAAATGGCAATTGGAAGTGAGAAGATCGTTTCAAAGAGCTTCTTGAAGTCCTGTGTAATAGCTGAAGGAAGAGCATAAAGTGTTCCTCCAAGTGCCAATGTAGGTGCCCAGTACATTACCGATAGGTCAAATGAATAAGGCGGTTGAGCCAGCATTTGTGGACGTTTTGGAGTCGCAAATTCCTTATCCGTAATCATCCAGTTGGTGAAACTAAGGAGATTATTGTGTGAAATTTGGACCCCTTTAGGCTTACCTGTAGTTCCTGATGTGAAGATGATGTAATAAGTATCATCCCCCTTAACAGGATGAGTCACTTCGTAGCTAGTCTTGCTTTCAAAAGCTGTTGTCACTTGATCCAATGTTAGAATTGGAGCTTGGACTTCCTCAAGTGGGAAGTCATTGATAGCAATAATCAGACTAGGCTCTGCTACTTCAACGATAGCCGTCACGCGCTCAAGAGCTGAGTGACTATCAATTGGAATATAAGCGTGACCAGATTTAGTCAAAGCGACAAAAGTTGCCAACATTTCATACTCTTGACCGCCATAAACCACAACAGGTGATTTTTCTGGAATATCAAGACTATCAATCTTGGCAGCTAGGCTATCCGAGTCAGCTTTTAAGTCACCGTAAGTGTGAACTTCCCCTAAAATATTGTAAACAGGAAAGTCAGGTTGTGATTGAGCAAACTGCTCAATCGTTTCGATCATATCTTTAATTTTTGTATTCGTCATTATTCTTCCTAAAATTCGTTATAGATAAAATTACCTTGACCTTGTCCTAGGTAATTGTAGAGATAAATTAGGGCCATAAAAATGGCGAAATAAAGCAAGGTTTGTCCTAAAAACACTAGGACGTTTTTATGTTTTAACATTCTAATTTTCGATACCTTTTTTTATATAATATCCTCTTTAGTTTACCATCTTATCAGTATTTTTTCCAATAAAAAAGAAAAAATAACTAAATTTCATTTCTTTTTCATTAATAAGCTTCCGTGATAAATGATTGGCTAAAATCATAAAAAACAGAGCTTAAAAGCTCTGTCGGATTTAACTATTTTGTGTCTTTTGGGCCGTCTGCATACGATAGTACATTCCCTTAGCTTGCATCAGTTGTTCATGGGTTCCGTGTTCAACGATATCTCCATTATTCATGACCAAAATAAGGTCCGCATTCTCTATGGTAGATAATCGATGGGCAATGATGAAACTTGTTCGACATTTCATTAATTTAGCGAAGGCCTCTTGAATGAGAAGCTCTGTACGAGTATCGATACTAGAAGTGGCTTCATCCAAAATTAAGATTTTAGGCACATTGACAAATATGCGAGCAATGGTCAAAAGCTGACGTTGTCCCTGAGAAAGGGATTGCCCCGCATCATTCAAGTAGGTGTCGTAGCCTTGAGGCAACTGCTGAATAAAGAAATCAGCATTGGCAGCCTTGGCCGCTGCTATGACTTCTTCACGACTGGCTTCTGGATTTCCATAGGCAATATTATCATGAATAGTGCCGACCTCAAGCCAAGTTTCCTGCAAAACCATCCCAATCTGTTTCCGAAGACTCTCACGAGTATAATCTGTAATAGGTCTACCGTCCAGTAGAATGTTCCCCTTATCCAAATCATAGAAACGCATAAGTAGGTTAATCAAGGTAGATTTCCCCGCTCCTGTTGGACCAACAATGGCAACAGTACTTGCGGCAGGGATATCAATGCTCAAATCCTTGATAAGAGGTTTATTAGGCAAATAGCCAAATTGGACATGGTCAAATTGAAAACGTCCCTGCACATCTGCTTCTTCCAAGACCGCCTTACCTGTTTCTGTTATTTCCTCTTCATCCAATATCATATAAAGGCGATCAGCACAGGCCAAAGCACTTTGAAGTTCAGATAGAACAGATGAGATATCATTAAAAGGTTTGGTATACTGGGTGACATAATTTAGGAAGGTAGTCAATTGTCCCACTGTAAAAGCGCCACCCGACATGATTCGATAAGCACCAACACCTGCAATGAGAGCATAGATTAGACTATTAACAAAACGTGTAGCTGGGTTAACCGCTGACGAATAAAAGATAGCACCCTGTGAATAATCAGCATACTTACCATTGACGTCTTTAAAACTCCTAACCATCTGGTCTTGAGCATTTAGACTCTGTACTAAAGCTTCTTGAGTCAGACTTTCCTCAATCAACTGAGTCTGCACACCTCGCCATTTAGTTTGATTGCGATAGAGTTGATAGCTCTTCTTTGCGATAAAACGTGCCACAAGCATTGACAGAGGCGTCATCACTAGAACTAAGAGCATCATGAACCAGTCTAACCGAGCCATGGTAATGATTATGACAAAGATAGTCAAAAGCCCAACGAAAAATTGGTTAAAGACCATGAGAAGTCCGTTGTTTAACTGATCGCTATCTGTAGTCACACGGCTAACCATGTCTCCAGTTCCTTGACGATCAAGGTAACTAAGTGGCATAGCATGAATTTTCATCATGACTCGTTCACGTAAACTTTCGCTATATGAATAAATTAATCGATTATAAATCAAAGGGTTAAGCCACTGGATTGCACTATTAGCTAAGATAACTACAAGCATCTGCCAAATTAAACGTGACATCAATAGAACGGCGTTCATCTTAAGAACAGCGTCCACTGCATCACCAATTAAGATAGGTAAGTAAACCGTTAAGGCAACTTGAATAATGGTCCCAACAGTTGCTAAGGCAAAGAGGTAGCGCTGACTTAAGATATCTCTACTTAAACGTTTAAGCGTTGATTTATTATTTCTAGCCTTCATCAGCGACCTCCTTTTGATGTTGAGAATAATGAATGTCTTGATAGAGTTTATTTGTGGCAAGCAATTCTTCATGATTACCCAAGCCAACTTGATGTCCCTTATCAAGCACCAAAATTTGATCAACAGCTTTTAGACTATTTGTTCTTTGCGAAATAATAATCAGACTCGTTGATTTAAGATTGTCTCTGATAGCCGCTAGTAAGCGACTTTCAGTCAAGTAATCTAGGGCTGAGGTGGAGTCATCCAAAATCAAGAATGGTGCTGGTCTCATCAGCGCACGCGCAATAGTCAAACGTTGACGTTGACCCCCCGAAAAATTACGGCCAAATGACTCAACTGGCTCATCTAAACCAAGGTCCTTATCCCTTACAAAATCAGCAGCCTGAGCCATGTCAAGCGCATGCCAGAGTTCTTGCTCACTCGGTTCGTGGTCAAGCCCTAATGACAAGTTTGAACGAATGGTTCCTCTAAATAACTCAGCTTTTTGCGGGACATAGGCAACCCAAGAACGCCACTCTTTAAGATTTTTTGGTGATTTTTGATCTTTGAAAATAGCTAATGAACCAATCTGAGGCTGATATAAGTTCATGATTAAGTTCACCAATGTCGATTTACCCGAACCTGTACCACCAATAATACCTAGTGACTGACCTTGAGTAAGACTGACATTAATCTCTTGGAGTGATGGCGAACTAGCTGTAGGATAGGTAAAGGTCATCTGATCAATAGCTAGCACTGTGGAAGCCTGACTAGAAGTTCGGACTTCTAAAGGTGCTTCAATATCCTCATCTTGGAGTTCAAAAATAGCTTGTACCCGTTTCGCTGAAATAAAACTTTGATTCAGATTAGTCAACATCATGGCCAATTTAAGGAGCTCCGTCAAAATTTGCAAGAGATAATTGACCAGAGCAATCAGCATCCCTTGAGACAAAAGGCCAGCTTGAATTCGCAGATTTCCTTGCCAAAGGATAGCAATCAAGGTCATATTAACAACCAAGAAAGTCAAAGGACTAATGAGACTTGCTATCACTCCTGTTTTGAGCTGCCACTTCTTCAAGTCTTTATTGACAGCAGTAAAATTATCTAATTCACGCTCACTCTGATCAAAAGCCCGAATAACCCTCATACCTTCAAGTTGTTGACGCGTATTGGTAACAATTGATTCATTAATTACTCGAATCTTGGCGTATAAAGGATTGACGATGCGACTAGCTAGTACAATAATAAGGGTCAATACCAAGACCATGCCAAGAAACCAAAGGGTCAAGCGTGGACTGATTCGGAATGCCATAATAATGGCTCCTGTCACGATAATTGGTGCCCTCAAAAAGAGCCTCAAAAATTGATTGATGCCCGTTTGGATTTGAAAGGTATCACCAGTCAAACGTGTCACCAAACTTGACGTTCCAATCTCATCCCGCTTTTCCTTTGATAAACGCATGATCTTCGCATACAAATCATTGGTTAAACCTCGGGCATAGCCAACTGCTGCTCTGGATGAAAAATACTGTGCTGAAATAGCAACAACAACCCCAATAACGGCAAGTCCGAACAAGAGAAAAATCATCATAAACAGATGATTTTGGTCTTTATTTGGAATAGTTGTGTCGACAATTACAGCAATCACTAGAGGGACCAAGAGTTCGAAACTGGCTTCGATTAATTTAAAAACGGGTCCCAGGATACTGTCTTTGATGTATCCTCTAAAATACACTAATAATGCTTTCATTTGTCTTTCCTAAGTTTAACATCCTTACTCTTAGAGGCGTGAGAACATACGCATCAAAAAGAGATTAAACTGTACTTCCTTAGCGTAGTAAATATTTCCGCCATTTGTATAAAGTTTTCCGCCACCATAGTACATGGCAACTGGTTGGTAATAAGTGTATGTTTGCCCACTAGTATTTCCTAGACTCGGAGCAACGACATCTTTAGAGTAAGCCTTTGCGAGTTCGACGGTGTTAACTCCACCATTATCAGCCACATAATCGATATAGGCCTTACCAAAATTATAGGCTTGTACTGCTGTCCAAGGATCCACCTTATGGTGGGCAGCTTCTTCCAGATTTTCCGACAGCACCGTCACCCCTTGACGAATACTTTCTTTTCGATCTGTTATGGAGTTGGTCACCCCTGTAGAACTTTCACTGGACTGCATCACGTCATCTGTCTTCCCCTTGGTTTCTGTGTAGATCATAGCCAGAACTAAATCGACATTGGTTGTATTATCAATGTCGTCCTCTGCCAAAACCTCCTTAACCATGGATTCATAGGTTAAGACATGTTGAATATTGGCATGGATTCGATAGCATTGGATACCTATGATGAGGACTACGACAAAAACCGCCAGACGTCTTATCCATTTAAACATATTATTTATTGATGATATCCTCGATATTTTTGATGAGAATAGAGTAGGTGCCATCAGGATTTTGAATAAACTCAACACTATCAGCATCCTGATACACATTATTAGGCACGATTAACTCAATTCCGTTCGATAACGATAATTTTTGATTCTCCAATTTCTTAATTTGACGCGAATGGTCAATATCTGATACCGAGATAGGCTCAGGTATGGCCTCTTTGAGCTCATCAACGAAGGTCAAACGAGCTGTCAAATTATTATCAAAGAGCTGGTCTGCCAATTTTTCAGGTGATAACTCTTGATCTTCTTCCAAATTATTGAAAATAGCAGATTTCATTTTTCCTTGGAAGTTAAAATCATCCTGATTAAAATTCTCAGCAATCTTCTGGGCAGTGTCTTCAACCATCTTAATCGATTTCTTGACAGATTGCTCAGGCTGGACTTGCAACAGATTTTCAGAGAAATAATTGGCAAAGCTTCCATTATGCTTGATTCGCTTTTCAATCAAATAATACTGCTTACTACTACGATTGATTACCAAAGCTTCATCGGGTGTTTGGGCTGCAGAAGGCAAATTATTTTGTGACAATTGAATAGGATGTTGGCTATCTCCCAAAGAATGAATCAAACTGTCCTTGAGAGCAATACGCAAGAAAGCAAAATATTCTTGCCCTTCTTTGTCAAACTGAATAAAGACCAAATCATTGGTCTTTTGATCTTCAGAAATGACAAATTCTTCCTTCCAAAGTTGGGCAATCTTGACTGAGCTTTCCATCAAATCATCTCCTAAATGACTGATGAAAACATTCTCTGCATCGAAATAGCCACGTTTAGCCTCATCAGAGAAAACTTTAGAGAGTTTCTTTCGAAAATACTCATCTAAGCGTGGTGTTATTTCAAGAGGCCCTTCTGCTAAAACCAGCTCCGTATCATTTGGCGAAAACTGGTGAATGATAATGCGTTTAATATATAAATCTAACATAGTTTTTAATAAAGTGGGAAGGCATCTGTAAGAGCTTTAACTTCTCCACGAATGCGTTCCAAAACTTCAGGTTTATCGTGATTTTCCAAAGCTTCAACCATTAATTCAGCAATTTTACGGCTCTCAGCTTCACCCATACCACGACTTGTAATGGCTGGACTACCAACACGGATACCTGATGTCTTGAATGGAGACAATTGCTCGTAAGGAATACCATTCTTGTTCAAAGTAATATTAACTTCTTCAAGAACGTTTTGTGCAACTTTACCATTTTCAACAACTTTAGTCACATCAACCAAGAAGAGGTGATTGTTAGTGCCACCTGAGATAACACGGAAATCTGGATGTTGATTGAAAACGTCAGCCATGACAGCAGCATTCTTGATAACATTTTCCCCATATTCCTTAAAGGCAGGGTCAAGTGCTTCTTTAAGAGCAACAGCCTTAGCAGCAATAACGTGTTCCAATGGACCACCTTGCAAACCAGGGAAGACCGCAGAATTCAATTTCTTAGCGATATCTTCATCATCAGTCAAAATCAAACCACCACGAGGACCACGAAGTGTCTTGTGAGTTGTTGTAGTGGTCACATGTGCATGAGGAACTGGACTTGGATGATGACCAGAGGCTACAAGACCAGCAATGTGAGCCATATCTACCATGAGGTATGCACCTACAGCATCAGCAATTTCACGGAATTTAGAAAAATCAATGATACGTGAGTAAGCTGAAGCCCCAGCCACGATGAGTTTTGGTTGTACTTCTTTAGCTTGAGCAAGAATAGCATCGTAATCAAGAAGTTCAGTTTCCTTATCAACGTTGTAAGCCACGAAGTTATAAGTCTTACCAGAGAAGCTAACTGGTGCACCATGTGTCAAGTGTCCACCCGCTGACAAATCCATTCCCATAACCGTATCACCTGGTTGGATCAAAGACATGTAAACTGCTGCATTAGCTTGGCTACCTGAGTGAGGTTGCACATTGGCAAATTTTGCTCCAAAAAGTTCTTTGGCACGCTCAATAGCAAGAGACTCAACTACATCAATCACGTCTGTACCACCATAGTAACGTTTACCTGGATAGCCTTCTGCGTACTTGTTAGTCAAGAGAGTTCCTTGAGCAGCCATTACTGCTTTAGATACCACGTTCTCAGAGGCAATCAACTCAATATTGTTTTGCTGACGTTCAGCCTCAGCATCGATGGCGTTCCATAGTTCAGGGTCAAATGCTTTGTAATCTTCTTTATCAAAAATCATAGAGGTCTCCTTTGAGGTCTAATGGGTTTCAATCAACTCACCCACATACAGTCGGAAATTATCTCACACTTCCATAGGTCTCTGTTAGTCATTTATTCT
>OGXO01001154.1_pt1 | contig 14842 bp, 10 predicted proteins | sample 1576321 | NCBI WGS metagenome assembly OGXO01 (sample SAMEA3541568, study PRJEB24748) | human gut metagenome | biome: human gut; feature: human-associated habitat; material: faeces | place: China | collected 2012 | reverse complement strand
ATATCAGCCTCAATGTACCTTTCTGACTACAAAAAAATCAGAATTCTTGCATACTCGGAACCGATTGTCGATTCCCGGTCCGGCCGGAAAGGCCCCGTTCCTCCCGCAAAACAAACCGGGCCGCCCGAAAGGACGGCCCGGCCTCGTCTATGCATACAACCTATTCGGCATTCAAAATCTCCAGGATTTTGATCGCAGCGGTCGAGATCGGAGTTCCGGGACCGAAAATAGCGGCGGCGCCGGCTTTGTACAGGTCGTCGTAATCCTGGTGCGGGATCACGCCGCCGACGATCACCACGATGTCCTCGCGGCCCAGCTTCGCCAGTTCGGCGACGATCTGCGGAACGAGCGTCTTGTGGCCGGCGGCCAGCGACGATACGCCCACCACATGCACGTCGTTTTCGACGGCCTGTTTGGCGGCTTCGGCCGGGGTCTGGAACAACGGCCCCATATCGACGTCGAATCCGATGTCGGCGTAACCGGTAGCGACTACCTTCGCGCCGCGGTCGTGCCCGTCCTGACCGAGTTTAGCGATCATGATGCGGGGCTGTCGACCCTCCTTTTTGGCAAACTGCTCGGCCATTTGTTTGGCCTTCGCAAAACTTTCGTCGTTTTTCACTTCTGCTGAATATACTCCTGATATTGAACGAATAACAGCTTTGTATCGTCCTACGACCTCTTCGCAGGCATCCGAGATTTCACCGAGCGACGCGCGCACTTTGGCGGCTTCGACGGCCAGTTCGAGCAGATTCCCCTTCTTCGTGCGGACACATTCGGTAATAGCGGCCAGCGCGGCTTTCACTTTCGCTTCGTCGCGGTTGGCGCGAAGTTCGTTCAGACGCTTGATCTGGGCTTCGCGGACAGCCGTATTGTCGACGGCGAGAATGTCGATCGGATCCTCTTTTTCGAGACGGTAACGGTTGATTCCGACGATCGTATCGTTGCCCGAGTCGATGCGCGCCTGTTTGCGGGCGGCCGCCTCCTCGATACGCATTTTCGGAATACCGGTTTCGATGGCTTTGGCCATACCGCCGAGCTTTTCGACCTCCTGGATCAAATCCCAGGCCTTGTGCACGATCTCGTCGGTCAGCGATTCCACGTAATAGGAACCGGCCCACGGATCGACCGCGCGGGTAACGTTGGTCTCTTCCTGAATATAGATCTGCGTATTACGCGCGATACGCGCCGAGAAATCGGTCGGCAGCGCGATGGCTTCGTCGAGCGCGTTGGTATGCAGACTCTGGGTGTGCCCCAACGCGGCGGCCATCGCTTCGATCGCGGTACGCGCCACGTTGTTGAACGGATCCTGTTCGGTCAGCGACCAACCGGAAGTCTGCGAGTGCGTACGCAGCGCCAGCGATTTCGGATTTTTCGGGTCGAACTGCTTGACGATCTTCGCCCACAGCAGACGGGCGGCGCGCATCTTGGCGATCTCCATAAAATGATTCATGCCGATAGCCCAGAAGAACGACAACCGCGGAGCGAACGTATCGACGCTCATGCCGGCATTAACCCCCGTTCGCAGGTACTCCAGACCGTCGGCCAGCGTATAAGCCAGCTCGATGTCGGCCGTAGCCCCAGCCTCCTGCATGTGGTAGCCGGAGATCGAGATCGAGTTGAACTTCGGCATGTTCTTCGACGTGTACTCGAAAATATCGGCGATGATCTTCATCGAAAATTCGGGCGGGTAAATATAAGTATTGCGCACCATGAACTCCTTCAAGATGTCGTTCTGGATCGTACCGCTGAGCTGGTCGAGCGTGCAGCCCTGCTCCAGACCGGCCACGATGTAGAACGCCAGCACCGGCAGTACGGCGCCGTTCATCGTCATCGAGACGGACATCTTGTTCAACGGAATGCCGTCGAACAGCACCTTCATATCCTCCACCGAGCAGATCGACACGCCGGCCTTGCCGACGTCGCCGACTACGCGCGGATGATCGGCGTCGTAACCGCGGTGCGTAGCGAGGTCGAACGCCACCGAAAGCCCTTTCTGGCCGGAAGCCAGGTTACGGCGATAGAACGCGTTCGATTCGGCCGCGGTCGAAAAACCGGCGTACTGACGGATCGTCCACGGACGCATCACGTACATCGTACTGTACGGACCGCGCAGGAACGGCGCGATACCGGCGGCATAATTCAGGTGCTCCATGCCTTCGAGGTCTTCGGCCGTATAGGTTCCTTTCACGGCGATGTGCTCGGGAGTTACCCAGGGCTCGTTTTCCTTGCACCCTTTCGCGCTGCAGCACTTTGCCGCGGCGCCTGCATATTTTAAATCTGAAAATTTTGCTCTCATGACAATCCCTGTTTAAATACCGAGTTCTTTAAGATAATACTGGAGGGTTTCGAGCACGTTGTTGCGGACGCTGATAAAGTTCTTGATCCCTTGTGCTTCGAGCTCCTCTTTGCAGGCGGGCGCCCCGGCAACCACGAAAATCGCCTTGTCGCCGAGCAGCTTGAACGCCTCGGGAGCCAGCGTAGCGTAGTCGTCGTCGGCCGCGCAGATCACCACGATCTCGGCCTTCGCTTCCAACGCGGCTTTCACGCCTTCTTCGACGCTCTTGAAATAGGTATTGTCCTGCACGCGGATCCCGGCGCAGGCGAAGAAATTGCACGAGAACTGCGCGCGGGCGCGGGCAAAAGCCAACGCTCCGCAGGTCAGCATGAAGGCCTTCGGCTGTTTGCCGCTGCGGTCCACCTTCAGGCGCATCTGTTCGAAAGCCATCGCGCCGCGGTACGGCTTCAACGGACGTACGCCGTCTGCCGCCTGGGACGCGCAACCGCATTTGCAGGTCGATTTCCCGGTAACGACGTCTTCGGTAATCGCCTCGTCGGCCACTTCATTGAAATTAGGGAACTGGTTGGTTCCGAGCAGCGTCTCGCGGCGGGTCGCGATATTCGAATTCTTTTTGGCGGCGGAAGCTTCGACCTGATCCTGGATAAAACCGGCTTCGAACGCGGCGATGTAACCGCCTTTCTCTTCCACCTGCCGGAACAGGTTCCACGCCTGCTCGGCGATCGAATTGGTCAGGTTTTCGATATAGTACGATCCGCCGGCGGCATCGCAAACCTGGTTGAAATGCGACTCTTCTTTCAGCAGCAACTGCACATTGCGGGCGATACGCGCCGAAAAATCGGTCGGTTTTTCGTACGGCGTGTCGAACGGCAGCACTTCGATCGAATGAACGCCCGATACGGCGGCGCTCATCGCTTCGGTCGTGCCGCGCAGCATGTTGACATACGGGTCGTAAACGGTCATGTTCCATTTCGAGGTCACCGCATGCACCTTCATCTTGCTTGCGCAGCCGCGCGAAGGATTGTACGGCGCCATGATATTGGCCCACAGCAGCCGCGCGGCGCGGAACTTAGCGATCTCCATGAAGTAGTTCGAACTGATCGCCATCGAGAAACGCAGCGCCGGAGCGACCTGATCGACGCTCAGGCCCTGCTCCATCAGTTTCACCACGTATTCGTGGCCGGCAGCCAGCGTAAAGGCCAGTTCCTGCACGATCGTGGAACCGCTGTTATGGAAAATCTCGCCGCTGACGTTGACAAAACGAATCCTCTTGTATGCGGCTCCCTTCGAGATCAGCGACGCCAGATTCTCAAAACCCTTGCACTGCCCGTTCTTGCAGGCCATCGTTCCTTTCAGCGTCAGCTTTTTGACGATCGGGTCGAGCACGAAAGAGACTCTCACCGTTTCGGGATCGACTCCCTCCTTATCCATTTTATCGATAAAAAGGCCCGCTACTTTTTTGGTGGCGCAGCCGCTGAAAACGAGCTCGGTATTTTTCACCGAAATCCCGGACAGCAGCGTATCGAGGTCGGCTGCGGAAAACTCCTTGTCCCCGATCACGAAACCGATCGATTCGACCCCTTTGGTCAACAGGACGGTAGCCTGTGCATTGGCCTCTTTCGGACATCCGACCTCGATGGTCTGGACGATCCGCCAGTTGTTGTCTTTCCCGGTACCCCGTACGTACGGAAATTCCCCGCACTGCGAACCGAGGTACTTGATGCCGTCGAGATTCTCGGCGCGGTAGTACGGGCGGACATTGAATCCCTCGGCCGTTCTCCACACGAGTTTTTTCTCATAATCGGCCCCTTTAAGGTCTACCGCGATCACCGATTCCCACTGCTCGGTCGAAACCGGCGGAAATTCGGCGAACAGCTTCTGTTCCTTATTTGCCATAGTTTTATGATTTGATAAGATTAGTTTTCCCCGCATCTGAAAAATCAAATGCATACAAAGTTATAATTTTTTTACGAACAGACGGCAAACCGCCGGACATTTTCGCCCTTCCCCTACGAAAACAGACCGACGCGATGCGACAATACGGCTACGCGATCGCACGAAGAGTCCGGATCGACGGTCGGCAAAAAGCGGACGGATACGACGCGGTTTTGCGAAAAAAACGTATTTTTGTTCCACCGAATCCAAAATTTAAAAATCTGACCTATGAAAAAACTGCTATTCTTCTGCGGCGTCGCGGCCGTCTTATGCAGCTCTTGCGGCAAACGGATCGCCCGCGTCGAATCGGTCGACATCGTACCGCAGCCGGTATCGGTCGTCGCCTCTGACGGGGCGTTCGACCTGACGAAAAACACCAAAATCTGCCTGCTGTCGGACGACTCGACGCTGAACTACTCCGTCCGCCTGTTCAACGGCCTGCTCGACAAATCGTTCGGCAAACCGCTGCCGGTGATTAAAAGCACGCAGCCCGAAGCGGGCGCGATCAACGTGCGATTGGGCGGCCTGCAACCCGAGGAGTATACGCTGAATATCCGTCCGGACGGCGTCGACATTACCGGAGGAAGCCCCGCCGGCGTATTTTATGCCTTCCAGACGCTGCGGCAATTACTGCCGGTAGCCGTAGCGCGGGGCGAAAAAGCCGGCGTCATCGAATTGCCCGTCGCGGAGATCGCCGACAAGCCGCACTTCGCCCACCGCGGCGGAATGCTGGACGTGTGTCGTCACTTCTTTACCGCCGACGACGTGAAAACTTTCATCGACATCCTCGCTATGCACAAACTCAATCGTTTCCACTGGCACCTGACCGACGACCAGGGTTGGCGGATCGAAATCAAACAATACCCCAAACTGACCGAAGTCGGCGCGTTCCGCGACCGCTGCAACCTGCAAGCCGAAGCCGACGCACCGAAAGATTCGGTTCCCTACGGCGGTTTCTACACGCAGGACGAAATCCGCGACATCGTACAATATGCCGCAAAACGGTTCATCACGGTCATCCCCGAAATCGAAATGCCGGGGCACGCCTCCGCTGCGCTCGCATCCTATCCTTACCTCGGCTGCAAGGGTGAAGGGTATGTCGTTCCGTCGACCTGGGGCGTAAAAGCCGACGTGTACTGCGCCGGCAACGATTCGACGTTCCGGTTTATAGAAGGCGTCCTGTCGGAAGTGGTCGAACTGTTCCCGTCGGAATACATCCATATCGGCGGAGACGAATGCCCGAAAATCAACTGGCAGCAATGCCCGGCATGCCAGCAGCGGATCAAAACCGAAAAGCTAAAAAACGAGAACGAACTGCAAAGTTATTTTATGCAGCGGGCCGAGAAATTCCTCGCAGGCAAAGGCCGCAAGATCGTCGGCTGGGATGAGATTCTCGAAGGCGGCATCTCGGAAACGGCGACCGTCATGTCATGGCGCGGTTCCGCGGGCGGTATCGAAGCGGCTAAAAAGGGAAACCACGTCATCATGGCCCCGAACTCGCACTGCTATCTGGATTACTACCAGACCGACAAGACCGAAACCGAACCGAAATCGATCGGCGGACATCTTCCGATCGAGAAAGTGTACTCGCTCGACCCGTACGAAGGGCTGAACGCCGACGAACAGCAGTATATCCTGGGCGTACAGGGCAACCTGTGGACCGAATTCATCAGCGAATTCGACCATGCCGAATACATGCTGCTGCCGCGCCTGGCGGCGCTGGCCGAAGTGGGCTGGTCGTACGACAACAAGGATTTCGACAGTTTCAAGAAACGCGAAACTTCGCTGGCCAGGCTGTACGACGCTTACGGGTACAAGTATGCCAAACACATGTTCCCCGCAGACAGCACGGTCACGGGCACGACAAAATAAAAAACCGGTAACGGCCGCCTACAATCCGATACCGAACTTGAACAAAAAAGCGATGCGGGAATCCGCATCGCTTTTTTTACCGCCCTCCGAAAACGCAATTCGTCATCCACCGACAAAACAGAGAACCGGCGGATTGGGTTCTATCTCCGAAAGCTGAAACGGGGATAAAAGATCGACCGTTAAATGCAGGAACAACCGTATGAATCACAAAAAGGCGATTGTCCCGAGGCACAACAAGCCGTACAACTTCCGCCGTCAGCATAAGTCGTGGCGCATTGTCCTCCCGGGCAACCGGAGTCTTCATTTTCGGTTAACGCTTCAACGTTTTGCATGAATAAATCGCCGACCGCATTCTTGTACCGAGCGGTAAATACGGTTACTGCCGCAACGGCGGTAACGAAACCCGATCCGCAAAAACGAATAGATTTTTTTCTTTTCATTATTCCTTCATTCTCATCATTACAACTATCGGATTATCGTCCGATGTTATCTCGCCCAAACCTTCTACGAAAATCTTGTTTGGACCGTCCTCGGGAAAATCGATCATGCTGCTCGGAATAATCACATCAACCAAGTAGTTTTTATAATAAACCTGATGAACACAACTCGGGAAACTCGAATTGAGATAAATATAGGCCGGGAAATCCGTCAGGTCGTTTTTGATTCTTTTCGCATGATAGGTCTTATCTTTATACCTGATATAATAACGAACGTCCTCTTTCCGAAAGAATCGTTCCTCTGCGCCTTCTTTAAAATAATACGAAAAGGACATTATATCGGAATTATTGATATTTAAAACGGGGAACATGGCTACACGATTCGCACTCTTAATATATTCCATCTGTTTCTCCAACGGCCTTGCCCCTATCGAACCGCTCATACCGTGTTTGCCGAAATCTACCGTAAAAACAGCCGAAGCGTCCTCGTCGCATATTTTGTAAAACGAATTATCATACATTAGGGACATAAAAATTTCGTTGCTATCGTTTACCGCAAAACATTCGCTATATGGGAAAAATACAGATCTTTGGGTCTTTATGATTTTATCGAATAGTGTTTTTACTATTTTGCCGTCTTTCACGATCAGCAGACCCGCATTTGTTCTTTTATCATCGACTACATTGTCAAGCTGCTGCGTCGCATAATAATATACGCTGTCCGTTCTCTTGCATGAGGTAATTCTCATGGGGCATAACGCGGGATATTCGCCTATAAACTCGAAATCGGGGAGACTATAACGATATAAAGGGGTTTTATCTCCCATAAAATTAATAAATTCGATAAACTCTTCCTTGTCGTCGACGAATACCGGTTTCATCAAAATGTATTCGCCGGGCCCTCGCCCCTGTCTGGCAAGTTTCGAAACGAACCGACCGGATTTATCAAAAAGAAATATCGCCTGCTGGGACTTGTCTACCACATATATGTATTTATCTTTGATAATGATTTCTCTGATCAAACCTAAAATATCGCCCGGTTCGGTTTGCAGTTTTATTACTTCTATGGAGTCCGCGATTTCGGACAGATTCATATACTCTTGCGCTTGATGCGGATTGATATTAATAATATCAGATGCAATATTTTGCCGGTTTTTCTCTTTGCAACCCGAAAAAACGACCGTTATCACGGCAATAACAATAAAACAGAGAATCTGTCGCTTCCTTTTCATATATTGGTTTATTTAACGTGAATAAATATAAGAATTCACGGGCTGATAATTTAGTTTCAGATCAGAACAAACGCCGCAAGCATTCATCCGATTCATTTACAAACCTAAGAAAAAAAAACTTTGCAAAATTTATCACGAAATATTTACGGTTTCAAGCATTACAATAGAAAAAATAACAGGCCGTATTCCCTAACGGTTGAAAACATCCGACAAACAATTTGCAGTTAATTAGAAGTCAGGTGCACGTGTCGACTATTCGGCAACACGACTCAAAATAAATCGTACACCCGCAAATCCCGTATCGGAATCACGTCAATTTCGGCAGCCAAAGCCGCGCCGAAAAAGGCCGGAAAGCCCCTATTCCTTTTGTTTCCCGGCGTCGATCAGATCGATAAACTGCGCCGCCACGTTCCGGATATCGTACTGCGACAGGTCGATTCCCCGCACCTGCGCGCGATAATCGCCGCGAAGCGCCGCGCGGAACCCGTCCGGATCGAACGTGCGGTCGTTGAACGACAGGATCGGCCGGCCGGTCATCGCATAGTCGATCAACTTGCTCGGCGTAGCGTTCGACGTGGTATTGTCGAAATTGATCAGAAAATCGGCCGCGCCGAGCCGTTCGATCAGCCGTTCGCGCGGCAACGCTTCGCGCAGCACGATCCGGCCGCGCACTCGCTGTTGCGCTTGCCGGATCATTTCGGCGAAACAAGGGTCCAGGTAATTGATATACAGATCGAAGCGAAAATCCGCATCCAGCGTCTCCAGAAAATCGAAAAAGAAGCGCGGGTCGCGGATCCGCTCGTAGAAACGGCCTGCGTAGGCGAACGTCGGCTGCGGATTCGGCTCGTAAGGCCGGCGTTTCACGGCGTTCAGATCGAATCCCTGCGGAATGATTTTTATCCGTTCCCGGCTCTTATAAGGCGTGTAACAGTCCAACGCCTTTTCGACCGGAATCGTAAAATAATCGAACCGGCGCCCCCAACATTTCAAGATCAGGTAATAGGCAGGAAACACGTTCGGCGCCACATCGCCGCGGAACGGCGGATCGCTGAATTCGGCGATCGTCACGGCATGCCTCAGGTTCGGATTCCGCCGCATCGCCCGGGATACGGCCCGGTGGATCGCGGCCGGATACGAAATCGACAGCACGGCGTCGAACGGCTCGTCCAACGCGACCAACCGCCGGAAAATCCCCGGATTGTATTTGGCGAAAAACTCGTGGCAGTAAAAATAGAGAATCCAGCGCTGTGCGAATTTCGGAATAAATCGGCGGATGCTCTTATTTCTGCGGGCGACCGCCGACCCGCCCCGTCCCTCTACCGTACCGTCGGCAAAAATCACCCGCAACCCGTCCGCCTGCAACGGATCGTCGCGAAAAACCTGCCGGTTCGGAATCAGCAACGTTACCCGGTGTCCTTCGCGCGCCAGCTCGCGCGCCAGCTCGGTCGTGCGGAACGCCCGAGGCGAAAGCTCCGGATAACACGCATCCGAAACCATCAGTATTTTTTTCGAATCGCTCATAACCAAAGATTTTGAAACGCCGGGAGCCGTTCAGTCCCGAAACTCCCGCGGCAGAACGCCTACTTACCGGTCAACAGACCGCAGGTAATATTCCACCGCATCCGAAGCAGGTACCACCCTTTCAGCGGCTGCAGGCGGCACAGGTAGCCGAATGCGAATACGCAGGCCCCGCCCCATTTGACCGCCTCGGCCAACAGGCGTTTCGGGAACGAAACGCCCCCTTCGGAGCGGGTGCGCACCCGCTCGCTGACGCCGATCATCCGGGTCAACCGTTCGAAATAAGCCCGCGTCAGCTTTGACGCCGGCGTAATATGGTATATTTCAGCGCCCGGAACGTAGTAATAACGGATGCCTTGCGCCCGTACGCGCATAAAGAAGTCTTTCTCCTCGCCCCCCATCGGGTTAGCTCCCGAACGTCCGAGCGCCGTGTTGAAATTACCGAACCGATCGAACAGCCGGCGGCGGAAACCGGAATTGCCGACGCCCGGGTACCGTTTCCCGCGAAACGGCACCATGCGGTCGCCCAAATCGAACGCCCCGGTGATCATTTTCTCGATATAGTAGGAGTACCACGCCGGCAACGGCGCTTCGTAAACCGGAACAACCGCCCCCCCGGCAGCATCCAAACCCGGATTGTTTTCAAAAAAACAAAAATAGCTTTTAGCAAACTCAGGATTTGCCTCTTCGTCGTCGTCGATGAATACGATGTACTGCCCGACCGACGAAGCGATGCCGCAGTTGCGCGCATAGGAAATTCCCTGCGACGTCTCGGTCACCATCCGCACCTGCAACTGCGGATGGCTGCCGGCAAAACCGGCGACCACCTCGGGCGTATTGTCCGACGAATTGTTGTTGACGACCAGTATTTCGAACAGGCCGGGCGACAGCGTCTGACGCGCAAGACTCTCCAGCGTCCGGAGCAGGTACGGAGCCCGGTTGTACGTTGCGACTACGATCGACAGTTTTTTCATAGATGTCCTCACGGAAATTTTTTGCGGTTCCGTCCCTTTTTCAGTAATCTACAACCCGGCGATGTAATCGTTCATGGCTTTTTCCTGCGCTTCGATGCTTTGCAGCAGCTTGAACTGCGCCTTCGAACGCTGCCAGTTGTGTTCCGGATGTTTGATCTTGTAGTAATTGTCGCCGTCGAGGTAATCCGCCAAAAATCGTACCGTCTGCATGTAGGTCAGCAATTGCGCTCCGTAGGGCAGGTTCTCGCGCTCGACGGGCGTCAGAAACGATGCGGTGCTCTCGACATACCCTTTGGCGAACGCGCGGAAAATATCCATATCGACATCCACTTTGTCCAGATCGGGATCGTCCTCGGCTCCGGTATTGGCCGCCGTGCGGATGAAATCGCCGAAATCGGACAGCACGAACCCCGGCATCGTCGTGTCCAGGTCGATCACGCACAACGGGCGATCCTGCTCGTCGAACAGGATGTTGTTGACCTTCGTATCGCAATGCGTGACGCGTTTGGGCAGCTCTCCGGCACGGAAAAGCCGTTGCGCGAGGCACATCCTGTCGGCGCGGGCCAGCAGTTCGTCGACCATCCACCGCACACCTGCCAGGCGTCCCTGCGGATCGCGGGCCGCCACTTCGCGGAAACCTTCGAGCCGGAACTCGATGTTGTGGAAATTCGGGATCGTCTCCCCGAGCGCCCCCTCGCCGATATCGGCGAGCATCGACTGGAACTCGCCGAACGCCTGCCCGGTCAGGTAAGCCAACGGGCCGGTGATGCTCTCATGCGTAACGGAACCGGCGATAAAAACCATCATCCGCCAGTAGTTTTCCCCGTCGAAATAATAGAGTTTGCCGTCTTTGGTCGGCACGACGCGCAACACCCGGCGTTCCACATCTTCGCGGCCCGCTTCGGTCAACTTGCGGCGAATGTGCGAAGTAACCCGCTCGATGTTGCGCTGCAACAGGCCGACGTCCTGGAAAACAAGGTGATTAACCCGTTGCAGCACATAATCCGGCGCATCGCCCGCCGTCGAGACACGGTAGGTATCGTTGATCCATCCGCTGCCTACCGGAGCGATCTTTACGACCTCGCCGGCAATATCAAATAACGTTACGATCCGATCTATCTTTTCCATAATCTGCTTATTTCATTCGCCGACGCCGCTATTTGACGGCATGCGAAAATCCGTTGACTCGGTTCCAGGCTCCGCGTGTAAAATCGGGCACTTTTACAGGCATCCCGCGATGTTTTACCGACGTTTCGGTCAGTTCGACCAGCGACGACCATTCGGCGGCGTCGTACACGTCCTGATCCAGCGGCAGCCCGTTGTGCAGGCAGTAGATCAACCGGTAATCCATGATAAAGTCCATGCCGCCGTGCCCGCCGACCTGACGCGCCTTCTCGCCGATCTCTTTGGAAATGGGGTGCTCGTACTCGGCCATCAACTGATCGAACTCCGGCTTCGCCAGGAACGAATGCGCATTCGGTTCGAGAGCGATTCCCTCGACAGGATATTTCTGCGCGAAACCTTTCGTACCACTGATCTTATGCAGGCGGTCATAGGGACGCGGGCTGGTCACGTCGTGCTGGATCAGGATCGTTTTGCCTTTGGCCGTACGGATCAACGTGGTGTTCATATCGCCCAGTTTGTAATCGGTTTCGGCATACTCGGAATCCTTCCCGAATTTCCCGGCAGCGGCCAGCGAAAGTCCCTTTTGGTCGGTAGATACCGAAACCAGGTAGTCCATCTTGTCGCCGCGGTGAATATTCAGGATTTGACAGACCGGCCCGAGACCGTGCGTCGGATACGGGTTGCCGGTATGGTCGGTATTGTATTTCAACCGCCACATATCGTAATATCCGGTTTTGTCGTCGAGGTTCAGCGAGCGCAGGTCGTGGATATAAGCTCCCTCTACGTGCATCACCTCGCCGAAAAGCCCTTGTTGCGCCATATTCAGCGTAGCCATCTCGAAAAAGTCGTAGCAGCAGTTTTCCAGCATCATGCAGTGGCGGCGCGTTTGCTCGGCCGTATTGACCAACTGCCAGCACTCGTCGATCGACATCGCGGCCGGAACTTCCAGCGCCACGTGTTTCCCGTGTCGCATCGCGTAGACGGCGATCGGAGTGTGCAGCAGCCACGGCGTGCAGTTATAGATCAGATCGACGTCCTCCCGTTCCGCGCCGGTATATCCGGCGGCGGCGGGCAGCCCGGCGTTTTTCAGCGTCCCCTGAGCATTCTCCACCAATTCCGGACGCACGTCGCACAGCGCTACGATCCGCACCCCGTCCAGGTGGGTATAACGTTCCACGGCCATCGAGCCGCGCATCCCAAGTCCGATAAAAGCCACCCGAACCACCGGAATCGGATCGCAGCGCAATTGCAGCACGTCGGTCTGCCCTTTCGCGCGGGCCGGCTCGGGGAATTCGATCATTCCGTTGCGCACTTTCGGAGACTTGCCTGTCGCCGTCTCCGGGATCGCAGCCGCGAACAGCATCGCGAAGGCGACCAGTAAAACACTTATCCGTGATTTCATAACATTTCGGAATATTACTTCAATAAGAAGACAAATATAATAAAAAGCCCCGAACTTCCAGCGATCCGCGCCGACATTATGCGGCATACGGCGAAACGGGCGCCGCAGACTGAGCGCCCGCGGAAACAAAGCGGGGGACGCCCCCCAGCACCGGCAGCTGCGTTTTTTCTTCCAGCATGGCAAGGCCGGGACGCAGGATCTCCACGTCGCCCCGGAACTTGTTGATGAGCAGCCCCTTGATGCGGGTCCGCTCGTCCGGCTCCAGCAGGGCCACCGTGCCGTACAGCTGTGCAAAGACGCCGCCCCGGTCGATGTCCCCGGCCAGCAGCACAGGGGCGTCCACCAGCTTGGCAAGGCCCATGTTCACAATGTCGTCGGCTTTCAGGTTGATCTCGGCCGGGCTGCCAGCTCCCTCAATGACGATGATGTCTACCTCTTCGGCCAGACTGTTGTAGGCGGCAAGGATGTCCGGGATCAGCGACCGCTTCATTTTAAAGTAGGCGGCGGCGGGCATCTGCCCCCGCACCTCGCCGTTCACGATCACTTGACTGCCGGTGTCGCTGCTGGGTTTGAGCAGGATGGGGTTCATGCGCACGTCCGGTTCCATCCCGGCGGCCTGCGCCTGCACCACCTGCGCCCGGCCCATTTCCAGCCCGTCCCGGGTCACAAAGCTGTTCAGGGCCATGTTCTGGCTCTTGAAAGGAGCCACCCGGTAGCCGTCCTGTGCAAAAATACGGCACAGTGCGGCGCACAGCAGGCTTTTGCCTGCACCGCTCATGGTGCCCTGCACCATAATGCAGTTTGCTTTGTTCATGCCAGTACCTCCGCAAGGGTCTTTAACAGTTCATCGTTTTCCGGCCCGGTACGCACGGCGGTGCGGTACCAGCTGCTGTCCAGCCCGGGGTAGTTGCTGCAGCTGCGCAGCACCACGCCCCGCTGCCGCAGGGCATCGCCCAGCGTTTCCGGCCCCTGGAACAGCAGGTAGTTTGCTCGGCCGTCCAGTACCCGCAGGCCCAGTGCCCGCAGCCCGGCCGTGAGCCGGGGCCGCTGCTGCGCAATGAGTGCCCGCACCTGTGCCACATAGGCCGTTTCGTCCAGTGCTGCAAGCCCGGCGGCCTGCGCCAGACTGGACACCGCCCACGGCTGCCCGGCGGCCTGCATGGCTTCCAGCAGGGCCGTGTTGGCACACAGGCAGTACCCCAGCCGCACCCCGGCCATGCCGTACAGCTTGGTAAAGGCCTTGAGAATCAGCAGATTTTTGCTGTCCAGCAGGGCTTTGGCGGTCAGGGTGTCGCAGTCGGGCAGAAAATCCAGAAAACATTCGTCCACCACCAGCAGTGCCCCGCAGGCTTCGCACCGGCGCAGGATGCGCTCCACAAGGGGCAGCGGCGTGAGCTGCCCGGTAGGGTTGTTGGGCTGGCAGAGAAATACCATGTCCACTTCCGGCGTGATGGAGGAGAGGATGGAATCCGTCACGGCAAAATCGACCTCTGCCTGCAGAAAATGTCGCCGCACCGCACAGCCCGCACTTTCCAGCGCGGCGGCGTACTCGGCAAAAGTGGGGGCGGTCACCAGCGCGGTGCGGGGCTTTGCCGCCCACGCCAGCCGGAAGATCAGGTCTGCCGCGCCGTTGCCGCAGAGGATAGATTCTGCCGGGATCCCCTCGTGCGGGGCCAGCTTTGCCCGCAGTGCCCGGCACAGGGGGTCGGGGTAGCGGTCGGTGTGAGGCAAGGCGGCAGCAATGGCGTTCGCCACGCCCTGCGGCAGGCCCAGAGGGCTCACGTTGGCCGAAAAATCCAGCGCGTCGTGCCCGTACTGTGCCCGATATCCGGCCCAGTCGCCGCCGTGTGTCAGCTGTGTCATAAGATCACCCCTCGGATCGCCAGCCCCAGCAGCAGGGCCATCAGGCTTTCGGCGTACATCATTTTATTGGCGCGGCGGATGTCCTCCGGCTCAATGGGACGCAGGGCGTCGCCAATGGTAGGGTTGGGGGAATATTCCCCAAAATAGTAGGCAAACGATTTTGTAACAACAGCCTCACCCGAATTTGT
>OGXO01001152.1_pt1 | contig 14848 bp, 17 predicted proteins | sample 1576321 | NCBI WGS metagenome assembly OGXO01 (sample SAMEA3541568, study PRJEB24748) | human gut metagenome | biome: human gut; feature: human-associated habitat; material: faeces | place: China | collected 2012 | reverse complement strand
AGCGCCCGCACCTGAAGCCCCGACGGTTCCAGTTCCCGGTTCCAGAAATCAAGCGCTTCCAGGAGTTTATCACGGTTCTGCGGCTGATAGCGGAACAAGTTCGACGGTTTGATGCCACGAAGAGTCGGCGCACACACCTCTACGAATACTTCTTCAAACAATCGTTCCATCTTCCTGCCTCCTGACTGCTTCTCTTAGTTAGCCATATCTGCCTTTAGTTAGATATGGCTAACTATCTTTTAAAAAATAAAAGGCTTTTTCTGCCTTCTATTTTCCTTTTCACGGGTTAGTCTTATCTAACTTCAATGAGACTATATCATGAATCACTTACCACGTCAAGCAAATTTTGTTCATTTTTGCTTACTGAGTTTTTTTATCAGTAACATCATTTTCTATCTTTTGGGACGATAAATAATCTCATTCACCGCATACACCGTCACAAATGCCTTCGGATCTGTTTTTAATATATACGGCATGAGCTGTGCATATTCGTTTTTATCTACGATCGTGATAATTTCCGTCTTCGGCTCATTGTCAAACGCGCCGAATCCCTGATAGATCGTCGCGCCGCTGTGAAGCGTATGCAGGATAAACTGGCGTATCTCTTCTTCTTTTTCCGAGATAATGCAAACTCTCTTTTTCAGATTCAGACCGAAAATAAAATGATCCAGCACAATTCCGTTTAAGTATGTGCCCAGAATGCCCAGCACCACCAGTTTTTTATCGCTAAAAAACACGGATGAGAGCGCCACACACATACCTGGAAGCGCCATCGCTTTTCCCAGCTCCATATGGAAATATTTGTTTAAGAGCTTTGCCACGATGTCCAGACCGCCGTCTGCAATTCCGCCTGTGTCTGCTTTTCACTGTTTTTTTTCCGTTGCTCCTCCATTCCTCGACGCAGCGCTTCCACAATGGAAGGCTTTGTCTGTTTTTTGATTTCTTCTGTGACAGCCTTCTTCTTATCCGCATGAAGCAGCGTAGCCTTCACTTTTGCCAGTGTGGACTGCATCGCTTTTCGGATTTTGCCAATCACACCATCCAGCCTTGCCACCGCATAGTCCCGTTCCTTTTTCGGTGCTTTTCGTTCCGGTGATTGTAGCCATGCTTTGGTATCCTCGATCATATCAATATCTTCCTGATGGGTCATGGCTTTTACCTCATCTGTTACCAGTTCCACCGCCTTGTCATAAGCAACGCTGGACACCTCATCAATCAGACTGTCCACATCCTCAATTTTCAGGGTCAGCTCCTCCAGCTTCTGTTCCTGCCGAGCAAGTTTTTCTTTCTGCTTCATCAGGATATAGTCTTGTTTTTCCAGATACGCCCGCCCGCCATAAGACGGCTCTTGCTCCAGATGCACGCCATGTTTGCGGCTGATGTCAAAAAGCATTGTCCGGCACACTGCATCAAAAGTCTGTTTTCGGTTGTTGTGTTTGCCCTTGGGCTTACTCGGATCAGGCAATTCAAAGCCCAGTTCTTCCAGTGCCTTTTCCTGCTGGGGGCACAACTCCCCATACCGGTTTTTGCAGTCAAACACATGGCGCTCATGGATATGGGGTGTGCCCTCATCCAGATGCAGCGCCCAGTCCAGAATGTGGATATGGGAACCAAAGCGTCGTTCAAACTCCTCGTAAAATTCGCTGACAATGAGTGCCAGAGTACCCGGTGGAACGGATTCTTCCATGGTGCCAATCTGGTAGATACTTTCCTCTGGGCAGGTCTTGTTATTTTTCAAAAGATCTTCCACTGTGCGGTTGCGCTCGGTGTGTCGTGTTTTCTCGTTCCGGGCATTCTGGGCATCCACATGGTCGGAATAATGCTCGTAGTAATACATTCGCTCAATTTCTTCAAAGCTGAAATCCGACTGTTCCGGGTTCTCCCGAAGTTCCGGGGTAGTGAAGCCACGGTAGCAGTCCCAGTACACATTTCTCTTGACCCGCTGGGCATCAATGTGTTCGCTGTTCTCCACATCAAACCGACGATCATTGTGTCGGGGATTATAGGTGCCATGCTTGCCGGAGCGTCCGTTATGCCGTGTCAGTTTCAATTTCCATCCCTCCAATCTCTGCTGATTTTTCCGAATGGGGAGCAGCGACGAAGCCGCCAAACCTGCGGATTTCTGCGTCAGGTAATACCCAGTACGAGTTGACGCAAAGCATCAACTCTCCCTGGGCAAGGCGTTTCACCCTTGACCCGATAATGGCTGCCGCCCTTACCCTGCCAATGGGCGTTGCCCCTTGACCCCAACAGGGCGTTGCACCCCTGTACCCAGCACAAAGGGATTGCATCCCTCTGTACTCCTGCTCGAAAAAAGCTGACGGCAAAAAACATAGCCAGTCAGCTTTTCAGGTTTTTGAAGAAGACTCCTTAGTCGCTTTCTTCAAAAAGAAAACCGATGCATTTCTCTTTAACGAAAAACACATCGGTTCTTTTAATAAGTTTTATCCTGTACTGCTGTAGTGGATTCATTCCGGCAAGCTCAGGAAGCCTTGCAGCAATGCACCGGGGAACTGGAACTTTTTCTCCGTCCCTCCAAACACTACAACAATCAAGCCACCTTGAATTTCTTTGACCATTCCCATGCCGAATGCTTTATGCCGAAGCTGACCACCAACCACAACACGGGACAAATCCACCTGCTTTTGTGGTGCAGGTTCTGCCGGTTTTGGTGCTGGCGGGGTATAGAGTGGCTTTTCCAAATGCTGCCCATATGCAGCCGGTCTTTCTGCAATCTTCTGTGAATGCTGCTTGTCCTTTTCAGGCTGATCCATGTCCTTGACGGCTTCTGCAAAATCCAGAAATGGTTTTTCCGGCAAATCATCTGCCGAAGGGATTGGCGCTTCCATCGAAGCCTGTTGTAAAGCAAACATATTGTTATAGTCAGCATCCGTGATAACAGTGTCCCAACCGCCACGATTTTCACCTTCGTGCCGGTCAATGCCGGTATAGCTCAAGCTGGCATCCTCGTATCTCTTGAACTTATAAACAGCATCGTTCATCAGCGAATCATTGAACACACCGAGAGATACCAACAACTCAAAATCTTTGACATCCAGACCCGTTACTTTTTTGAAAAGCCCCGGTTCCAGCTGTGTGATGACATCCTTCAAACAGCGCTCCCGGTAATCAGTCAGATACATGAAAACCGGAATGCGGGTGGCGAACTTAATCAGCTTCTCCTGAATCTGTTTGCGTTTGGATTTATACTCTTTTTCTTCCTCACTCAGCTCCTTTTTCTCTTTGGAAGTAAGTTTTTCTGTGCCCTCTTTCTTCGCCTTTTTTACGGCTTCGGACTTATTGATAATGGTCTTTATATCCTCATTCAGACTACGGAAGCCTTCAATTTTCATCAGAGCATCCATCGCCGCCGGACTTGCCATTAAACGGGAAAGGGTATCGTTGTCCACATTGACAAGCAGCGCACTTTCCCAGCGTTTGGCAAGCAAGGTGGCAGATGTACCTGCCATAGCAATGTCCAGAACCTCACCTGCATCAATCTGCCGCATGGTGCTGCCATCATAGGCAATGACCGGCAGAAAATTGATAAACTCCGCCACCTTCTTTTCCGGGTTGCCTTCGTCAATGTTCAGACGGCAGCTGTAATCGGAAATCTGCTTGAGCGCCCGGTCGAGAGCAAAGTCAAACACATAACATTCCTGCTTGACAATTTCCTTTTTGCCGCCATCAGTCGTGATCTCCCACGGACTCTGCACCCGGAACGCTGCCTGAAAATAGGTTTCTGGGCTGGACAGATCTCGAAGCATAAAAATGCCTGTCCACGGCTTGACGGTAACACCTGTTGTCAGCTTACCGCAGGAGAGAGTGATTGTCTTGCTCTCCAATGGGTCACGCATGGATTTTTGCACCGGCTCCAGAGCCGCCGCACCAATTCCAGCGGCCGTACCTGCACAGACATTGATGGTGTAATCATGATAGAAAGTATTCTGCTTCTGCATCAGCAGATTTTTCATCGCATAGCAGGAAGCCACATTTGGTAGAAACCAGAGCGTATGCTGCAACACATTCAGCAGGCGCACATCGGCATACGGCATGGCAGGTTTCTTGGCACCCAGTTTCAAATCATCCACACTGGTTTCCAGATAAGCACCCCGAATCAGATCCAGCCACTTCTGCACCTCGTTTTCATAGACAAAGCGAGCATCCGTACCTTTGCCTTTGGCAGAGAAAAACACATTCAGGTCAAACTCGTTGAACTCTCCCTGCATGGCGATCTGACGGATACTGTCCGGGATACGGTAAGTCATCATCACCATGCGGGGCAGTGCCGCATAGGGATTTCCGTCACCCTGCCAGTTTTCCTTTGCCCGCTGTTCATCTGAATATGTCCAGTTGTAAATCTGATCCTCAATAAATTCACCGGAATTTAGCGCCCGAAATGGTGTGCCGGACAGATACAGGTAATACATGGTTGTGATGGGGAGGAACGTTTCATCGTAGGCGTTGCCACGGTCATACTGATCCATATCCTCACTGTCGTAGCTGTCCTCGTCCTCCTGCTCAAACAGCTTTTTGGCGTTTTCTTTCCATGCTCCGAAGTGGTACTCGTCAAAGATAACCAAATCCCAGTTGGTGGAATGTACCCATTCGTTTTTTGCCTTGATGCCGCCGGTTTCCTTATTCACCCCCAGATAATCCTGAAAAGAGCCAAAGCAGACGATGGGATGGGACTTGTCTGCCGTTTCATAGGTCAATTCTGTGTTCCGGCTAATAAACTGCCATCCCTCAAAATCAATATGGCTGTTCAAGTCCTCCTGCCATGCACTGACCACAGCAGGCTTGAAGGTCAGAATCAGAATCCGCTTGAATCCCATCCGTTTTGCCAGTTGGTAGGAAGCAAAGGTTTTGCCAAAACGCATTTTACAGTTCCACAAAAACTTGGGATAGCGTGTGGAATCCTCCGCATAGGCACTTTGAAAATAGGCGGCGGTTTTGTCCACAGCTTCCTGCTGTTCCGGACGCATGGAGAAGCTATTGACCCGATTCTCCACATTGGCAGTATGGTTTTTGACTGCCAGCACCGCCGCTCGCACATCGTCTACGGTACAGCGAAACCATTCGCCGCCCATGCCGGTAATCTGCTTGCGTTTCAAGACACGGTGAACATCATGGTCAGTGAACGAGGAGCCATCTGGATACATGGCACTTTCCCGGTAGACAATACGATAGGGAACACTGCCATCGGGTCGCTTGGTGGGATACTGCTGGGCAACACGCTTATCCACATCAATGGCAGTATAGCCCACCTTCAAAAGCCCTTGATACTGTGGATTGGTGTCCTCGTAGGCGTAAATCATCGGGTGGGAATTGGGGCGTTGTGGGAAGAAATCAGTTGCCATCGTCATCACATCCGATTATAAAATCTTTATTAACTGGTAAATACATGTACTTGTCTGATTCACCATCAAATATAATGTTCTTTTTGAAGTAGGTATACCTTTTATCTTGTGGGATACAAATTACCAAACGAACTTCTTCCTCGTAACTGTGTTTTTCGCTTTTGAAGAAAGCATCATATACTGAAAACATATCTTCTATTTTGTACACCATATCCTTGATGCTTTCCTCAGTATTCAGGTCTTGATAGTTATTATAAATAGAACATAATTCTCTTTGAATTATTGAAGATTTAGTACCTTTGTCATATATAACATTTCCCAACATTAACATCAAATCACATTCTTTTAAGACAGAATAAGGCTCTATCCGTGGATAATACGATGATAATACAAAATTATATCCATTATTGCACACATTGCCTTGATATGGATTAGAAAAGGCTGTATTGAAAGATAAACGTATCGGTGCGTGAAATGACTTCATAATACCTTCATTATCCTTATTGGTAGAAAAGCAAGCTACATAATAATCCACTTTACCAAATCCCAATTTAAGTATTTCATTTCCCAGTTCAGAATCTTTCTTTGCTAATTTTATAGTGTAGTTTCGCTCATCTGTTACATCAAAACTATTTACCCTATCAGCAAATTCTTGGCTTATTAGTTTATTTTCCAACAACTTATTCGTAGCCTCTTTAACTGTGTCACAGATATGGCGGCGCTCATTATCATCATTTTTAGTCATGCTGGATATTTTAGTAAGTCGTAGTGCAACGCAATTTTTAGGTAGTTCAACTTTTTTTCCACAAGTATTATGCGGCTCAAAAATACCATCACATCCTTTTTTATCTGTGTAATGGTAAAGTTTCCCTTCGTATCTGAGTTCATCAGCTACAAAATTCCAAGGATTGTTACGTTCAGGTTCCAAAAAATCACTCATTGCTCATAACCACCTAACTTTATTAGTCTAATCGTACTTTCGATAAAAGAAATTTCCTAATCTGTCAATTCATATTTCTTATTTCATTTATTATCATTCCATTTGTCTTTGAAGTCAAGATGGGGCATAATATAAAATCACCTTCTGATTACACATAGTGAAAAAATCAGTTGCCATCGCCATCACCACCTATCGTTGCTATGCGAGAGTCAATATAACTCCATTCTTCCTCTGAAATACCCCACATTTCGCAAAGCATTTTATCCGTATATTGCCCCTGATAAGTTCCTAAATCTGGAATAAAACAGAAGTTTTTCTTCGTCACATCTTGGGACACCACTGTTTGTAGCAATAGAAAACGAACGATTTTAGTAAAGATGTAGGATTTATAAGCCAACACTTCTTCTTCCGTATCAAATGCTCCTGCAATAATCCACGATTCTGTGCAGCATTCACCAGGTTTTGCGATTCGTGTATTCCCGTCATAGTAGAAACCTACTGGTTTTGAAAAATCAGTCTGTCCTGCTATGGGTGCTTTGGGAACTAAAAACTTCCACTTATGAAGATACCCTTTAGAATTGTCCACATCTCTTGAATTTGCAAATTTTAATCCTATCTTTTGGATAAACCAACATGGCACACCCGATGCGCATGGGGTATAGTTGGTGGGAAGTCCAAATGGTTTTCTGGAAGATACTCTATCACTTAATGTTCTTTTTTCAGTAGCATTCTCTTGTACTTTTCGCACAATTTCTACCGCCAAATTTTGGCGAATAAAAATCTCATATTCATCAAGATACCTGTTTACACAAGTGGGGGTATTCTGATTAAAATTTACAACCTCACATATCCCTGTATTATCTCTATCCCATAAAAAATAAGATGCACCACCTGCTAAATCAACCCCTGGAAAAACATCTTTGAAGTTTTCGTAATCAACCAGTTTTCTGATATGTCTATCGGAAAGCATAGTTTTTCGGAAATCATCAAGTCCTTTTCCTCCAGAAAACCATCTGGACGGAATAATCATCGTCATATAGCGTGGTCTTAATTTCTTTGTCTGTTCCACAAATAGCTGATATATTGGTTTTGCACTCTTTCCATTTCCACCATCAGATAGCTGATACGGCGGATTACTGATTATTACATCAAATTTCATCTTGAATATCTCCTCTGGTTTGGTCGTATGTATCCACTCATAAGCATGGGTTTCCAGTTCGTCCCCTCGCTCGTATTCGCTCTTGGATGCACCGCAGAACAGACATTTGCCGTTCTGCCAGCGATGCGGTATCCGCTTATATCGGATATTGCCGCTGGTGTCCTCAAAAAGCGTGATGGAATACTTGCTGTTGGGATACTTGGAACAATACACACTTCTCCGGGAGAGAAGGCTGGTCAGTTCAGTGATTGCGATGCCATACAGCTGCTTGTGAAAAATGTGGTCGATGCGTTCCTGTAAATCCGGGATTTCCTCCTGTAGGCCTTCAATCAGCCGCTTGGCGATCTCCCGTAGGAACACCCCAGACTTACAGGCTGGGTCGAGAAATGTTGCGCTGCTGTCATGCCACAGTTCTTCCGGCAGCATATCCAGCATCCGGTTTGCCACCTCCGGCGGCGTGAACACCTCATCGTTACTGAGATTCGCCAGACAGGTGAGGACATCCGGGTTATACATACTGCTGAAATCACTCATGTTCCTGCACCCTCCTGTAATCGGTCAACGGATATTCCCTGATAGGTTTGGGAACAGGGTCTTTGGTTTCTGGATCAATCATCCAGTTATCTTCATTATTTGCGCTGTCAAACCCAAAGAGCGACATCTGCGGTTCATATAATTCATCGTCTGGATTTTCTTTCAGCAAGACATCCAACCGAAAATCACGGCGCTTCATCTGATTGCCTGTAACAAGGCTCCACTCTGCAAAAACAATGGGGGAACCGTCTGTCTGGAGCATGGTGAGCGCATCTCCGCACAGAATGTTTTTGCGCAGGATAAACCGTACCGCTTCCCGGCACTGTTCATTTGCCTGGGATTTGGCATTGGCGGTATATTCCTTGTCCCAGATGTCAAACAGCCGTTGGCGGCATTCCTCTGCGTTATCCTCCAAAATGTCAACTCCGTACAGGCTGGTCATTGCCAGTACCGAGTACCGTTCATAGTCAAAAGGGCTTTTTCCATAACGGTTTTTTACAACAGTCAGCTTCCTGCTGAGGACTTCCGCAAGGAAATTCCCGTTTCCGCAAGCTGGCTCTAAAAATCGACTTTCAATCCTCTCTGTTTCTTGCTTTACAAGGTCGCACATGGCTTTTACTTCACGCTCGGCAGTAAATACCTCGCCGTGATCCGCCACACGCTGCCTTGATTTCACCTGCTGTTCTGCCATTTCCGTACACCTCATATATCCACGCACTTACAGAAAGGCAGCCATCTACAAGATGGTGTACTTTTTCGCAGATGCGTTTTCCGGTGTTTGAGAAGGGGCAAAAGGGCTTTTGTTCACAGATTTTGTATGGAAAAAGCCGGTGTTCTGTGGTATCATTTTCTTATAGTTAAAAAGCAGGCATTTTACAGAAAGGTACACAATCCTGTAAAAATACCTGCTTACAACAACTTGGCTTTTTCGTAAATCTCCGCACGATAGCGGAAGGTGGAAAGCGGCATCCCGCACAGCTTTGCAGCAGCTGTGCCTGTGATTTTGCCGTTCTTCCATTGTTGATATAGATGATGGAAGTTCTCTGGTAAAGGCGCTGGGGGTCTGCCAAAGCGGACACCTCTTGCTTTGGCAGCGGCAATTCCTTCTGCCTGACGCTGCCGGATATTACTGCGTTCATTTTCTGCCACAAAGGACAACACTTGCAGCACAATATCACTGAGGAATGTGCCCATCAGGTCTTTGCCCCGGCGTGTGTCCAGCAGAGGCATATCCAGCACCACAATATCAATCCCTTTTTCCTTGGTCAAAATCCTCCATTGCTCCAGAATTTCAGAATAGTTACGCCCCAGACGGTCGATGCTCTTGATATAGAGCAGATCGTCTTTTTTCAGTTTTCGTACCATTTTCCGGTACTGAGGGCGCTCAAAATCCTTGCCGGACTGCTTATCAATAAACAGATTTTTCTCCGGGATAGATAGGTCTTTCAGGGCAAGGATCTGCCTGTCCTCACTCTGTTCTCTGGTGCTGACACGGATATAGCCATATAAATTGCCCATTATTTCCCTCCTTTCTCCCGACTGAGGAAATGGCTCCCCAATCGGGTGTTTTTCATCTTCTATGGTACTGGATACTTGATATTCCGAAATAAACAGACTGTGAAAATGCCGGGTGCAGACCCGGCATTTTGCAGTCATTTGCCCTGTAATCAGGCACTTTCCTTTTCTGTACGCAAAACCTGAAACCCATGCTGTTTAGCGTACTCTCTAGCAGCTGCCAGCCGTTCTTCGCTGTACGGCGGAACAAGGCGGACAGACAACCGGGATTTCTCTATCACATAGGTTACGCTGCCCTCCGTGGTACTGCTTTCCAATCGGCACAGCAGCGGATACTTCCGGCTGAACTCTGCCAGTCTGCGTTTCAGATCGGCGTTGAAGGTGTAGATGCTGGCGGTGTTTTCTGCTTCGTTCCAGTTGATAATGGTTTCTTTCTCATACTTAGACAGCTTCGTCATACAGATCCTCCTCATAGTCGGTGTTTTCCTTTACCAAACGCAGGCGGCGCCTGGCGCTGCAATACTCGTCCATCTCCGCACGGAGCTGATGATAAAAGCCAGTGTACCAGCGTTCTTCCATCTCCGTTTCCATCTTCCGGGCCAGCTCCAGCATCCGGTGTTTGGCCTGCGGGTCAACGGTTAGGGCAGTCAACCATTTCAGCCGTGTCACCGTGTTGTGATAATTGGGGCAGGCAAAAGCATAAAGAACTTTCTTTTCTTGAACACTCAATTTCATGGTTACGCCGTCCTTTCTTTCTCGTTCTCGTGCGAATTTCCGCCGCTGTCCAGCCAGTTGAAGAAGGCTTTCTTGCTGATTTTAATCAGCCTGCCGCTGCGCACTGTCGGAAACCCCGGTGTGTGTACCAGCTCATAGGCACTGGCTCTGGAAATCCCCATGATATGCTGAATATCCGTAACATCCAAAATCAGGGGCAGAGCGTCATAGTCGTTCCACTTCATTTTTTCTTTCATATCGGTGTTCCTCCTTTATTTGAATTGATTGATATTTCATTTTCCGCATATTGCCGTTCTACCTGTTCCGTTTCCTTCATGCTGCCCTGCTCGACATACATGAGTCACCGATTTCTCGATGCGCTCGCCCTCTGTTTTCAGGAGAGGTCATGGCGGTTTATCTCAGTTCAGACGGTCATTCAGTTGTCAAGGTACACGATAGAATGGAATTACCATCTGATGTCATCATATCGCTATAACCTTGACAAAACAATAGCTTTGCAGTACCATAAGTGTAACGGATATAATCAAATTATAAAATTACCATAAATAGATGGGAGGAGATTGCATGGACTTTGAATTTGTGCGGCACGAACCGCTTTATGACCGTATTCTGCTGGTGCTGACGCTGGATAAACAGAAAATGAAAGAGCGTATTCTGATTGGAGAAGAACTGCAAATCCGGTTTCGTTTACAGGGATATGCCGATGCAGAGGTGCTGTGTGATATTACACGCCCTTTGGGAACTATGCTTTCAGCGTTTGAGCATGATCCAGACGGCGAATGGAACCGCTTTGGTCTGATGCCCCTGCGAGAAGCATTGCACTCTAACCGTTGGAAGCAGCCAGGACTGGAACAGGCTTCCGGTGATTTTCTGGCAAAAAAATATCTCACCGGTGATCCGGTGAGAATGTATGTGGCACTTCGTATCTGGAACGAATATTTGAAGGCAAGAGAGCCACGAGATCGGGAATCTGCCTGCGAGCGTTTTATCGGGAAAATGAACGGCTTTACAGCCTTATTTATGGGGAATCCACCCCTTGACTTTGATGAAGATACAGGAAAGCCCAAACCTCTGAATATTGCCACGCATATTTATGGTTCTGTGCCGCAGGAAGATACTCGGCTTGACCTCTGGTATCCAGACAGCAATCGAAATATGGAATGTGTTTCTGCCTATTCTTCCCTGTATCCGCTGATTATCTATTATCTGAACCGCCTGAACGATTGGGGGCTTTATTTCCGGAAATGCAAAATCTGCGGGAAAGTATTCCTTGCCAAAAGCCAGAGATATGAGCTTTGCAGTGATAGGTGTCGTAAAAAGCAATCTCTCCAGAACAAGCGTGAGTTTGATGAACGAGCCAGAGAAAACAATTATGACCTGCTCTACAAAAATGAGTGCCAGAATTGGCGAAATAAAATCAATAAAGCAAAGAAAACCCCCGGCTTTCCTGCTGAGCGTCTGGAGGAAATGTTGGCTGCTTTTGAATCCTTCAAAAAAGAAGCCTTGCTGCGGAAACAGGCTGTGAAAAAGAAAACAGCCAGCCCAAAGGAATTTTCGGACTGGCTGCTCCAGCAGAGCAATATCATTGTGGAACTGGCTGAACAGGAAAACTGACATTTCAGCAGTAAATCATTTCAGACCGGATAATTTCTTCTGCCCGATTACGAATGCTGTTCATTGCCCTGACCCATGCCATTTGGTCATGAGCTTTCAATTCCTCTGTGATTCCTTCGGCTTCTTTCATCTGAGCAATGATACAATTTAGCCGGTTCTGTGCCTGTTCATTCAGATCTGCCAGATATGTCCATAGTTTGCCGGATAAAATCAGGTCGTTATACTGGGCTGGGTGGTACAGCTCCAGATAGGCTTTGTGCATCCGCCCCCAAACCCCGATGGGGCGACTTTCTTCCGGTAACTGTAAATCCGGAATGTAATAGTCACCGACCAGCGTATAGCTGATGCCGTTTCGACAGGTTTTCTTCGGTAAGTGTTCCATAAGCGACCTCCTGTATTCGATTTTTCTCCGAATCCAGCTGATCGTGTCCCTGTTCATGTCAAATTCAAGGCAGCTGAACTCTTCATCAACAAGTATGGCACATCTTTGCCGAGCTTTTGGTAGTTAAGAGAATGGGATGTCTCGCGGCCCCGGCTCTCGCCGGTGTTGTAGGTGTCGATGGTCTCCTTGCCCAGCATGGTGGCTACCATCTTTAAGCTGCTTTCCTCTTTGCCGCCAAGAAACAGCAGCGATGAGCAGCAGCCCGCAATGGTTTCTGCGTTGTCGCGATACATCCCTTTTAACTGGCTGTACGTCTGGAGGACGATATGTGCCGATATGTTCCGGGAACGGATAACGCTGACCAAATGCTCCCAGTTTGGGATCTTCTGGTTGGCAAATTCATCAAACAGGCAGGTCACATGAACCGGCAGCCGCCCATGATAGACAGTCAGCGCACGGTTACACAGGACGTTGAACATCTGAGAGTACATCATGGCTGAGATGAAATTGAACGTGGGGTCGCTGTCGGATACAACCGCAAACAGGGCGATTTTTTCTTCTCCCAGCTTTTCCAGTTCCAATTCGTCGTACTCCATCATTTCGCGAACCGCCTGAATATCAAATGGGGCCAGCCTTGCTCCGCAGGAAATCAAGATTGATTTTAGGGTTTTGCCCGAAACGAGTTGTCAAGGACTTTTTAATCAAATTCACAAAAAGGCCACAAAAAAAGTGCCAGAAGCACTTTCATGCTCCTGACACTCAGGCGGGTGGGGTTACTTTCCCCCGGCAAGGATTTTTTCGCAAACGGTCTGGTATTCCGGCAGCTGTTCAAGGAAGGAGTTCCAGCGCCGCTTTATCTCGGCCAATTCCAGAGGGTCGGCGGTCTGTTCGGTGTGGTCGTTGCCGGTCATCTGCAACACATCCATCGACACCTCGGAAAACAGCACTTCGGCAAGCTGGTCGGCGGTGTCAACGAGTATTTCTTCCTCGACATACCGCTTTTCTGTGCTGATTTTCAGCAGCAGATAGCCCAGCTTGTCAGACCAGAGCCATTCCAGATAGGGGCTTTCCCGGATGTAGTCGGCAAATGCCGCGTAAACCCTCTCAATCTCTTTCTTTTCCGTTTCTTCGTACAGCATTTTCGTGTCCTCCTTGGCTAAAGTTTTGGTGTGTACCATCATCAGTTTAACACAAGGCGGCTGGCTTTATCAGCCGGTCACATCTGCTGTATCTCGTTTTTGAGCATACGCTTGATTTTGTCGCTCATGGTTTCGGTGCTGGTATTGCTGAAATGGACGCGCACCTTGTAGGTGGTCTTGCCGATTTTCTTTACCAGCGCGGGGGCGTCCTCCGGCGCTCTGGCCGGAGTGGTGTCTGCGGTCTGCATGGTACGGGTTTCTTCGCTCATGGCGCTCCTTTCTCCGGGCGGGGCTGCGCCGTCCGGCAAAACAATCAGTCGCTCTTACGGTTCACAAGGTCTTTTGCCGCCTGCCTGGTGGCTCCGGCGTTTTCCTCCCGGAAGTTCTTCCCGGCAAAGAGGATTGGGGCGCACCGTTCCAGGATGCGGTCATAGATACGGGCGTGGGCCAGGTCGGGCGGGTTCTTGAGTTCGGCCAGCTTCAGGTTGGTGGTGATTATCATGGGTCTGCGGCTGCGGTAGCGGCTGTCAATGACAAAAAACATCTGCTCCATCGCATACTCGGTACTGCGCTCCACACCCAAATCGTCAATGATAAGCAGGTCGTACTCGTCAAAGCTGGCGATAAAGTCGGCCCTGTCCTCAGAGAACATCCCCGTCAGGCGGTTCAGGATGGTGGGAAAGTTCGTCATCAGCACCGGCACATCCCGGTCAAGCAGGGCGTTGGCGATACAACCGGCGAAAAAGGACTTGCCGGTTCCCACATCCCCAAACAACAGCAGGCCGGTGTTGTTCCTGTATGCCTCCTTCCAGTTCTCCACATAGGCGCGGGCCTTGCCCATCAGGGGATTTTGGCCGTTGTCATTGGAAAATGTGTAGTCGTACAGATAACGGTCTTGCAAGCCCTGTGCCTTTCGGCGTTTGATACGCTCCATGCGGCGCTGCCGTTCTTCAGCAGCCTTGCGCTGCTCCTCAGCCTCCCGCTGGCACTGGCAGATGCAGCGCGGCATAAAGTAGCCGGATTTCCCGAAGCATGGCACAACGGTCTGCCTCTGGCCGCCGCATTTCTTACAGTGAATGAGCCCGTCTGCCGGGTCTATGTACTCGTCCCCGGCCAGTTCCATACCGACGGCTGCCTTGTCGATCAGCGCCCGGATTTCTGCGGTAATCTCAATCATACAGTTTCATCCTCCTTTACGCTGTAATCCCGGTTGCGTGAGGGTGTGACAGCTTTTTTAGCGTCCTCACCGGCCCAGCGCCGGATGGTCGCTGCATGGCTCTGATAACGCTTGCCGGTAGAAGCCATGTACTCGGACAGTTTTTCGATGTACTGGCCCCATACGGTGGGAAAGCTGGCCTGCAAGTCTGCCAGTTCTTCATCTGTCAGAAAAACATTCTGGTAACGGCCATAGGCGGGGGCGGGGTGTCCCTTCTCTATCTCTCTCTTTATCTCTATCTCTTTCTCTAACTC
>OGXO01001145.1_pt1 | contig 14872 bp, 9 predicted proteins | sample 1576321 | NCBI WGS metagenome assembly OGXO01 (sample SAMEA3541568, study PRJEB24748) | human gut metagenome | biome: human gut; feature: human-associated habitat; material: faeces | place: China | collected 2012 | reverse complement strand
TTCCTATTGCTCTCATTAAATCTCACCTGCCTTAATAATATAGCCACCTGATGGGCCAGATAGAAGAATAGTTATCGTATGCCAGACGGAAATTGGCTCCTAATCCTTTAAGCAAACCGGATAAATCCTGGCTAAGTGTCAGGTCGGTAAACAAACTACGGGTATGTCCCTTGGAATAGGCCGTGGCCTGTGACTGTGCCACCGGATTGGAAGTACCTACCCAAGTGGTATTATTTCCACCCCACACTTCGTCTTCTGTGCGTACAGGAAAAGCGGAAGAAGGCAGCGAATAGATCAAATCCCACAAGTCTACAGAATCTCCCGGACGACTTGATTCGGACAGTGTACCGAGAAGGTTCAGTTTTAGTTTTGTTGTGCTTGTCAGGTCAATATCCAGATTGGTGCGTAAGTTGGCACGCGAATATTTGTTCTGTGTGGAATAACCTTCGTTTTCATTGGGATTCTTGATGAATCCTTTATCTGTCAACAAGTCCACCATTGTGTAATAACGGAACTTGGCGCCACCTCCGCGGAACTCAATCGTATATTTATTTGAAACACCCTGATCGCGGAATGTTTCGTCCTGCCAATCTACATTCGGGTACAGATAAGGATATGCACCGGTGCGGAATGCTTTGATCTCATCAGTAGAATAGCGTGTGCCCGAACCTTCATATCTTCTGGCTTCATTCACTGCCTCGGCATACGTAGCAGCATCCACGAACTTAGGCTTTCGTGACTGGAAATTCATCACATGATCGTATGTGAATTTGATTTCCTTTGAGTTGTATTTACCACGTTTGGTCGTCACAAGGATAGCACCATTAATCCCCTTATAGCCGTATAATGCTACTGCTGCCGCATCTTTCAGGATGGAAACAGATTCTACCTCTTCCGGACTGACCAGATTCATGTCCCGTTCCAATCCGTCGACTAATATCAAAGGAGAACTGCTCGACAAACTTTGCAATCCGCGTACATAAAAGGTCGGTTCCGCAGCTGCGTAGTTGCCTCCACTCTGTAACGTTACTAAGCCTAGCCCCTGTCCGTAGAGGGAAGAAGATATATTTTTGGATGTACGCTTGTCGAATTCTTCATTATACACCGTAGATACGGAAGCGGTAGATTCTGCACGGGTCAGTGTACGGTTGGCTCCTACATCAATGGTCTGAACACGGTAAGCAGGTTTCCCTCCTTCGTCCACCACTACAGTCGTGGTGTCGTTCAGTTCTTGCGCCCCTGCCGGAATAGCCGGAAGTGCCAGAAACGCGATTATCAGTATTTTATGTCTTTTCATAAATTAATCTTCAAATATCATATTATTCCTGTTTCTTATCACCATCCCGGGTTCTGGATAAGTCCGTACCCTTTATTAATTTCACTTTGCGGGAATGGAGACAGATACCATTTCGGATCGAATCCGCGGACCCACCATTGGCGAGTAGGGTTAATCAACTCAAATTTCTCATAGTCAAAATTGAGTGGTTGGTCGACGCCGCTGTTTTGGTCGCTACCAAACCACGGACGATTCAAATATTTAGTGTCTTCATCCGTCGGATTCGGGTTCAAACGGCGCATCCGTAAACCGTGCAGACGCTTTTCGAACAGATCTTGACGTTTGTAGCGGATAAGATCGAAGAAACGGCTGTCTTCCATTCCCAATTCACAAACACGTTCACGCAGGAGTTCCTCCAGTAAAGCATCGGCATCTGTATCCAGATGTTTATCGGGGTTGCACTCTTCCAGCTTATGTAATCCTACCCGATCACGGACTTTGTTAATCCATTCCAGAGCGGAAGTGTTGTCTTTGTTGGCTTGGAGAAACGCTTCTGCATAGGTCAGCATCAAGTCGGACAGGCGAAGTGTCACCCATTGGGTATATTGGCTTTTGTATTCCGGACCTAAGTAATATTTCATATTGGCGTATCCGGTGGCAAACAATTCGGTTTCATTCAGCGGATCATTTCCGGCATCGTAACCGCCTATCCATGCTTCAAACGGCTGTCCGCTCATTTCACCACTTGTCCAGTCTAACCCTTGTGGTACACCATTGATACGGGCGGTTTCGTACAAACGAGGATCCCGGGTCAATGCGGTCTGCTGGAAATGGGTTGCTCCTATGCTTCCTTTGGTAAACATTGTATCCCTGCCAATACCTCCATCTGCTTCTTTGGCTACCAGTTCATCCCAATCGAACGGTCTGCCGTCTGACCATGGGAACATTTCTATATATTCCTGTGTCGGTGTGTAGTTCAAACGTTTCACAGTCATTTGCCATTCGTGCCATTTGTAAGTTTTTGAGTTGAAGGCATCTCCCTGCGTTACGCGGACGGAATGAATAACCTCTGTGCTTCCTTGGTAGATGTATCCCATACGGTAGGCCTGGCGATATTGAGAAGGGGTCTTGGCAGTGGCTTTTCTCAATGCGTAGTAGCCGCTTGCGTCGATTTCGTTGAAGAATTCCCGACAAGCATTCAGACAGTTGTTCCACAAATCAGTACGTTTGCTTCCATACCATACAAGATGTTCCTGCTCTGCTTCGGAAGTTCCTCCGGCGTAGCCTTGAGTGTCATTGAATAGGGGAGAAGCGGCGAACTGCCAGATTTTGCACTTTAATGCCATGGCGCCTGCTTTAGACCAACGTCCTGTATAGGCTGTACTCGACGATCCGCTTCCGTTGAATGCCCAAGGCAGCGTGCCGGAAGCGATTGCTTCGTCTAATAGATTAATCATATAATTGACTGTTGCTTCTACCGTTGCGCGTGGAGCATTGTAGCTCGATTCGGTACCGGAGTAAGAAGCGTATATCAGCGGTAGACCACCGTAATGGCGGAACATATCGAAATAGCGTACGGCGATAAGGCATTTAGCCTCCGCTTTCATGCGCTCTTTTTCTTCGCTGCTTAAGTCAGGCACGCGGTCGACGTTTTCGAGTAGTAGCCAGCCGTTGCGTACCGCTTCCCATACAAACTCGTCGTTATAACAGAATTTATCCTGTCGACGGCTGTAATTTGCCGTATGCGAACCTGTATAATATTGCGAATACAAGTTGGCACCTGACCAATGGAGCTGCCAACAATCTGTCAGCGCTTCAAATTTTCCGGTATAAGTGTCACTGGATGACGGTATGCTCGTACTGTTATAGTATGGTAGTCCGTAATATTGGCGGCTATAAATACCATTCAGGAACTGTTGTGTGTAGATTGCACTATTAAATACAGTATCTATCGTGGCTGTACCTCCTGCCGGTTTATCCAGAAAGGCATTCCCGAACTTGATTTCATCTACACATGAGGTAGTGACCATAAAGGATACTGCCATCGTGCCGATGAGCCATTTGTATTTCTGTTTCATCATAATCTGTCTTTTTTATCTGTTTAGAATCCAAGTTTTAAACTTAGTGTATACGTCTTTGACAACGGATAGGCGGGCGAACTGCTGGCTCTCGTTTCCGGATCGCCCCAGATATACGGAGTAAATGTCAATAAATTGTATCCGCTGAAAGCTAATTGCATTGTATTCAAGCCGAGCTTTTTCATAAATGGCAGTTGCTTGAAATTGTAGGCGAGCTGAAGAGTCTTCAGACGCAGGTATTTGGAATCTTGCTCATATAAAGTAGACTCTGCGTAGTTGTTATCTGCGTTTTCCCAAGTTGCACGCGGGTATTTGGCACTTTGTGACGGATTATCCTTGGTCCAGGTGTTGTTCAAGTGGTAAGATAGAAGTCCGCCATATTTAGTATCGGCAGAAGACACGAATGGACGGCGGAACACGTCGGAAATCATACGGCTTACATTCCATGCACCGGTCCATTGGGTGCTTAATTCCCAGTTCTTCCAGCTGAATCCGAAGTTGATACCGATCATGTATTCCGGATCATCAGTATATCCATAGTCGCGGCTCATGTCATTGGAATCGATGACACGGTTTCCGTCGAGGTCGAGATAGACGGCATCACCATTCTGCAAAACTTGTAATTGTTCGGGATAAGGTCGGTTGAATGTTTTCTCATACAGTTCGGGAGTGGTCTCATCATAGAAACGCCAGAATACGTATTGTGAACGGGCACCGATACGATGTCCTTTCTGATATTGGTATTCGTTGTTGAAGGGGGCTTCTTTGCGTTCGATGATTTCATTCTGATTGTAAGAGAGGTTTACGTTCGCCCAATAGCGGAAGTCTTTTCCGATCTTATCATTCCATTTCAAAGAAAGTTCCCATCCCCAGTTGTTTACTTCACCCAGATTGGCGTAAGGTACGGAAAACCCGAGAAAGCTAGGGGCTGTTCCGTCTTGCACCAGAATGTCCGTACGATGCTCCTTATAGTATTCTGCGGTGGCAGACAGCCGATCATTAAAGAAATTGATATCAATACCATAATTCTGTTTGAAAGCTTTTTCCCATCCTACATCCGGGTTATTCTTAGAGGCTTCTGACGCTCCCAGACTCACTGTAGAGTTTTCTACTCCGAATCCATAACCGAAGTTATCGGTATCGCGGTTAATCATATTACCTTGGTTAGTGCTATAGGGGTCAGGCAAGTAGAGAAAACGGAGATCCTTATTGTTCGGCTTATCGTTACCAACCAATCCGAGGCTGGCACGCAGTTTCAGGAAGCTGACGAAAGGTTTCAGCGATTGGAACCACTTTTCTTCACTTACCACCCATCCGATAGAACCGGCGGGGAAAGTACCGAAACGTCGTTCGGGTGCGAAGTTCTCCGAACCGTTGTAGCCGATATTAAACTCTGCCAAATAGCGGTTTTTCCAGTCATAAGTGACACGTCCTACCAGTCCTACATATCCGCGTGGAATATCCCGGTATTGCGAAGAACTGCTTCCGTAATAATATTCCTTTGACTGATTGTAGAGAATCAATGCACCGATATTATTATTCCCGAAAGATCTGTTATAGTTGAAACCTGCTTCCATATACCAGTTACGGGCTTTGCTTGTATTGTATGTATAGGAAACGTCCGAGTTTTCTCCGCTTTTCCGGTAGGCGATACTGCCGTCGTCCATCAAGACAGGAGTATAAGAGGCGATTCCGGCTGAACCGACTTTGTTCACTGTAAACGAACCGTTGTACGAACCTTTGAGTTTGAATGACAGTCCTTTGGTGAAGAAGTCCAATTTCTGATCGAGCACAAGGTCGACACTCAATCTGTTGTTGCTGGCATTGTTGGAATTTCCATTGCGATAGGTCATCGGATCTACATCTCCGGTGAATGGCAAGCGCAATCCGTCGGAATAATAGTCGCTGGTGCTATAGACCATCTTTCCGTCCACAATACCGGGGCTGAAGAATGGAGTAGCATAATAAATATTCCTGATAATACCCGATGTTCCGTTACTGTTGTTAGGCTTATTTGAATTGTTGATGTTACCGCTGATATTAAACGACAGTAAAGTTGTTTTCGTCACGTCCATGTCCAGATTGGAACGGTAATTGAACCGGCGATATTGATAACTCAAGTTATACGGAAGATCAAATTCATTGAATAAACCACCCTGTGTGTAAGCTCCGGCAGAAATAAAGTAGCGAACCTTATCTGTTCCACCCGAAATACTCATGTTGTGCTGGGTTTGTAGTGTAGAACTTTTCATGATATAATCTGCCCATTGCATATCCGGGAAACGTATGGGATCTGAATGATCACTGAATTTCTGGATAAGTTCGGCGGAGAATAATTCGTTTTGACCGTCATTCGCAAGCATCTGGTTGTAGAAGTTGGCATATTGATAGGCATTGGCTTGTTCTACCATTTTAGTCGGCATCAATATGGAGGCGGAAGTGTTGAATGTGATTTTTGCTTTTCCTTCTCTTCCTCGTTTGGTGGTAATCAAAATAACACCATTGGCACCACGAATACCGAATACGGCAGTTGCCGATGCATCTTTCAATACGGTGATACTTTCGATTTCATTCGGGTCAAGGTTGGCCATATCGCTTGCCTCGCGAGCTACACCATCTATTTGGACGAGTGGAGAGGAGTCGGTAAAGGTAGCTTTACCACGGATCAAAATATCGGCGGCATCTGCTCCCGGTTCACCGGAATATTGTACGGTAGTCAAACCGCTCATTTGTCCGCCAAGTATATTGGAAACACTTCCTACAGGTGTGCGGACAAGGTCATCAGCTTTCACACTGGCAATAGCTCCTGTAACAGTTACCTTTTTCTGTACACCGTAAGCTACGATTTCTACTTCCTGTAAAGCAGTGGCATCTTCTGTCAGTACTACCCTCATGTTATTTTTGGCTACCACTGTCTGGTCGGAATAGCCGATAAAGGATATTTTTACTTTGGTTCCGGGACGTACATTGATTTTGAACACACCGTCAATATTTGTAATGGTACCATTAGTAGTACCTTCGGCAACAACATTTGCACCGATGACCGGTTCTCCTTTATCGTCGACTACTGTTCCTTTGATAATGCCTTGCTGCTGGACTACGTTCACAGCAGCTGCGGCATGACCTTGATAACCGAAAACGGGTATTAGGGCAAAGGAGAAAAACAGAGCGACAGGCAGGGTTGTGCTTTTTATAAAGTTTTTCTTATTCATAGGTCACTATTTGCGTAATAGATATAATGTAATTAGAAAGCGAGAACTAGACGGAAATAGCCTTGGGTCGCATTGGTAGTTTTCGTATCGCGACGTATCCAAGAACTTGTAATATCTGCTTGTAGACGATGTATCCATTGGGTATTGTTATTACGTTCATTGCTACTCCAGTAGAATCCTGTAGCGGTGGAATCAAATGTTTCTAATGGAGTTCCGTCGGTAATTGCGTCAATACTGGAGTTTAGAGTGTTTATATTATCTCTCATCAAGTTCAATTCCTCCATACAGGGAATATACCATGTAGAAACGATTTCCGGAGTAGGAACGTTGGTCTGGTAATTTGAGATTTGGTTATAGGCAATCTCACACCCATTCGGAGTACCACTTGTATAAAGCAGACTCATTAAAGCTGTATTGTTATATCCTAAATATCCGGGATAAGTGATATATGGAAAAGTTCCATTTCCTGTGTTGCAGCCTACATAATCACTTCCGCCAAACCCATGATAGAGAACAGTTCCTCCCATCAAGCTAACATCCTCTTGTGTATTATTTAATGCCATCACCAATCCATGAGTACAACCTGAAAAATTACGCAACAAAGCATCGTTATCCTTTGAGTATCTTTCAGGATGAGTTGCAGACGGGAGAGGATTTCCTACGTGCATCACTACTCCAATCGCATTATCAGGAGCAGTACCCACACTTTTACTTACAATAGAACCATCTGCACAATAATAATCTCCTATAGCTAATTCTTGAGTATACTTATTCGGATCATTAATCTTATACAATTGAGCTGTTCCTCCATCCTGTGTACCTTTAACTTCACATTCCATCTCCTTTACTCCCGTATAAACACTTTTAATGGAATATTCTTTTCCCGGATTTACCAGAAAGCGGTAAGTGTCTGTGCTTTCTTGATAATAAGGAGTTACGGCTTTGCTTCCCAATGTGAATGAAGTAAAATCTGTTTTCAAGATATAATCATCAATGCCTTCATTGGTAAAATCATAAACAATTTGAGGCCTTTCCATGATAGCCAGTGCCATTCTATGTTCCATAGTAAAGGCTATTTTTCCTTTTAGACGTTCGCCTTGTACATCTCCGACGCTCGTCATTAAATCACATTTTGTATAGTTTTCTTCGCTTTGATCTTCTCCGACTTTCCAATTACTTACGTAGGTTTCGAACGGGTCATCCTTGTCTGCTTCAAAAGTTACACTTTCGTTATATGGATAGTATGCATAGAATTTCATACCTTTAAATTCGGATGATTTATATTCGATAGCCTTGCCGTCCAATTCCCAAACACCCTCATTCATTGTGAACTTACGGTTATTTATGTCTGCTACAACTGAAGTCCCTTTGACTGCAAAAACTCCGATGGCATCTCTATCGGCAAACTTGGTAGTATAGCCACTTTCTGTAGCGCGTGTCTGTGGTGCATCCAAATCTTGAAAACCATTGTCGAATACACTAATCTGGAAACCATTCAAAGAATCCATATTTTCTCCATCCGGTTCTTCGCCTTGGGTACAAGACGTAAATATAGCTGTACCGGCTAAGAGGAGTATTGATATATAATTATATACTTTCATAAATCAGATATTTATTCGTTAGTAATGTTGATAATATAATAAAGGAATAAAGCAACGATTATTGCTTTTCTGTTGGGGTGATAATCACCGGATCTTTTTCTGTCCAGTTTTGATTACCTGTTTCTGCATCTGTTCCCGCAACATTAGGATCGGACTCGATCGGCTCATTGTCTATGTTATTCCATCCATTAATCTGGGATTCTCCGGTGATTGTCAATACAAATTGATTATCTTCATACTTGTTTGCCTGAATTGTATAATTATAGGAAACCCCCGGTTTCAGTTCGGTCAGATTAGGGAAGTGCACTTCATAATAGTATCCATTCATTCCAGCCTGGATATATACTTCTTTGCCTACAACTTGAGGCAGCAAAATAGCTTGCACAGTATAGTTGTCAGCGTCATTTACATTATTCCATACCATATCTTGTGCTATGGCATCTTCATTTACGGTTGCTACTCCTGTATTGGGATTAAATGTTCCGTCTGTTTTTAAATTAATAAGGTAGCAAGTAATATCCGACAGGGTTACACCTTCACCTGCTTGAAATGTCAGTTTAACACGGCTCATTACATGGTTGAATGCCAATTTTACATTCGGAGTTTGGGCAGTTGCCTTTCCTGCCGCATATAGGAAATCGATTTGCTCGCGCTTTTCTGCCGTAGCTTGGTTTTCGCTATTGGTAGACACTTCTACGGCTATCGGTTCTTCTCCGGATGTTCCGGTGAATGGATAGTAAGCTGTTACATCATACTCCTGCGTTCCTAGTACCCAGATTTCTTTCGCATTCCCGCCTGTTGCAGTGAATAAACTGTTTTCACCACCGGTGTACTCGTATTCAATATTCACTTGATTGGTTCCGCAGGTGATACCCACTTTGTCTCCGTTATTCCAGTCTGTTTCTGCTGCTCTGGTGGCAAGGTTACTTGCTTCTTGATCGTTGATTACTGCGCTGAAAGAAACCTTTGCACCCGCCTCTCCTGAAAAATTGATGTCGGATTCTTTGACTTCGTTGCTGCACCCTGCTAAAAGAAGCAGAGCAAAAGCTGCTGTTACATAGTTTTTCTTCATACCATGTCTTTTAAAGTTAAACAAATATATTTTCATGATTATACTCGTAGTGAAGGATTAGAAACATTCGTGATAAAATGCGAAATACTATCTTTATCATATCCTACAAATTGTGTAGGAGGGAATGTTGTTGAATAGATGTTTTCCATATAATTAATCGTTAGTTATAAATATTGACTTGTTTGTCTTGTCTGCTATTTTTCTCTTTATCTTTTTAAAAGGATCTATTTCTTTTTTTCTCAATTGAATAGTTGAAAAATATCCTTTAGTGTAGAATTATGGAGAATTTTGGTAGCATAATATTTTATGTAATATTTGTATTTTTACATAGGTTCTTTTCTGTTATTTAGTTAAACAAAAGTTAGATTCTCTTTTTTTAAGTGCCTTTTCATACTCTACTTGTGAAAAAGTGTTGCAAACATAACGACTTAATTAAAATATAGCAATGCAGAATCGTACAAATGCATGGAAAATACCGTCTTTTGCACGATATTCCATGCTGTAGCCCGGATTTTTAATTAGCGATTAATAGCAATGAACCTTTTCATTTCTATTTTATTGTATGGGAAATAGTAATTTATAAACCTAAAAAATGATATGGCGAATTTTTCAATTGTAATTGTTCCAACTAAAAAATTATCAAATGGCAGACATCGGATAAGGATAGCAGTAGCACATCATTCTCAAACCAGATATATATCTACCCAGTTTACTTTGGATTCTGCCAGTCAATTAAAAAACGGTCGAGTAGTAAGGCATGAGAATGCAGCGAATATGAATGCTTGTCTACGAAGACTGATAAACGAGTATGAAGAAATAGTTACATCTATTAGCTATTTACCCGCGATTTCATGCACGGAGCTAATACGTATTATCACTTATGAACAAAAGAAAAAGGGAATCACTTTTCTAACTGTTGCGAAGGAATATATGGAATTTATGAAAGGAGAAGAACGGGAGAAATCTTATAAGCTTTATAAGATAGCTTCCGAAAGATTCGTTAAGTATATGAAAGGAGATTTTCCTTTAATCCAGTTGTCTCCTCTTCATATACAAGAATTCGCAAAGGTCCTTCACGAAGAAAATCTGGCGAATACAACTATCAGGATTTATCTGACTTTAATAAAAGTGATATTGAATTATGCAGGAAAGATGAACTATGTAACTTACTCTATTCATCCCTTTATTCTTTTTAAAATGCCGGCAAGTAATGTTCGGGAACTTGATTTATCGGTCGAAGAATTAAAGAGAATACGGGATGCCCGTCTTTTTAAGCCTACTCTGTCAATAGTAAGGGACATTTTTATGCTTACTTATTATCTAGGTGGTATTAATCTAAGAGATTTGCTGACATATAATTTTAAGGATAAAGAGTATATGAGATATGTACGTCATAAAACACGCAATAGTAAAAAAGGAGAGAATGAGATTGTATTTACTCTACAACCTGAAGCAATAGTTATCATAGATAAATATCTGACTAAAGACGGATATTTGAAATTTGGAAAATATTCGTCTTATAGACAGATATATAGTTTGATCTTCCGGCATATAGATAAGGTGACACGACTTTCAGGGATAAATAAAAAGGTCACTTACTATTCTGCCCGAAAGACTTTTGCACAACATGGATATAATTTAGGAATCCAGATTGAAAAGATAGAGTATTGCATAGGGCATAGTATGAAGAATAATCGTCCTATATTCAACTATATTAAAATTATGCAGGAACATGCAGATAAAGTATTTAGAGAAATATTAGATCAATTGCTGTAAAACAGATAACTGACAGTAGTTAGTAAAAGATAATCTGTTGCAATACTGTATTTAGTTTCCTGCCTTCTATAAATAATAATTAGGTCTGCATTCCAGTTTGCGTTCAACTTAAGTTGAACGATAGAACCACTTAAGTTGAACTATCGCTCCACTTAAGTGGAACGCAAATTTATTAGGGAACGAAGAAAATAATAGTTCCAAGAAGAATTATTAAAAACAGCATTGCAGTAAATTAATCCTTGTAACTACGAAATTAGCTCCTTTCCATCTCGTTTTGAGGCATTTTTTATGTTTTCATATTCTTCTTCCCTATTGAATATTCTTCAATAGTTACCTTATTATTGTCTTATGGTAACGTCATAACTTCAACAACACTTTAATATACAATATTTTCATATCAAAATATGAATCTAACTTTTGTTTAACTTAATATTTTGAAGTATGATAGACTATGGAAAACACTATCTCTTATTTACTGCTATCGGAAAGGATGAATCCGGAGAGCTATTCCCTATAACTTATGGAGAATTTATAAATGAAAATATATTTGTTTAACTTTAAAAAACATGGTATGAAAATAAACTATGTAACGGCTGCTTTGGCTTTGCTACTTATGGCAGGGTGCAGTAATGACGTGAAAGAATCTGATATCAAGTTTGCAGGAGAGTCGGGCGCGAAGGTTTCCTTCAGTGCAGTGATTAATAATCAAGAGGCTAGCGAACTTGTAACTAGAGCTACGGAAACGAGCTGGGAAATGGGTGACTTAGTGGGAATTACATGTGGATCCAGACAAGTAAATATTGAATATGAATACACTGGTGGTGAAAATAGCTTGTTTACAGCAAAGAGTGGCTACCCGGAAGATATTTGGGTATTGGGTAGTCAAGAATATGATGTGACAGCCTATTATCCATTCTCCGGAACATCAGGTGAGGAACCTTTAGCTATAGAGGTGTCTACTGATAGCGAAAATCAAGCTACGGCAGAAACACGCGAGAAAATTGATTTCCTTTATGCGGCTGGAAAAGCAACTGCCTCGACTCCAAATGTAAAACTGGCATTCAATCATGTGATGAGCCGCATTAAACTTACCTTCACTGCGGGTGAGAATGTGACTTTATCGGATATCACATGCTACCTTATTAATTTGAGAACAAAGGGAACGTTTAATCCGAACACAGGAGAAACAACTGTAACCGAGGAACCTGCTACAGTGGATGATGATATCGTATGGACAAAAGTAGGTTCAGCTGATAATTATACGATACAGGCAATTCTACTTCCACAAGCGGTAGGCAATGAGGTCTACATTCAGGCAGGAATGAATGGCTATTACTATGAAGTTCACTTTCCTAATTTGACAGAGCTGAAACCGGGAGTTTCCTATAATTATACGATTCAGGCAAACGAGTATAAAGATAATCCGTTTGTGTTGACTATTACTGAAGAAACGCAGATTGTCGGGTGGCATAATGAGGACGGAGGAACTATTGAATCCGATCCGAGTGTAGCCGGAACAGATGCGGAGACTACCAATCCATCTTGGAATATAACAGAAGAGGAAGTAATCCCCACACCTGTTGGGAACTAATCTAATCTTATATTGAAAAAAACAAATGAAATACTAACGAAAAATATAATCTGATTTATGAAAGTATATAATTACATATCAATGCTTCTCCTTGCCGGTACAGCCATTTTTGTGTCTTGTTCGCAGGATGAAGAAGTGGGCGGAGAAAATATGGACTCTTCACAGAGTTTCCAAATTAGCGTGTCCGATGGTGGTTTTCAGGATATGGATGCAAATAAGACACGTGCAATTGAAAATGACTATACAACCAAGTTTACTGAAAACGATGCGATAGGTGTTTTTGCAGTGAGAAATGAAGCAATTGTAGGAGAGATCAATAACCGGAAATTCACCATGCAGGACGGTATTTGGACATTAGATGACGATGGTGATGAGATAGAATACAAAGGTTCGGAATTTCAGAGAATGAGTTTCTATGCTTACTATCCGTATGACCCGAATGTTACTTTTGAACCGGCTAAGACAGACCCGTTCGAGACGTATGTGAAGAATTGGAAAGTTGGAGTAAATCAGGGAGAAGGGGAGTATACGAAGTATGACCTGATGACAAGTACCGGAGCTGTAGATGGCGACCGCCTGAAAGGTAAAATTGCTTTTACTATGAAACATCAGATGGCACTTGCCGTTATACAAATGCCGGAAATCGTTTATGATTTTACAAATGCGAATATAGATGATTATAAATTACCTGTAAGTGTGGGTTCGTTTACATTGAACGATGTGGATGCAACTCCTTATTATCAGGAAAGTACAGATACTTATCGTTTCCTTGTAAATCCGAATAAGACATTCTCTATTAAAGGTACTTATGAGGGAGTGAAAAGCATGGAATATACAACTGGTGGTTCCTTAGAAATAGGAACAGCGAAAAAGTATACGATTAATGATCCTAATAAGATAGACCATACATTGGCTATTGGTGATTATTATTGTGCCGATGGAAAAATTGTAAGTAAGGATGCGGCAACTGTTCCCGATAATGTAATTGGTATTGTGTGCGCTGTAGGGAATCCTCAACCGTCTGTGACTGCTCCGGACACTTATACGGAAACCAATGACGCTTTGCGTCGCGATTATCCGAATTGTAAACATGGGCTGGTTCTTTCTTTGAATAATGCAGTCTATAATGGTGCCAGTTCCGGACAATTCCACGAAAATAAAGATATGGCAGTCACTTATGGAGACTGGTTTAGCAACGATGATGAATGGATGGGTAAATTCGATAATTGTAACACTGCTAATTCTACTACAGTTCCGGAAACCAGATATCCGGCATTCATGGGGTATAACAATACAACTCTACTAACGATGTGTTACGAAGGAAAAGGAAATCAGGCTGTTTGCAATTTTGCTTATAATTTTATAACCACTTATCGTGATGAGGTAGCAATTCCATCTGTAGCCACTCTGTGGTATCTTCCCTCTGTCGTCTGCTGGAATCAGGTAGCAGATAATCTTAGCGCAATCAATGGAAGCCTGAATAAGGTTGCGGGCGCCGAAGAAATGACATCTACCACAAATGGAGCTTTGACGGGTCACTATTGGGCTAGCACTCAACGACATGGAACCTATCAATGGACACATGCAATGGAAGGTGGTAATTATAGCATCATTTGTGAACGCGGTTCACGTGCCGGATATTTCCGTATGATGCTTGCATTCTAAGAATAATTTAAGGCGGCGATAGATCCGTCGAACCATACTTATATCATGAAAATGTAAATATATGAATAAGAAAAACTTTATAAAAGGGACTGCCTTACCTGTCGCTCTGTTTTTCTCCATGATCGCTTTGACGTCGGCATTGGGACTCCAACCGGTTTCGGCTGCCGTCAATAAGGTGCAGCAGCAAAGCACCATCAAGGGAACAGTGGTAGATGCAAAAGGCGAACCCATTATCGGGGCAAATGTAGTTGCAGAAGGGACTACAACCGGTACAATCACTGATATAGACGGTGTCTTCAGATTGAATGTACCTGCCGGTACGAAATTGAAAATATCTTTTATAGGATTTGAAACAAAGACGGTAGCTTCCAAGAATGATATGCGTGTCATTTTGGTGGAAGATGCGACCAGTCTTCAAGAGGTGGAAGTCGTGGCATACGGTGTTCAGAAGAAGGTGACGATGACAGGAGCGATCTCCAGTGTGAAAAGTGAAGACCTGACCCGTACTTCTATCGGTTCGGTAGCCAATATTCTGGGTGGACAGATGACGCTGCGTGCTGGCGCTGGGCAATATCAGCGATCGCATGGAGAAGGGCTTAAG
>OGXO01001114.1_pt1 | contig 15083 bp, 7 predicted proteins | sample 1576321 | NCBI WGS metagenome assembly OGXO01 (sample SAMEA3541568, study PRJEB24748) | human gut metagenome | biome: human gut; feature: human-associated habitat; material: faeces | place: China | collected 2012 | reverse complement strand
GACTCCGGACAGAAGTAAAGTATGCAGTTTTCCTGTTTTCAGATACAAAAGCAGTACAAGAACAGAACAGGAAATGCAGCACAACATCAGATTGCAGTCCAGGGCATAACGTCCGGACATCACAAAATACGGGCAGAAACACAGAAAAAGAGCAGCAGCGAGGGTGATTTTTTTATTATCAAAGATAAGGGACATGCTCCTGGTGCCGGTGATCCACAGAAGAAGACTGGCAAAGGCAGCAGGAAATCTTACCAGAAAAACGGACAGATTCCCCTTCCCGAAAAACTTGATCAGCAATACGACAAGGTAAGTATAGAGAGGACTTTGACCACCGTAAAAATTCTGCGGATAGAAAGGCAGCACATTGAGATAACGATCGGTACCGTAATTGGCCAGACACCAGGAGTTATATCCAAGAGCGGCTTCGTCTATATGTAAAACATCCGGTAAAACGGTCAGTTTATAGAATCTTAAAAATACTGTGACACAAAACAGAAAAAGTAATGTGATCTGATACCAGTTTTGTTTGCATAAATTCTTCATCTCGTGTATCCTTATATATTATGATATCGGGGTCAAAAGCCCCCGACTTTGATGCCTACGGATTGTTCCGTGCTACGCACTCCCACAATCCTACCCAATATTCGCATATCGTGGGATTATCATCCCACTTTTCCCGCTGATCTCCCTGTTGTATAATGCGGGATTTCACGGATACCTGCTGCTGGGATATGTGGTGTATCTGCTGGGATCGAAAAAGGGAAAGCGGATTTTGCTGATAGTACCCACACTGCTGGTGTTTGCGGTATGCATTCTTTCCCCGGTCAACGGAGAACTGCGCTATATGCTGCCGGTGATGATAATGCTTCCGCTAAATCTGACATGGTGTGCTTATCAGGAAAGAGAATCTGTTGCAGAAAAAGAGGAGAAATAAAATGACATATAAAAAACCGGAACTTTTAATCCCGGCCAGCAGCCTGGAAGTATTAAAAACGGCTGTTATTTTTGGCGCGGATGCTGTTTATATCGGCGGAGAAGCTTTTGGACTGCGGGCCAAGGCAAAAAATTTCAGCAGTGAAGAAATGGCGGAAGGAGTTGCATTCGCCCATGCACATGGAGTGAAGGTTTATGTGACGGCCAATATTCTGGCGCACAATTATGATCTCGAGGGAGCCAGAAAATATTTTGCCGAGCTGCGGGATATGAAGCCGGAGCAGCCGGATGCGCTGATCATTTCCGATCCGGGAATGTTCATGATCGCCAAAGAAGTCTGGCCCCAGGTGGAGGTGCATATTTCCACGCAGGCCAACAATACCAATTATGAGACATATCTGTTCTGGTGGAAGCTGGGAGCCAAAAGAGTGGTGTCTGCCAGAGAACTGTCACTGGTAGAGATCAAGGGAATCCGGGAGAAGATTCCTGCGGAAATGGAGATTGAGAGTTTTGTCCACGGGGCAATGTGTATCTCTTATTCCGGCAGATGTCTGCTGAGCAATTTCTTTACCGGAAGAGATGCCAACAGAGGTGCCTGCACACATCCCTGCCGCTGGAAATATGCGGTGGTGGAGGAGACCCGTCCCGGAGAATATCTGCCGGTCTACGAGAATGAGCGGGGGACATATATTTTCAACTCCAAGGATCTGTGCATGATCGAACATATTCCGGAGCTGGTGGAGGCAGGAATCGACAGTCTCAAGATCGAGGGGCGTATGAAGACCGCATTGTATGTGGCAACGGTAGCCAGAACCTACCGGAAGGCCATTGATGATTATTTTGCCGATCCGGAGCTGTACGAGAAAAATATGGACTGGTACAAGGCGGAGATCTCCAAGTGCACCTATCGTCAGTTTACGACGGGGTTCTATTTCGGCAAGCCGGATGAAAATACGCAGATCTATGATAATAACACTTACGTGAACGAATATATTTATCTGGGAATTGTGGAGGCAGTAAAGGATTCTCTGTGCCGGATCGAGCAGCGGAACAAATTCTGCATGGGCGATTCCATAGAAATCATGAAGCCTGACGGCACCAATGTACCGGTCACGGTGGAAGCTATGTACACCGAGGAGGGAGAAAGTGTGGACAGTGCACCCCATCCCAAGCAGGTGCTGTGGATAAAGTTATCCACGCCGCCGCAGGAATTTGATTTGCTGCGTCAGAAAAATGCTGATTGAGAAAGAGTGACCGGAGGTAACGCCTTATGAAAAGGGAAGGCAGAATTCATAAAGGAGTGTCCATAGGTGCCTATAGTATTCTCATCGCTTTTATGCTGTTGCTGTTGTGGACAGTACTCAGGTATCCGGGGAATCATCTGATCCCATGGCAGATGGCTCTGGGGGTGGCGGCTGCTACAGTGTTGCTGCTGGCGGCCGGTGCGGCATGGAACAAAATATATACGGTGACAGGCCGGAAAAATTCGCTGTATGCCGTAGCGCTGGTATTGTTTGGGGTGCTGCTTTATGTGGTTTCATTGAGCCGGCAGGGGAATGAGAATACTCTGCTGGATTACACCTATGTCTATCGGGATGCCCTGAATCTGGCGAACGGGAGAGAACTGGAAGACACCAATTATTTTTTGACCTATTCGAATAATCTGAAGCCGATGCTTTTGCTTTCCGTTCTGTTTCGGATGGCATTGCTGATGGATGTGTCCCCGTTTTATTTTGTTTTGCTGCGGAATGTAATTCTGGTGATGCTGGTGGCATGTGCCTGTGGTTATCTTGCGGAACGGAATGGGGATACTTGCTGGAGATTTCCGATCCTGCTTGCCTTTGTATTTCTGCTTCCGATGTGGGAGATGACTGCCGTGTTTTATACGGATTCCATGAGTTTCGGTATGGGAATCCTGGGACTGGCTTTCCTGAAATTGGCGGCAACATCCAGGGGGAAGCGCCGGCAGATCCTGTGGGCGCTGCTTGCGGCCGGTGTGGCAGTACTGGCAGGCACATGGAAGATCACAGTGATCATACCGCTGATCGCATGCGCTGTGATCCTCTTGTGGCAGAGAGTGTCGGTGGACCGTCGAGTGACATTGCTGTTTGGAGGTTTTGTCGTGATTCTGGGAGTGGCTCTGCAGCTCTGGGCCAATTCCTACGAGATCACAAAGGAAGCATCTGAAACAGCCAATCCTGTGATCAGCTGGGTGGCACTGGGAATGAAGGAAGACGGTTCCTGGACCAACAACACAGAGTTTGTGGATCATATGTATGAGTTTTCCACCAGACAGGAAAAACAGCAATACAGTATGGAATATATTCGTGAAAACAGATCGGAATTCTGGAATCCCGTACATTTGCGCAAAAAGGCAAGCTATAATTTTGCCAACGGAAATCTGGGGGCCAGTGCATTTTTAAACGTGGAGTACAGCGATGGAACCTTGCTCTGGGAAATGTTTTCGCCCTGGGGAAAATATTACTGGCGCACCTGTCAGTATTGTTTCTGCTATCTGGTGTCCATGTATGTGCTGTTACTGATCGGAATGATCCTCAGCCTTCGCAATATTATCAGAGATCAGAAACCACCTGTAATGTTGATGATCTGTCAGTTGGGATTTATCGGTATCGTTGTTTTTTTAATGTTCTGGGAAGCCAGTGGAAGACAGATGTACAATCAGATGCCCGGAATCCTGCTGGGAAGTGTTCTGAGTATAGAGTATTTTTGGAAAAACTTATCACTAAAACCTCGAAAATAATAATTGACCATTATAACGCACATGTTGTACACTGTATTCGATATTATTCTATTGTATACCGAAGGGAAGTAGGGACATGCGCGAAGAATTGAATGTAGAGGAGCTTTTTGCCAGCAAGGTGTTTACCCTGGGCAAGATGAAAGAGAGGCTCCCCAAGAGTACTTACAAAGAAGTGAAGAAGGTCATGGATCAGGGAGGAGAACTTTCCCTGGCAACTGCGGATGTAGTGGCAAGTGCCATGAAGGATTGGGCCATCGAGAACGGTGCCACTCATTATACCCACTGGTTCCAGCCGTTGACCGGCATTACCGCAGAGAAACATGATGCTTTTGTGACACATCCTGATGAGGATGGCCGGATGATCATGGAATTTTCCGGCAAAGAACTGATCAAGGGAGAGCCCGATGCATCTTCTTTCCCTTCCGGAGGCTTACGTGCTACCTTTGAGGCAAGAGGTTACACTACATGGGACATCACCTCCCCCGCATTTATCAAAGAGACCGCTACCGGTCCGACCCTTTGTATCCCTACAGCATTCTGTTCTTATAAAGGCGAAGCACTGGATAAGAAGACACCGTTACTTCGTTCCATGGAGGCTCTGAGCAAGCAGGCGATCCGTATCGTCCGCCTGTTCGGCAATACAGAAGCTACCAAAGTACTGCCTTCCGTTGGCGCGGAGCAGGAATATTTCCTGGTAGATTCTGCCAAGGCTTTGCAGCGTGAAGATATTATTTTCGCCGGACGAACCCTGTTCGGTGCTCCCGCCCCCAAGGGACAGGAGATGGATGACCACTATTTCGGTGTTATCCGTGAGCGTATCGGTGGTTTCATGCATGATGTCAATATCGAGCTGTGGAAGCTGGGTGTAACATCCAAGACCCAGCATAATGAGGCGGCTCCCGCACAGCATGAAGTGGCGCCCATCTACGAGTCTGCCAATGTGGCAGTGGATCACAACCAGCTGGTAATGGAGACTCTGAAGCGTGTGGCAGGCAAGCACGGTCTGCGCTGCATGCTGCATGAGAAGCCTTTTGCCGGAGTAAACGGTTCCGGTAAGCATAACAACTGGTCCATCACTACGGACAATGGTGTAAACCTTCTGGAGCCCGGCCAGACCCCCAATGAAAATATTCAGTTCCTGCTGGTACTGGCATGTATCATGAAAGCTGTAGATACCCATGCGGATCTGCTGCGTCAGAGTGCGTCCAATGTAGGTAACGATCACAGACTGGGCGGTTACGAGGCACCCCCTGCCATTATTTCGATCTTCCTGGGCGAACAGCTGGAGGATGTGGTGGCACAGCTGGTGGAGACCGGTAAAGCAGACAATCTGAAAGAAGGCGGTGTACTTCGCACCGGTGTATCCACATTGCCGGATTTTGTAAAGGATGCTACCGACAGAAACCGTACTTCACCGTTTGCCTTTACAGGAAATAAATTCGAATTCCGTATGGTGGGAAGCGAGGATTCCATCGGAAGCCCCAACACCACCCTGAATGCCATTGTGGCAGAGGCGTTCTGCGAAGCTGCAGACCGTCTGGAAGGTGCGGAAGATTTCGATATGGCAGTCCATGATCTGATCAAGGAATATATGACGGAGCACCAGCGTATTATTTTCAATGGCAACGGTTATGCCAGGGAATGGGAAGAGGAAGCAGCCAGAAGAGGATTGCCCAATATTCCTTCCATGGTAGCAGCAGTAGATACTCTGACTACTCCCAAGGCTATCCATCTGTTTGAAAAGTTCGGTATTTTCACCGAGGCAGAGCTGCGTTCCCGCGCGGAGGTACTGTACGAGACCTATGCAAAGACCATCAATATCGAGGCACTGACTATGGTGGATATGGCAAACAAGCAGATCATTCCTGCAGTCATGAAATACAGCAAGTCGCTGGCAGATGCTGTTATTGCTATTACGGAAGCTGGCGGAGACACCTATGTGCCTACCCGTATGTTGCAGCAGATCACACAGAAGCTGACAGAGATGGAAAAGGCATCCGAGGCACTTCTCGAGGTGGAGAAAAAGGCATCCGCCATGGAGAGAGGCAAGGAGCAGGCATTCTGTTATCATGATGAAGTCATGGTGGCAATGAACGCACTGAGAAAACCTGCGGATGAACTGGAAAAGCTGGTAGACAAGAAGTACTGGCCGTTCCCGACCTATGCGGATCTGTTGTTTGAGGTATAGAGCACTTCAGAGATCGCTTCGGATGCAAAAGTAAAGCCTCGTAGAGGCGATTTTGCGAATGGAGTTCTGAATAGTTACAATTTTTTCAAAAAAGGTATTGCATTCAAAAAAAATCTGTTGTATAGTAATGAGCCATAGAGGAGCGATCCTCACAAGTTAATATTTTTCAATGCGAAACGAAGGCGTTTACACTAGGAAGTGTAGCGCCTTTTTTTGTGACTATTCAGAGCCGTAAATATTGAACATATTTGTCAAATGCTTGCATTCGTAAAAATATGTGTCAATATTTATTCGGCGAAGTAACCTCAAATGAGCAAACAACAAGTAAACTTGTTGTTCAGGAAAGTCTCGTAGAGACGATTTTGCGAATGGAGGTTCTGAATAGTCAGCACGGAATAGTCGCAGGAAGCATGGAAAATAGCAAGAATAAGGAGGAAACGAAGATGAGTGAAGTATTAAACGTGGAAGAAATCTTTGGCAGTAAGGTATTCACTCTGGGTAAGATGAGGGAAAGATTACCCAAGAGCGTATACAAAGAAGTGAAGAAGATCATTGATCACGGCGGAGAGCTGTCTCTGGCCACCGCTGATGTTGTAGCAAAGGCAATGAAGGATTGGGCCATCGAGAACGGTGCCACCCATTATACCCACTGGTTCCAGCCTCTGACCGGAATCACCGCAGAGAAGCACGATGCATTCGTAACCCATCCCGATGAGTACGGCAAGATGATCATGGAGTTCTCCGGTAAGGAGCTGATCAAGGGCGAGCCCGATGCATCTTCCTTCCCCTCCGGAGGCTTACGAGCTACCTTCGAGGCAAGAGGCTATACTGCATGGGATATCACCTCTCCCGCATTCCTGAAAGAGGATGCAACCGGCGTGATCCTCTGCATTCCCACTGCATTCTGTTCTTACAAGGGTGAGGCACTGGATAAGAAGACACCGCTTCTTCGTTCCATGGAAGCAGTCAGCACACAGGCACTGCGTATCGTAAGACTGTTCGGCAATACCGAAGCTACCAAGGTCGTAGCTAGCGTGGGACCGGAGCAGGAATATTTCCTGGTAGACAGAGACAAATACTTAAAGCGTGAAGACCTGATCTTCGCAGGACGTACCCTGTTCGGTGCACCCGCACCCAAGGGACAGGAGCTGGAGGATCATTACTTCGGTACTATCCGCGAGAGAATCGGTTCCTTCATGAAGGATCTGAACATTGAACTGTGGAAGCTGGGCGTAACCGCCAAGACACAGCATAACGAAGTGGCTCCCGCACAGCACGAGCTGGCTCCTATTTATGAGACCGCCAACATTGCGGTAGATCATAACCAGCTGGTTATGGAGACCATGAAGAAAGTAGCAGGACGTCACGGTATGACCTGCCTGCTGCACGAGAAGCCTTTCGCCGGAGTGAACGGTTCCGGTAAGCATAACAACTGGTCCCTGGGAACCGATAACGGTGTCAACCTGTTGGATCCCGGCGATACTCCTAACGAGAACATCCAGTTCCTGTTAGTACTGGCATGTATCCTGAAAGCCGTAGATACCCATGCAGATCTGCTTCGTCAGAGTGCATCCGATGTCGGCAACGATCACAGACTGGGAGCTAACGAGGCACCCCCTGCCATCATTTCCGTATTCCTGGGCGAGCAGCTGGAGGATGTGGTAAAGCAGCTGGTGGAGACCGGTGATGCTACTCATTCCATCCAGGGCGGTAAACTGTTGACCGGCGTATCCACTCTGCCGGATCTGGATAAGGATGCCACCGACCGTAACAGAACTTCACCGTTTGCTTTCACTGGCAACAAGTTTGAGTTCCGTATGGTAGGTAGTGCAGACTCCATCGCCAGCCCCAACACCACTCTGAACGCTATCGTTGCAGAAGCTTTCTGCGAGGCAGCAGACATTCTGGAGAAAGCAGACGATTTCGATATTGCCGTACACGATCTGATCAAGAAGTACCTGACCGAGCATCAGAGAATCATCTTCAACGGCAACGGCTATTCTGAGGAGTGGGTAGAAGAGGCAGCCAGAAGAGGACTTCCCAACATCAAGTCCATGGTAGAAGCTTCCGAGACTCTGACCACCGAAAAGTCTATCAAACTGTTCGAGAAGTTCGGTATCTTCACCAAGGCTGAGCTGGAATCCCGCGAGGAGGTTCTGTATGAGACCTACTCCAAGACCATCAACATCGAAGCTCTGACCATGGTAGATATGGCGAAGAAGCAGTACATTCCCGCAGTTATGGAGTACACCAAGACTCTGGCGGATACCGTACTGGCTGTTAAGAGTGCAGGTGCGGATGCAACCGTACAGACCACTGTACTGAAGAGCATTTCCGAGAAGCTGGCTGAGGCACAGGCTGCAGAAACTGCTCTGGAGGATAAGCTGGCTGAGGCAGCAGGCATCGAAGATCCCAAGAAGCTTGCTTTCTTCTATAAAGATGTGGTACATACCGCAATGGATGACCTGAGAACTCCCGTAGATGAACTGGAGATGATGGTTGACAAGAAGGTATGGCCAGTACCTGCCTATGGTGATCTGATCTTTGAAGTATAAACAGCATTGTAAAATACCATCATACGTTTCTCTCATTGTGTTGAATAAAAACGGGGCTTGCCGCAGGACGGTGGGCCTCGTTTTGCAGTTATGTATGTTTCTTGTCATTGCTATGGGGAAAATCCTGTGTTATGATAACTGCATGATGAAAAATATACTGAAAAATAAGAAATTCTGGAAAATTATCTGTATTCTTGCAATCATTGCATATACAGCAAAAAATTTATTTATTGGTGCTGATACGGACGAAGGCTATGGTATTATGGTGGGCTATCGTCTTGCCATGGGAGACCGGCTGCTGCTTGAAATGTGGGAGCCACACCAGACTTCCGCCATTTTTACGGCAGTTTTTATCAGGCTGTTTGTGATGCTGACCGGTGGAGTGAATTATCTGAATCTATTTTTACGGCTCGTATTTTTCCCAATCCAGGCGTGCGTCAGCGTCTTTCTATATAAGACGATCCGCAGGACGGTGCCGCAGATGGATGAGAATGTGGCAGCACTGATGGGGCTTCTCTACTATGTGACAACACCCAAGTCCATTTTTATTCCGGAGTATTCCAATCTTCATAACTGGTTCTTTGCACTTATGGTGCTGTGCCTTCTGAGATACTTCGGAGCGAAGGACTCCGAGGGCAGACAGACAGCAGGAGAGCTGCGGTGGCTGGTGCTGGCAGGTATATTCATGACCTGTGATGTGCTGGCTTATCCCAGTATGGTACTGGTATTTTTGTGCTGCCTGGTATTTCTGCTGGTGCGCAGATCAGAGAAAAAATGGAAAGAACTCTGTGCTTATGTACTGCCCTGTGTGGCAAGTGCGGCAGTAATGTTTACATATCTTCTGAGTTATATGACACCGCAGAAAATGTTGGAGATGGCAGGCGAGATCCTGGGAGAGGGGTCCCATCAGACTACTGTGGGAGAAAAATTGTTGGGATGGGGGTCAAGCCTGGGCGAGATGGCCATGATCCTTCTGTGTGCCCTGCTGCTGTCTCTGGGGATCCGATGGTTTATAGAGAAGGTATGGAAGAAAAAACTTCCCGGACTGCTGCAGCTTCCGGGCATGCTGTTTTTCGTAATTGTATTTCTGATCCAGATCTGGTTCTGGCTGTTCAGTTCCTTTAATGCAATTTACCCGCAGCTTTTGCTGATGGCAGTATCCCTGACGGGATGTTATACCTATCTGCGCAGAGACAAGACGGAAAAGCTGTTCTATGAACTGATCCTGCTGGCATTTGTCAATTATTTTTCGGTACTTCTGTTGTCTAACTGGGGACCGATGCTGCTGGTCACCTATCTCATTATGGGAGCAGTGGCCGGACTGGTATGTCTGGGAGACTACTGGCAGAAGGAAAACACCGCAGGAAAGAAGGCGATTCAGATCCTGTGCCTGATCCTTGTGCTTGGGAATGCATTTTCCTATACCTGGCTGATTCTGGGATCCCAGGAATATCATGCCTATGTGATTCAAAATGTGCGTGGCATCAACAGAGAGGGATTACGCGCCGGAATCCTCACGGATTATATGACTGCATACCGTTACAACAATAATCTGGCTGTATGGCCGGAGGCCGTGCCGGACGGCAGTACCGTGCTTTATGTGGGACCGTCCCAGTTCTATTGTATGCTCGGAGAACATAAGCAGGCATCCCCTGATACGATCTGCTCTATGATCTATGATGAGCGTCTGTTGGACTACTGGAAGATCAATCCGGACAGATATCCGGATGTGGTGGTGTTTGAAAGCTGTTATGGAGATATTGCCCAGGAAGGAGAGAACAGCTTTATCTGGAACTGGTTGATGGAGGATTTCCAGCCGGCAGAAAGGAAGGACTATCCCTATATCACGGTGTTTACGCGATGATTTTACGGAAATTGTTCTAATTTCATATATTTTTTAAAATTTTTTTAAATTGGGTATTGCAAAATGGGAACAGATAGTGTATACTTCATCAAGTAAACGACATAGGGCTATCGCCAAACGGTAAGGCAACGGACTCTGACTCCGTCATTTCAAGGTTCGAATCCTTGTAGCCCTGCGAAGCAGGAGTTGACCTGCGAATAGGAACCTCAGTAGAGAAATCTACTGAGGTTTTTTGTTGTCCGGAAATATCTCAGATATTCATGGTGAAATTCCCCTGATTGTGAATAAAAGTTGGCAATAATACACAAAAAAGCCACACAAAGTTGAAGAGAATTATAAAATGTGATAAGATAAACATAAAATTAAGGTAGGAGATCTGCAAAAACGGACAAACAGAAAAGGGGAATCTTATGAACAATATAAAAGTACAGACGAAAATGATCATAGTAATACTGGCAACGATGGCTGCACTGTTGTTGTGTACTATCTTTTCAGCACAAAGCATGAAAGAATTGCAGTCCAAAGCATTAGATACCATGGAGACTGATGAGCGGGAAGCCTACGATGAACAGATCAAGCAGCAGGTAGATAATGTGATCTCGCTCTGCCAGACCATTTATGATCAGTATCAGGCTGGTGTCTATACCGAAGCAGAGGCCAGGAAACTTGCGGCGGATGAAATCCGCCAGCTTCGCTACGGAGATTCGGGATATTTCTGGGTGGATCAGTATGACGGAACCAATGTGGTACTGCTGGGAAGTGCAACAGAAGGTACAAACCGTATGGAGACCAAGGATGCTAACGGGTACCAGATGGTAAAGGAAATCATCCGCATGGGACAGGAGCCGGATGGTGGTTATGTAGATTATGTGTTCCCAAAGGAAGGAGAGACGGAATCCTCTCCCAAACGTTCCTACAGCAAAGCGTTTGAACCGTTCCAGTGGGTCATCGGCACAGGAAATTACACCGACTATATTGATGATAAGATTGTCACGGTAGGTGATGAATTTTCCGGTTATGTGACAGGAAGACTGACGATGTTCATTGCATCGACACTTATAGAAGGTGCAATCGTGATCGCCCTTCTGGTTTTCATTATTATCAGCATCGTCCAGCCGCTCAAAAAATGTGTGGCATCCATCGGCGTGATGGAACAGGGAGATTTCTCAAAATCTATGGGAGATAAGCTTTTAAAACGCCGTGATGATTTCGGACGGCTGGCAGTCTCTCTGGAGTCTATGAGGACAGAGATGAGTGGACTGATCGGTGAAGTCAAAGAGCAGGCTGCAGAGATCAACAATATGGTACAGAATATTGATAACAGTATTCAGGCTCTGGATGAACAGATCGAGGATGTGTCCGCTACCACAGAGGAACTGGCAGCCGGAATGGAAGAGACAGCGGCATCTTCTGAAGAGATCAATGCTATGTCTCATGAGATTGAGAGTGCAGCGAAGAATATTGCGACACGTTCTCAGGATGGTGCCACCGAAGCAGATGCGATCCGTGAGCGTGCGGTAGGAATCAAGAAGGATATTACACAAAATGATCAGCGTACCAAAGCCATTCATGAAGAGATCAACGAAGGACTGACCAGGGCACTGGAGGAAATTAAAGTAGTCAACCAGATTGGAGTTCTGGCAGAATCTATTATGCAGATCACGGGACAGACGAATCTGTTGGCACTGAATGCATCCATTGAGGCAGCACGTGCGGGAGAAGCCGGAAAAGGATTTGCTGTGGTGGCGGAGGAAATTCGTGTGCTGGCAGAACAGTCCAAGGCAGCCGTCTCTCATATCCAGGATGTGACCAACAATGTGATGGATGCTGTAAACAATCTGGCAGAAGGAACACAGAAGCTGTTGGGATTTGTCGGAACAGATGTGGTGGACAGCTTTGCAGCATTTTCCGGTATGGCGGATTCTTACAGTAATGATGCCGGTCAGATCGATGGACTGGTAACAGATTTCTCTGCCTCCTCCGAAGAACTGCTGGCATCTATCAGCGGTGTCATGGAGGCAATCAACGAAGTCAGCAAGGCAGCTACCGAAGGGGCTTCGGGAACTACGGATATTGCGGATAAGACGGGGGTAATCGTAGAAAGAGCCAACGAGATCAAGGAAAAAGCGGAGGCTGCAAGAATTGCTGCGGACAAACTTCAGCAAAATGTGGAACACTTTATCGTGTAGAGAATGTGCATCATGCACAGGAAGAAAAATATAAAATTGTGCAAAAAGCACTTGAAAAGTAAAAAGTTAAGTGATACTATAAGCCACAACAAGAAATAAACGAAAAATATTATCATTCATGCAAAGAAGCATTTGTAGTGATACGAATGCTTTTTTTGCGTTATCTGCAGCAGGCGGATCAGGCGGTGAGAAACGGCGGTACCAGCGTAGGACTGTGTGGCAGAGAGATCCGGGGCAAAAAGGTGGGAATCATCGGCTGCGGTCAGATCGGTTTCATGACAGCGAAGCTTTTCCGGGCATTCGGTGCGGAAGTCTATGCCTATGCCAGACACGAAAGAGAAGAAGTGAAGGCAGCAGGAATTGCATACAAACCGCTGGATGACCTGTTGAGAGAGTGTGATATTATTTCCCTGCATACGCCGAACAACAAGGAGACCAGAGGAATGATCAGTGCGGAGAAGATCGCACTGATGAAGAAATCAGCCATTTTTATCAACTGTGCAAGAGGCCTTATCGTAGACAGCAAGGCACTGGCACAGGCTTTGAACGAAGGACGGATCGCAGGAGCTGCGGTGGATGTATTTGACTGTGAGCCGCCCATTCCCACAGAGGAACCGCTGCTTCATGCGAAAAATACATTGTTGACACCGCACGTGGCATTCCTGTCGGAGGAAGCCATGGTACGCAGAGCGGAAATCGAGTTTTCCAATGTGTACGCTTATCTGAACGGAAAGCCGGAAAACGTCTGTACGCTGTGATGTGGAGAGGAAACAACAAACCGAACATATTTTCGAATTCATCTGTACTTTTCAAAAAAATTCTGCTATAATCTGTGCGTAACGTGAAAAAATAGATAATAGTTCAGTTGTGAACGTATCCGGGAACAGAATCATGCCTGTATGATTTTAGTGGCCGAATACGTTCACGAACTGTGTTATTCCAGTAACATATTTGCACGGAGAGGCATCATGAATCCATCGAACGAACCCTCACAATTCAAATTACATTCCGAATATCAGCCTACCGGAGACCAGCCGCAGGCCATTGCGGAGCTGGTGGAAGGCTTCCGGCAGGGCAATCAGTTTGAGACACTGCTGGGTGTTACCGGTTCCGGTAAGACCTTTACCATGGCCAATGTGATCCAGGCATTGAATAAGCCGACGCTGATCATTGCCCACAACAAGACACTGGCGGGGCAGCTTTACGGGGAAATGAAGGAATTTTTCCCGGAAAATGCGGTGGAATATTTTGTTTCTTATTACGATTATTATCAGCCGGAGGCTTATGTGCCGTCTTCGGATACCTATATTGCCAAGGATTCTTCCATCAATGATGAGATCGACAAGCTGCGGCTGTCAGCGACGGCCTCTCTGGCGGAGCGCAGAGACGTGGTGGTAGTGGCCAGCGTGTCCTGTATCTATGGTCTGGGAAGCCCCGACGAATATCAGGATCTGATCGTATCTCTGCGTCCCGGTATGGTGAAGGATCGTGACGAGGTATTGCGGGAACTGATCGATATTCAGTACAACCGCAACGATATGGATATTCAGCGTGCCACTTTCCGTGTCAGGGGAGATGTGGTGGAAGTATATCCGGCACAGGGCGGCGATTATCTCATCCGTATCGAATTCTTCGGGGATGAGATCGACCGGATCGCAGAGGTAGAGCCCCTTACAGGGAAAATTCATGCAGAGCTGAATCATGTGGCGATCTTCCCGGCATCCCATTATGTGGTATCTCAGGAGAAGATCAAGGCAGCATGTGACAATATCGAAGAAGAGATGAAGGAACGGGTACAGTTTTTCAAGGGCGAAGACAAGCTGATCGAGGCCCAGCGGATTGCGGAACGGACGAATTTCGATATTGAGATGCTCCGGGAGACCGGTTTCTGTTCCGGTATCGAGAACTATTCCAGACATCTGAACGGACTTCCTGCGGGAGCACCGCCCATGACGCTGTTGGACTTTTTCCCGGATGATTTCCTGATTATCGTGGACGAGTCCCATATGACGATCCCACAGATCCGCGGTATGTATGCCGGGGACCGCTCGCGAAAGCAGACACTGGTGGACTACGGTTTCCGTCTGCCCTCGGCACTGGATAATAGACCGTTGAACTTTGAGGAATTCGAGGCGCATATCGACCAGATGATGTTCGTATCCGCCACTCCTTCCGATTATGAGAAGGATCATGAACTGCTGCGGACAGAGCAGATCATTCGTCCCACAGGTCTGCTGGATCCGGAAGTACAGGTGCGCCCGGTAGAGGGACAGATCGATGACCTGATCGGAGAGGTCAACAAGGAGATCGCACAGCATCATAAGGTACTGATCACCACACTGACCAAGCGGATGGCAGAGGATCTTACGGATTATATGAAGGAAGTCGGTATTCGGGTGAAATATCTGCATTCTGACATTGATACGCTGGAGCGTGCCCAGATCATCCGGGATATGCGTCTGGATGTGTTCGATGTACTGGTAGGTATCAACCTGTTGCGAGAGGGTCTGGATATTCCGGAGATCACTCTGGTGGCCATTCTGGATGCGGATAAGGAAGGATTCCTTAGAAGTGCGACTTCCCTGATCCAGAC
>OGXO01001108.1_pt1 | contig 15105 bp, 10 predicted proteins | sample 1576321 | NCBI WGS metagenome assembly OGXO01 (sample SAMEA3541568, study PRJEB24748) | human gut metagenome | biome: human gut; feature: human-associated habitat; material: faeces | place: China | collected 2012 | reverse complement strand
CCATCAATATGTAACTATTTTACACGTTTTTTCGTTATTTTTCAATTTTTATTTCGGTTCCGGGACCAAAATATTCGATAATAGCATTCGTTCCTCCTTTTACGGTAAGGATGCCGGCCAATTTCAGGATTACATCTTTCGGAGAGGTCCAACCGCTTAGTTTTCCGGTCAGACGGACACCGATAATCTTCGGCATTTTCAGCTCCCATTCCATTCCTGTCATCACATCCACGGCATCCGCTCCACCGACACCGATAGCCACCATGCCCAGTCCGCCTGCATTAGGCGTATGAGAGTCTGTTCCCACCATCATACCGCCGGGGAAAGCATAGTTTTCGAGCACTACCTGATGGATAATTCCTGCTCCCGGTTTCCAGAAGCCGATGCCATAACGGGAAGATACATCACGGAGGAAGTCGTATACTTCTTCATTGGTCAGTCTTGCCGTAGCAATATCCGCCTTTGCACCTTTATACGCCTGTATCAAGTGATCGCAATGCACTGTCGAAGGCACAGCCACCTGATCCTTACCTGCATTCATAAATTGAAGCAAAGCCATCTGTGCAGTCGCATCCTGCATAGCCACACGGTCGGGACGGAAATTCACATAATCCTCCCCCCGTTTGTAATCTTTCAAATCGGCTACATCATACAGATGAGCATACAAAATCTTCTCGGCCAACGTCAAAGGGCGTTTTAGTATAGCCCGTACGTGTTCTACCTTTCCTTTATAAGCAGCGTAGAAAGCTTCTAACATAGTCACATCATATACCATATTGCTTTTTGTTTTTTTAGTCTATCTATTAAAATAACGAACGACGTTCGAGTAATGTTTAACAAAATGAAATATTTTTTCTACCCGGAACGAAGATTTGTTACCTTTGCGCCTATTATGAGTAATAATCCGAAAAGTCCCATTATAGACCTTCAGCAACAGCAACTCCTCCTGCGGATGGAGTATGAATATGAGAAGGAAGAATTTAAGCGGCAGACCGAAACAATGGGTGTTGCCCGTAAAGTGAAGCGCGGTCTCTGCTGGTATCCTGTCTCTCTTGGCCGAAGTTACTACAATTCGCTGAATCAGCTTGTAATAGATATTACACGGACCGAAAATAAAGAAATAGAGCATTCCTTTGAGTTCGGCCGTCCTGTTTGCTTTTTCCACCAGTCATTCGAAGGAAAAGTGAAGTATATGGATTTCATCGCTACCGTCAGCTTTGCCGACGAAGAACAAATGGTCGTTGTACTCCCCGGAGCGGGAGCTTTAGCGGAACTGCAAACTGACGGTATACTGGGGGTACAACTTTATTTTGACGAAACATCGTACCGGGCCATGTTCGAGGCACTGGAAGACACGATACGTGCCAAGGACAACCGCCTGGCGGAACTGCGCGACATTTTGCTGGGTACCCAAAAGCCGGGATTCCGCGAATTATATCCTGTCCGCTTTCCATGGCTGAACAGTACACAGGAAACAGCTGTTAACAAGGTGCTCTGTACGCGTGACGTATCTATTGTTCACGGTCCTCCGGGAACCGGAAAGACAACGACTCTTGTCGAAGCGATTTACGAAACGTTACACCGGGAACCACAAGTGCTTGTCTGTGCGCAAAGCAACACGGCTGTCGACTGGATTTGTGAGAAACTGGTAGACCGGGGAGTAGCCGTGCTCCGCATTGGAAATCCAACCCGAGTCAACGACAAAATGCTTTCATCCACCTACGAACGCCGGTTTGAAAGTCATCCTGCCTATCCGGAGCTTTGGGGAATCCGTAAATCTATCCGCGAAATGGGTAGCCGGATGCGCCGGGGTAGTTATTCTGAACGGGAAGGAATGCGTAATCGCATGAGTCGTCTCCGCGACCGTGCCACGGAGTTGGAAATACAAATCAATGCCGATCTTTTCGACAGTGCCCGCGTGATTGCTTCTACCCTAGTCAGCAGCAACCACCGCCTGCTCAACGGACGTCGTTTTTCGACTTTATTCATCGACGAAGCTGCACAAGCCCTCGAAGCTGCCTGCTGGATCGCTATCCGCAAAGCAGACCGGGTCATCCTTGCAGGAGATCATTGTCAACTTCCGCCGACTATCAAATGTATAGAAGCTTCCCGTGGAGGATTGGATCATACGTTAATGGAAAAAGTCGTTCAACAAAAACCTTCCGCGGTCTCTCTATTAAAAGTACAGTACAGAATGCATGAAACCATCATGCAGTTTCCCTCCGACTGGTTTTATCACGGAGAACTGGAAGCTGCTCCGGAAGTACGCTATCGGGGGATTTTTGATTTCGACACTCCCATGAACTGGATCGATACTTCAGAGATGGACTTTCACGAAGATTTTGTAGGCGAAAGCTTCGGACGCATCAATAAGCAGGAAGCTAACCTATTACTACAAGAACTGGAAACTTACATCGAACGTATCGGCAAAGAGCGAATACTGGATGAAAGAATTGATTTCGGTCTGATTTCGCCATACAAGGCACAAGTGCAATATTTGAGAGGAAAAATAAAAGGAAGCAGCTTTTTACGTCCTTTCCGCAGTCTCATCACCGTGAATACGGTAGACGGCTTTCAGGGACAGGAGCGAGACGTTATTTTCATCAGTCTCGTACGTGCCAACGAGGACGGACAAATCGGATTTCTAAATGACTTGCGAAGAATGAATGTAGCGATTACGCGGGCAAGAATGAAACTTGTTATATTAGGAGACGCTTCCACCCTTGCCAAGCATCCTTTCTATAAAAGGTTGATGTTATTCATTAAAAAGGAGGATTAAATACTTAATCCTCCTTTTAACAAAGCACACTTTCTCCCGAAACCACACTTTTTTTAACACAAACAAAACAAACAATATTTTACATCAGTACTATTCTTAATTTTTCACCCTCAAAGATAGTCGATTATTCCAATGCACTCCAACTATTTCCACCATTTTATTTGCGGATCGCGCGTTTTTGCCCATTCTGCAAATTTAGGATATGTTTTATCAATGCGCTGATTCTCCTTTTTAAGATCTAAATTCAAAATAGAAGCGTCCAAACGTGCATCTACATGAATAGCAAACGGAAAACCATCCTTGCAAATGAAATAGGTACCATCTACATCACCACGAGAAATATCAGCTCCGGAAGGGAAACGATTATTCGCACCAGTCGTCGGCTTATGATCTGTCAGATGGACTTCTGTGGCAGAGTTGAATACTTTTATAAAAGGATTATAAGGAGCTACCACCACTGATTTATCAAGAGTAGGGTTATTAAATTGTATGGATACCGTATATGTCTTCTCTTGAATATTCTGATTAATCATATCCTCCGCATTCACATTGGATACTCCCAATTCAGCTTTAGCATCCTTGAATAATGTTATCACATTACCTGAATAGGAAGTAATTTCATCGCCATTGATTATTACTTGGGACGCTTTACTCAAATCGAAAGGAACCTCATACGCAAACGAGTTTTTATAATTAGCTCCCGTCCAAGCCAATGTGAACTTATCAATAATATTAAGAACTTTATTATCTATATTATAATCAACACTTGACTGATATTTCATGACTACATCATTCAAGTCATAATCTCCTTGTTCAGGCCAGTTATCTTCAAAGCCAAGCACTCCAGAATACTTTTCTGTTCCTTGTCGATCACCCGGATTAGGAACATCCGGAACTTCAATAGCAGCAATAGGATTAGAAGAGATAACGAAAGCAACATCATTATAGTCATTTTCACCGTTTTTCCAGTCTTCCATAGTGATAACATTCACTCTATCACCTGCTTTATTTTTTGCTGCAAAAATTGCAGTGTGAGAAATTTTGTCACTATTCAAAGATTTGGTTGAGTAGAACATATTCCCATTAGCCTTAACACCTCTCCAACCGTCATTCCAAATTAGGAAACCAATCTTTGTACCTGCTGGGATACGTTCCGGTTCTTCTTCCGGAAAGCTGCCTGTCTCATCAATATATTTCAAATTCACCGCAACCCCACTATAATTACCCAGACTACTTTTATGTACATTAGGGAAGATTACACATGCATGCTTTGCAGCTTGTCTTATTTTATCAATACTGGCATTTTCCGAATAACAATAGTAAGCAAACACACTTTGCGCACCTGTATCTCCTCCGAAATAGTTGACAACGACATTCGCATCTTCTTTTATCAGAATATCAGCATCATCAGAGACTAAATTAGTTCCTACATTATTCTTTCCTTCCGGAAAATATGTCGTTATATAACTCTTAAGCGTTGCATCCACATTTATTTTTTTGGAAGCATCCAGATAGTTAGGCCTACCAGTATTTACATTCCAAGTTCCTAATACATTCGGAATTACATTTGTAATAAATTTCAAAGAAGATCTTGTTTGTGCACTTCTCGTTGATGAATCCACAGCAGTTACATCAAGAGCATTCTCAAAGGTTATTTTTGCGCTGACATCCGAACCGACAACTTTAGTTTTATACAAAGTCGGCACACCAAAATCCGGAGAATAAATATAAACTTCTGAAACTGCTGTCGGGAAAGAAGCCGGTTTGATATAACGTCCTTGTATATCTGTAAATCCGGTTGCAATGTGTGAAACCCCTGCTTTCTTTATAATCTGACCGCCTTCTGCCACATAAGAAAGCGGATTTTCAGCATAAACTTCAAAATAAGCCCTAGGACATTCCTTTCCATAATCAATATTCAATTGAATATTCTTAGTAGTGGCAAAGTCGAAATAGTTATCTAAAGTAACTTCTTCTTTATCTCCTGAATTAGCAGGATCATATACATCTTTCTGTAAACAGCTTGAGAAAACAACAGAAACAACACCGATAACACATGCTAATTTAGCAATGTTAATCATTCTTTGGGGTAAGTTAAAACACATCATACTTCTCGTTCATTTTATTTGATGGTGCAAATATAAACATAAACTTGCATATTTTAATCACATTATTGATATATTTTTCAAAAAAAAGTTTCTGCAAGTTTCACCTACCCATTTTAAATATCTTATTAATAAAAAAAGGAGAAAGCAAAAAGCCCTCTCCTTCTTTTAAAACTTGTATAATCTAGTCTAATTAATTATTCTCCGGACGAAGTTTACGAACAGTTACAGCAGTCTGCCACATTTCGCTTTCGCGTAATTGACGGAGTTCTTCGTTCAATTTTTCACGATAATCAGGTTGTGAATTACTGTCGATAGAAATCTGCGCTTCGTTACCAGTCTTCACACTGTTATACAACTTTTCAACTACCGGTTTGATAGCATCGTGGAATGGGCCCATCCAATCGAGAGCACCACGTTGAGCAGTAGTAGAGCAGTTAGCGTACATCCAGTCCATACCGTTCTTTGCGAACAACGGCATCAACGACTGTGTCAGTTCTTCCACTGTTTCATTGAATGCTTCAGAAGGACTATGACCGTTTTCACGCAATACTTCGTACTGTGCCAGCAACAAACCTTGGATAGCACCCATCAATGAACCACGTTCACCTGTCAAGTCAGAAGTAGCTTCACGCTGGAAAGTTGTTTCGAACAGATAACCGGAACCGATACCGATACCCAGTGCGATAGTTCTTTCGTAAGCCTTGCCTGTAGCATCCTGATAGATAGCATAAGAAGAGTTCAAGCCACGTCCTTCGAGGAACATAGTACGCAAAGACGTACCCGAACCTTTAGGAGCAACCATGATAACGTCGATATCAGCAGGAGGCACTACACCTGTACGGTCGTTCCAAGTGATAGCAAAACCGTGTGAGAAATAAAGAGCTTTTCCGGCAGTCAGGTAAGGCTTGATAGTAGGCCATACTGACATTACTGCTGCGTCAGACAACAGACACATTACAATAGTACCTTTCTCACAAGCTTCTTCGATACCGAACAAAGTTTCACCCGGAACCCATCCGTCTGCTACTGCCTTATCGTATGTTTTTCCTTCACGTTGACCAACGATTACATTGAAACCGTTATCACGCAAGTTCAGTGCCTGTCCAGGACCCTGTACGCCATAACCGATTACAGCGATTGTTTCATTTTTCAATACTTCACGAGCTTTTTCCAATGGAAATTCGTCACGGATTACTACAGTTTCAGTAGTACCTCCAAAATTCAACTGTGCCATTTTCTTTTTGTTTTTAGTTTTTGATGACTTACGCCATCTGTTATTAATTGATTTTATATTCTCACATTTATTCAAATATCACTTTCGAGCGGCAAACAACTTCGTTACCATTCTTCTTCACTTCTACGTGAAACTCGTTTGCGTTCACTTCATCGCAGAAGAAAGAGAGTTCATCACCAAAATAGCTTTCCGCCACATACGCCATTTCAAAACGACGGATACGCTTGGTCTTATACAATTCAATCGGGAACAAATCAAGGATATGCTCGATGTAACGGATGCTGTTTACATGACCGTTGATATCTATATCACTGTATTTTGCCGTCAGGGTAGCTATTGGCTGATCGCTTGTCACTTTGATGCGTGAAGGCTTTTCAATCGGACAAGGCTCATCACAGACATAGTCTACGATACTTCCCCCATGCAAAGTCAACAAGTCGGCAGGCTTGCGGGTATTAAGATTAATCATTGCCCATACAGAACGTGCGTAGCCAATCTTCTTCCCATCCTTATCAATAATAGCAAAATTACGGTCCGTAAACAAGCGGTAGACATTTTCCACCCACGTCTGAACCGAGAAATTCTCATACTGATAAGGCATTTCATCCAACTCAATAGCCAGACGTGAAAGCACCCATGTGTAATTGTCCTCATTCAGCGTTGCAATACCAAAACCACGGTCATTGGCGTGAAAACCTGCACAATTCAGCAGATGATTTCCCAGTACCCCCATAGTCAGACGTCCGTTGAAGTCAACATGGAACGGTTCTGCCACAAACTGATAAGTCCCTATTCTATTTTCTTCACTCATTATTCTTATTGGTTTTTACTTTGGTTATACATAGCTTCCCGTCCATCGAGAAACTCATTCACCCGTTCAAAGCAGCTGGTAGTAATCGCTACACGTCCCGAACGAACAAACTGCAAAACACAATTCAAAGCCTTCAGTTCACCATAGAGCGAAGTTATATCTTCGCTCATTCCATTTTTCTCGACAATGGAAAATACCGGATTGACTTCCACTATACGTGCATTGTATCTACGGATCAGCTTGGATGCTTCCGGATTCTCCTGAAAAGCAGGAGTAGACACCTTATATAATGCAATCTCGTGGAAATAAATTTCATCCTCTGTGAAATAATGTGCCTGAATCACGTCGATCTTCTTTTCGATCTGTTTCACTACCTTCTCAATGATGTCCTTATCAGTCCAGGCTGTTATTGTATACTTATGTACACCTTTAATAGAAGAAGCAGATACATTCAGACTCTCAATATTTATTTGCCGACGGGTAAATACAGCAGTTACCTGATTCAGCAACCCGGCTATATTCTCCGAATGAACAATGATTGTATATAACGTTTTATCACTCATAACTCTAATTTTTTAAATGCGAACCCTCAACTCTCCATTCTCAACTCTCAACTTCTCCTAGCACTCCAGCAACATCTGGTTTACCGAACCACCTGGAGGAGTCATCGGCAAAACATTGCCTTCTTCCACCACGCAAGCTTCGAGCAGGAACGGACCGTCCGTTGCCAGCATTTCAGCAATAGCTTCCTTCAGTTCTTCACGAGTGAAAGCACGTTTGGAAGGAATATCATAAGCCGAGGCCACTTTCATATAATCCGGATTCAACATCGGGGTAAACGAATAGCGACGGTTGAAAAACATAGCTTGCCACTGACGTACGTTTCCTAGGTAATTATTGTTCAGGCAGATAATCTTCACCGGAGCCTTCTGCTCCATAATCGTACCCAGTTCCTGAATATTCATTTGCAGTCCGCCATCTCCCATAAATACGCATACGGTGCGTTCCGGTGCTCCGAAAGTTGCCCCGATAGCTGCGGGAAGCCCGAAGCCCATTGTTCCAAGTCCTCCGGAAGTAATGATACTGCGTTCTTTCGTATATTTAAAGTAGCGTGCAGATATCATCTGATTTTGACCTACATCTGTTACCAAAACAGCTTCATGGTGAGTAGCATCACTTACCGCACGTACCACTTCCCCCATACTCAAAGAGTTTGTGGCAGGATGAAGTTCGGGACGGATTACTTTTTCCTCCTCTACTTTCTCATATTCTTTGAAGCTATCAATCCATTCGGTATGAGTGTTCTTTTTCAGAAGTTTCGTCACAGAAGCCAGTGTTTCCTTGCAATCTCCCAATACAGCTACATCTACCTTTACATTCTTATTAACTTCCGCAGGATCGATATCAAAATGAATCACTTTTGCCTGTTTGGCGTAAGTAGCCAAATTACCGGTCACACGGTCATCAAAACGCATACCAACAGCAATCAGCACATCACATTTATTGGTATTGATATTCGGTCCCAGATTGCCGTGCATACCCAACATACCTTTATTCAACGGATGTTCTGTTGGCAAAGCCGAAAGCCCGAGCAGCGTACAACCCGCAGGCATATCCGCTTTTTCGATAAACTCGCGCAATTCGCTCTGTGCATTTCCCAGTTCAACACCTTGTCCAACCAATACAAGCGGACGTTCAGCGTTATTAATCAGTTCGGCAGCAGCCTGTACAGACTCCTCGTCCGTATCGGGAACAGGAACATAGCTACGGATAAAATCGACTTTCGTCGGTTCGTATTTCGTTTTCTCTACTTGCGCATTTTTGGCAAAGTCCAGTACCACCGGCCCCGGACGACCACTACGAGCAATGTAAAACGCACGTGCTACCGCCCAGGCTACATCTTCCGCACGGCGAATCTGATAACTCCATTTAGTGATTGGCTGGGTGATACCTACCAAGTCAACTTCCTGAAAAGCATCCGTCCCAAGAAAGCCTGTTCCGACCTGTCCGGCAATCACTACGATAGGCGTACTATCGATCATCGCATCCGCAATGCCTGTTACCGTATTGGTTGCTCCGGGACCGCTCGTCACCAGGCAAACACCTACATCACCCGATACACGGGCATAACCCTGTGCGGCATGGGCAGCTCCCTGTTCGTGACGAACCAAGATATGATTCAATATATTTTGATGATCGTACAAGGCATCGAATACCGGCATAATAGAACCACCGGGGTAACCAAAGATGGTAGTCACTCCCTGATGTTCCAAGGAGCGCATCAAAGCCTCTGCACCTGTTATTAAATCTTTCATATTAGTTGATAGTTGATAAATGATAAATGATAGTTGAGAAATGACAGTTGAAAATGAATGGTTTACAATCATTGCGCTAAGTGCTGCGCAGCTAACTATTACCTATCAACTATCACCAACTATATTATATAATTCTCACTGCTCCCTTATCGGCAGAGCTTACCATGCTGGCATACGCCTTCAGGCTCTTCGGTACATAACGGTCACGAGTAACAGGAGTCATCGGACGGGCCGCCAGTTCTTCATCCGTCAGTCGCACGTTAATCTTCCGGGCCGGAATATCGATTTCGATAATGTCTCCGTCTACAATTTTTCCGATATTGCCTCCAGCTGCCGCTTCAGGAGAAATATGTCCGATACTCAATCCGGAAGTTCCACCGCTGAAACGTCCGTCGGTAATCAAAGCACATTCTTTTCCGAGATGACGGGATTTTATATAAGAGGTAGGATAAAGCATTTCCTGCATACCGGGACCACCCTTCGGACCTTCGTGCGTGATGACGACGACGTCGCCACTGACGACTCGACCTCCGAGGATGCCTTCACAGGCTGCTTCTTGCGAATCAAATACTTTGGCAGGTCCGGTAAACTTCCAGATACTTTCGTCTACACCTGCTGTTTTTACTACACAACCATCTTGAGCAATATTACCTTTCAATACGGCCAGTCCGCCGTCTTTGCTGTAAGCATGTTCCAAGTCACGAATACATCCGTTTGCACGGTCCTTATCCAGTTCCTTATAGTACATACCTTGTGAACCAAGTACGAGATTGAATTTATTTCCGGCTGCGCTCGAATATTTCTTAATTGCTTTTTCGCTCACATTCGGGCTGGTGATTGAATATTCATTAATGGCTTCTGCCAGTGACATTCCGTCTACCCGACGAACGGATGTATCTATCAAACCTCCCTTTGCCAGTTCGTCCATAATGGCAATGATACCACCGGCACGGTTTACATCCTGAATATGATATTTCTGTGTATTGGGAGCCACCTTGCAGAGACAAGGAGCCTTGCGGGAAAGCATGTCGATATCATCCATCTTGAAGTCTACCTCTGCTTCGTGAGCAACAGCCAACAAGTGAAGAACCGTATTGGTAGATCCCCCCATTGCTATATCCAGCGTCATGGCGTTCAGGAAAGCCTGACGGGTAGCGATGCTACGGGGAAGTACACTTTCGTCTCCTTCTTCATAATATAATTTTGCATTTTTCACGATCAGTTCCGCAGCGTCTTTGAAAAGTTGCGTACGGTTTTCGTGTGTCGCTACAATGGTTCCGTTGCCGGGAAGAGCCAGTCCGATTGCTTCATTCAGGCAGTTCATCGAGTTGGCGGTAAACATACCGGAGCAGCATCCGCAAGTAGGACAAGCATTTTGCTCGATATTCGCTACTTCCTGATCGCTAACACTCTCGTCGGCCGATTTAATCATCGCATCGATCAAATCCAGGTGCTGGCCATTCCATTCTCCCGCTTCCATCGGACCACCCGATACAAATACGGCAGGGATATTCAGACGCATAGCCGCCATTAACATTCCGGGAGTGATCTTATCGCAATTACTGATACATACCATTGCATCCGCCTTGTGCGCATTAACCATATATTCTACGCTATCTGCAATGATGTCACGTGAAGGAAGCGAATAAAGCATACCGTCATGTCCCATTGCTATACCATCGTCGATAGCTATTGTATTGAATTCCGCAGCGAAGCATCCCAGCTTCTCAATCTCTGCCTTCACCAGCTGACCGATTTCATGTAGGTGTACATGCCCCGGGACAAACTGTGTGAACGAATTGACGATAGCGATAATGGGTTTACCCATCTGATTCTTCTTCATGCCGTTGGCTGCCCACAATGCACGGGCTCCCGCCATCCGACGGCCTTGTGTACTAAACGAACTGCGTAATTGCTTTTTCATTTCAATCTATCTTTTAATTAAAGAGCCTTCCTCACACAAGTGAGAAAGGCTCTAAATTCTATCTTTTATGGTACGAACACATACAACACAAAAACCTTTCTCACGCTCTTGATGGGACCACCACGACGCGAATAATATGCAGGACTGCTAGGTTAATAGATGTATGTAACATATTCATATCTTCTTTTCTTTATTTTCGTGCTGCAAAGGTAAGGGCTTTTTTATTATATCCAAACAAATCGAAGAAAAAAATCACTTAAAAGCGAATAATTGTAAGAAAAGAGAGGTATTATTTCTCTATTTTATCACTTAAAGGTTGAATTTACAACTATTATCTAACTGCGCGCCTCACTTTCTTTTTCTGACAAAAGCACTTAATAATCTGAAATTTACCCTCCCTATACCGGACTACAAGCAAATAATTCGTATCTTTGTAGACCCGTATTTACGGGAATTATTAATCAGAAACAAAAAAGATCAGATGGAAACAGTAGAAAACAAGTACATTACCGTTGCATACAAACTATATACAATGGAAGATGGTGAAAAAGAGTTGTTCGAAGAAGCAAAAGCAGAACATCCCTTTCAATTCATTTCAGGATTAGGAACAACACTCGAAGATTTCGAAAATCAGATAACTGCTCTTTCTAAAGGTGATAAATTTGATTTTACCATTCCGGCAGATAAGGCTTATGGACAATATGACGAACAACACGTTATTGACCTCCCCAAAAATATTTTTGAAATAGATGGCAAGTTTGACAGCGAACGTATTAAAGAAGGTAACATCGTACCTTTGATGACTGGCGACGGTCAGCGCGTAAATGCCAGCGTAGTAGAAATCAAACCGGATGTTGTAGTAGTTGACCTCAATCACCCGTTGGCTGGTGCCGACCTGATTTTCGAAGGTGAAATACTGGAAAGCCGTCCTGCTACCAACGAAGAAATCCAGGAATTGGTGAAAATGATGAGTGGCGAAGGTGGTTGCGGTTGCGGATGCGACAGCTGCGGTGATGGCTGTGGCGACGACTGCGGTTGCGAAGGCGGACACTGTCATTAATTGAAGTATTAAGTATAAAGTATTAAGTATTAATTTCGTGCGGATATAGCCGGAGTTTTAATACTTAATACTTTTTTTATGCCGTCATTCCGGCTAATACCTAATACTTAATACTTGATACCTAATACTTAAAATCAGCATCCTTTGTGCGTCATGATGTCAAGTACCATTTTATCCGTTTCGTTCATGGCTTGCGAGCCGATTCTTGTCAGGTTACGGATGCTTTGGTCTACATCTTCATCTATAATTCCTTCTACAGAAGTCACACAACGGTTTTCCATTGCCATCATGGCAGACAGTACGGCTGTCGAAACTCCGGTGGTTACCTTCAAAGCACAACTCGGTTTTGCGCCGTCACAAATCATTCCTGTCAGATTGGCAATCATGTTTTGAACAGCGAAGGCAACTTGATTGTAGTTTCCTCCCATCAACCAGGTGATTCCACAACTGGAACCTGTGGCAGCTACCACACAACCACACAAAGCAGACAGACGTCCCAAACTTTGTTTGATATATATAACAGTGAGATGGCTAAGCATTAAAGCACGAATCAGTTCTTCTTCACTTTTTCCGTTTTCTTCTGCAAAGACAACGACAGGAAGTGTAGCGGATATCCCCTGATTACCACTGCCGGAATTACTCATTACAGGAATCATAGCGCCAGCCATACGGGCGTCGCAGGCAGCCGACGTATAAGAGAGGATATGAGAAAACACGCTATCCCCCATCACTTTATGTTCATAAGTTCCCCGAAGCATTTTCCCTAAAGAATGTCCGTAGTTACCTTTAAATGCTTGTTCGGCAGCAGCTTTGTTCAAACGGGCTGTGTCAAGGATGAAACGGATTTCATCCAGCGGAGCAGTCAGTGCAAAATCATAGACCTTGCGCAAATTTAGTTCGAGCGAAGCCTCTTCCTCTTCTTCGCTAGCTGTCTGTTGATTGTCGAGCAACATTTGTTCATCTTTGGCTATATATATAAAAGTAGTATGTCCACCGGCAATGATGGCTTTAGCCGTTTTATCTCCCGTTTTACAGTTCACTTCAATATAAAGCTTTTCCGTAATATCTTCTTTTAGAGAAATACAAATCCGTTTTTCTGCGATGAATTGTTTTCCCTGCTCCACCGCTTCCGGCGTACAATCCCTCAATACCTCCAACTGATAATCTGATTTGCCAATCAACGCACCCAAAGCAACCGCTATGGGAAGCCCGACCATACCCGTTCCCGGTATTCCGACTCCCATGGCATTCTTTAATATATTAGCACTTAACAGGACTTCTATCTTTTCCGGTTTCGCTCCCAGTGTTTCGGCAGCTTTAGCTACACAAAGTGCTACTGCGATAGGTTCCGTACATCCGATAGCCGGAATGACCTCCTTCTTAATCAATTCTATAATTTGCCTTCTTTCTGATTCAGTCATAGACTTATAAGTTTTGATTCCACAAAAATAGGAAATTCTTTCTTTTCCAACATTCTATAATGAACAAATAAAATCTCATATTGTTATAAAATCTCCCATATACCAAACTTTAACAGAAAGAATTGATAGAAAAATGAAAGCAAAACACATAGTTGTTTATTTGCTACTAGCTATTGTTTCCTCTTCATGTATCCGCGAAGAAGCTCTCAATGCAGAAGCAGACATATTAAGTTGTATACTACCGGGAGTAGCCATGACAACCAGTCCTATTATTAACAATAATTCCATAACTATCTTTGTTGGTCCGGGAACTGATATTTCAGAACTCAAGCCTGAATTTACACTGACTCCGGGAGCTGCGATCAGTCCACTTAGCGGCACAGAACGAAATTTCAATACCCCACAGGAATATACTGTCACAGCTGCCGATGGTATTTGGAAAAAAGCATATACAGTATCAGTGATCGACACGGAACTTGCCACGAACTATAATTTCGAAGATACACTGGGCGGAAAGAAGTACTACATATTTGTAGAACGCGAAAGAGATAAGGTCGTCATGGAATGGGCCAGCGGAAATGCGGGTTATGCCATGACCGGAGTAGCCAAAACAGCCGATGATTATCCCACTTTCCAAATAACGGACGGAAAAGCCGGCAAATGCCTCTCCTTAGTGACACGCAGTACCGGATTCTTCGGTCAGCTAGCAGGAATGCCTATTGCGGCAGGAAATCTGTTTATCGGTTCTTTCGATGTGAGTAACGCAATGAGCAATCCACTGAAAGCGACTAAATTCGGCCTTCCTTTCCGGCATGTACCCACTTATCTAGCTGGTTATTATAAATACAAAGCAGGAGATCAGTTTACAGAGGGAGGAAAACCTGTGAACGGGAAACGGGACATCTGTGACATATATGCCATCATGTACGAAACCAGTGAATCTGTTCCCACTCTCGACGGAACAAATACATTCACCAGTCCGAACCTGGTTTCAACAGCACGGATTAATAATGCCAAAGAAACGAACGAATGGACTTACTTTAAACTTCCTTTCATCACTCTCCCCGGAAAATTCATTGATAAGGAGAAGCTAAGGGATGGGAAATATAATATAGCCATTGTGTTTACCTCAAGTCTGGAAGGAGATCATTTTAACGGAGCAATCGGAAGTACATTACTGATCGACGAGGCCGAGTTAATCTATCACTCGGAAAATTAGCGGGATTTCGATGAAGGATTTTCCATAACAATACCTCATAATACACTCAAGCAATGTACCCACACAAAACGTGCACATTATCAAACGAACGGAATTAAATAACTTTATAACAACCATAATGATGAAAATCTATCCGTATATATTCAGTTTATTAGCCTGTATAGGAATAGCTCTCCCCGTTCTCGAAGCCGGCATATGGCGGAAGCAATTATGTAAATCCGGAATGTGCACTGC
>OGXO01001100.1_pt1 | contig 15159 bp, 18 predicted proteins | sample 1576321 | NCBI WGS metagenome assembly OGXO01 (sample SAMEA3541568, study PRJEB24748) | human gut metagenome | biome: human gut; feature: human-associated habitat; material: faeces | place: China | collected 2012 | reverse complement strand
GCACTTTTCCTGAAGTCGCCTTCGGCGGGCGTTACCCGTTATCCTTGCCCTGTGGTGCCCGGACTTTCCTCACATGGGCGCTTTTCAGCGCAGATGCGCGGCTGTCCGTCCCAGTCATGTTTATTTTACTTTATTTTGGCGGAAATGTCAAACGGATTGCAAAATTTATCCCGAGCGGATATAATATGGGAGTAGTTCAACGCCTGCGCCGGGCGGCGCAGGGGAAAGAAGGACATAGATCATGACTGTAACGGAATATTTCACCCGGCTGCAGGGGAAGCGCGTACTGGTGCTTGGCCTCGGTGTAAGCAACCGGCCGCTCGTGCGCCTGCTGCTGCGGTTTGGCATTGACGTCACGGGCTGCGACCGCACGCCGCGGGAGAAGCTCGACCCGGAGGTGCTCGAGCTGGAGCGCCTCGGCGCGAAGCTGCACCTCGGCGATGATTATCTGACGGGCATCTCCGGCGATGTGGCCTTCCGCACACCCGGACTGCACCCGGGAAAGCCGGAGCTGCAGGCGCTGCGTACCGCAGGGACGCAGTTTACCTCGGAAATGGAGGCCTTTTTCGAGGTCTGCCCCTGCAGGATCATCGGCGTGACCGGCTCAGACGGCAAAACGACGACAAGCACGCTTATCTCCGAAATCCTGAAGCATGCAGGCCATCGCGTCTGGACCGGCGGCAATATCGGTACGCCGCTGCTCGACCAGGCGGAGCACATGACGCCGGACGACCTCGTCGTGCTGGAGCTGAGCTCGTTCCAGCTTATGGACCTTCGCCACAGCTGCCATATCGCCGTCGTGACGAACCTTGCGCCGAACCATCTCGACGTACACCGCGACATGGCGGAGTACATCGACGCAAAAAAGCATATTTTCACCCGCCAAACCGCGCAGGACGTGCTCATTCTGAACGCGGACAACACCATCACGGCCGGGTTTGCGCCGGAGGCCGCCGGAGAGGTCCGGATGTTCTCGCGCCAGACCGTTCCCGCGCACGGTGCGAGCTTCCGGGACGGCGTGATCCGGCGCGACGGCGTACCCGTTGTGCGGCAGGACGAGATCAAAATCCCCGGCCTGCACAATGTGGAAAACTACATGGCAGCCATCCTCGCGGTCGAAGGGCTGGCCTCGGATGAGGATATCCGCTATGTCGCGCGGAACTTCGGCGGTGTGGAGCACCGCATCGAGTTCGTGCGCGAAAAGGACGGCGTAAAGTTCTATAACGACTCCATCGCCTCGTCCCCGAGCCGCACTATCGCGGGCCTGCGCAGCTTCTCCGAGAAGGTCATTCTTATCGCGGGCGGCTATGACAAGCACATTCCGTATGACGTGCTCGGCCCGGAGATCGCAGCGCACGTCAGGCTCCTCGTCTGCACCGGCGCGACCGGCCCGAGGATCGCAGCCGCGGCCCGCGCCGTTCCGGATGCGCCGGAGGTTCTCGAAATTCCGGATTTCTATGAGGCCGTTCACGCCGCTGCGCAGCAGGCAAAGCCCGGTGATATCGTGCTGCTGTCTCCGGCAAGCGCCGCCTTTGACCGCTTCAAGAACTTTATGGTCAGAGGCGCGGAATTCAAGAAAACGGTGATGGCGCTGTGAGCGGGGGAGATATCCGCTGCTCGGCCGTTATCGTCGCAGCCGGCAGCGCGCAGCGCATGCAGGGCATCGACAAGCTTCTGGCTCCTCTTGACAGCGTGCCCGTCCTGCGCCGGACAGTCGAAGCGCTGGCATCTGCGCCCGAGATCACAGAGCTGATCGTTGTTACGCGTGCAGACCGCTTGGAGGCCGTGCAGGCCCTGTGCGAAGGACTTTCCAAGCCCGTTTCCGTCGTTCCCGGCGGGAAAACGCGGGCGGAGTCCGTCCTGTGCGGCCTTTCTGCGGCAGCCATGCCCTATGCCGCCATTCATGACGGTGCGCGCCCGCTTGTCACGAATGAGGTGATCGCGCAGGCCATTGCCGCCGCCGTCTCCTGCGGGGCTGCAGCGCCAGCCGTCCCTGTTCACGACACCATCAAGCGCGCCGAAAGCGGCCTTGTGCTTGAAACGCCGGACCGCAGCACGCTGTTTGCCGTCCAGACGCCGCAGGTCTTCCGGACGGAGGAAATTCGCTCCGTGCTCCGCTGGGCCATCGCGCAGGGGCTGCCGCTCACGGACGACTGCTCCGCCATGGAAGCGGCCGGAAGGCCGGTGCGCCTGACGCCCGGCGATGTCGAAAATTTGAAGATCACAACACCGGTCGATCTGCGCATCGCAGAGGCGATCTGGAAGGGGAGAACGACATGAGGATCGGACACGGATATGATGTACACCGCCTCGTTCCGGGGCGCAAGCTCATCCTCGGCGGCGTGGAAATTCCGTTCGAGCGCGGGCTGGACGGTCACTCCGATGCGGACGTGCTCACGCACGCTCTGATGGACGCCCTGCTCGGCGCAGCCTGTCTCGGCGACATCGGCCTGCTGTTCCCGGATAACGACCCGCAGTACAAGGGCATTTCGAGCCTTCTGCTGCTGGAGGAGGTCGTGCGCCGCGTGCATGCGGCGGGCTTTGCCGTCGGCAACGCCGATATCACCGTCCTGTGCCAGCGGCCGAAGCTCCGGCCCCATATTCCCGCCATGCAGGAACGCCTGCGCGCCCTGCTCGGCACGGAGGCAGTCAATGTCAAGGCGACGACCGAGGAAGGCCTCGGCTTTACGGGCAGCGGCGAGGGCATCGCCTGCCACGCCGTGTGTCTGCTGGAGGAACGCGCATGAAAACGCTTCTGATCACCGGCTTTGAGCCGTTCGGCGGCGAGACGATCAACCCGGCATGGGAGGCCGTGAAGGCCCTGCCGGAGCAGATCGGCGGCTGGCAGCTCCGGAAGCTGCAGATCCCGACCGTCTTCGGCCTTGCGGCTGCAAGAACGCTCGCCTGCGCGGCGGAGTGCCGCCCGGATGCGGTCCTGTGCATCGGGCAGGCGGGAACGCGCAGCGCCGTGACGCCGGAATATGTCGGCATCAACCTGCGCCACGCGCGCATAGCGGACAACCTTGGAAATCAGCCGCAGGACGAGCCTGTCGTGCCCGGCGGCCCCACCGCCTACTTTGCAACGGTCCCGGTGCGTGCCATGACAGCCGCCATCGAGGCGCAAGGCATCCCGGCCGCCGTGTCCTACACGGCCGGGACCTATGTCTGCAATGACCTGCTGTACACGCTCCTGCATCACTATGCCGGAACGCCGGTCCGCGCCGGGTTCATCCATGTGCCCTTCCTGCCGGAGCAGGCCCCGCAGGGCGTGGCCTCCATGCCGCTTGCACAGATGATCCGCGCACTGGAGGCGGCCGTCTCCGCGCTCTGAGCCGGCTCAGAGAAAGTGCTTCATTTCCTCGATATTGGCCTGCTCCGTCTGCAGCAGCCGCGTGGACAGGGACGAGACCTTCGGGTCCAGCACGCCCATGGCGCGCAGGTTCTGCATACTCTTGACCATGCCACGCGTATTGCCCTGCACGAGCATCTCGGCGATTCTCGCCGTCGTGTTCCGGCTACTGCGGACGCGCAGCTTCGCCGTGAGCATGGAGCCGTATTTTGCCAGCGGATTCACGCCGCTTAACCGCACGCCGCGCTCGCGCAGCAGGCGGTCCGCCTCGGCGTAGATGCTGTCATATTCCTTCCATTGGCTCCGCAGCGCGCTCTGCATGGCGGGATTCTGCGCCTCCGGCAGCACGGCCCGGATGCCGCTGCAGCCCATTTCCGTGCTCTGCCGGATGGAGCGGAGCATTTCGATCTCATTTTGCATGCTTTATCACCTCGCGCATAGCTTTCCACGAAAATTCCCGCCCATTCGCCGGAAAACCCAACTTTTTTTCTACAAAGAAGGGCTCGGCATTGACAAGATTCGGGAATCGCGCTATAATATTCAAGTGCTGTTGCGCAGCAATTGGAAGTAAAAAGGAGAATGTCCGATGTATCATACCATGACAATTGCGGGGGTCCAGCGGGATCTGCCGATCTGCAAAGTTTCTGACGACCTCTATATTGGTGCATTTGTGATTTTCGGCGACGTCGAGCTGACGGTCAAGACGGCTGAGGCGCTGCTGAAGAAGGCGCCGGAGTACGACTATATGATCTCTGCCGAGGCCAAGGGGATCCCCCTGATCTATGAGATGGCCCGTCAGAGCGGCCAGAACAAATATTTCCTCGCGCGCAAGGCGCCGAAGCTCTATATGTCCGGCGTGTTTGATGTGAAGGTCAACTCCATCACGACGGCCAAGGAGCAGCATCTCTACCTCGATAAAGCCGATGCCGAGCTCATGCGCGGCAAGCGCATCCTTATCGTCGACGACGTTATCTCTACCGGCGAGTCCCTCGCCGCTGTTGAGAAGCTCGTGGAAGAGGCGGGCGGCATCATCGCAGGCCGTATGGCCATCCTCGCCGAGGGCGACGCCCAGAACCGCGACGACATCATCTACCTTGAGAAGCTGCCGGTGTTCCACGCAGACGGCACGATCAAGGAATAAGCAGAATTACATTGCCGCCGAACCCGAATGGGCTCGGCGGCATTTTGCTGCTTAGCGGCGGTTCTCGTTCTGATTCTGCTGCTGGCTCTGCTGTTGATTCTGCTGGTTTTGCTTCTGATTCTGCTTCTGGTTCTGATTGCGGTTTTCCATGGTGGAAAAGCCTCCTGAATTTTGATTTCGCGGTTTTGCCGCGGCATTAGTATAACCGCCGCGGCTTCATTTATCCTTCGGCTTGAAAATGAGACTGGCAAGCAGGCCGAAGATCACGGCCGCCGTGATCCCCGCGGCAGAGGCAGTCAGGCCGCCCGTCAGGATACCGAGCGCGCCGTCCTCGTCCACTGCTTTTTTGACGCCGCGGGCCAGCGTATTGCCGAAGCCCGTCAGCGGAACGGTCGCGCCCGCGCCCGCAAAATCGACGAGCTTGTCATACAGCCCGACGGCACCAAGCAGGACGCCCGCTACAACATAGGCGACCAGAATGCGCGCCGGTGTCAGCTTCGTTCGGTCGATGAGGATCTGACCGATGACGCACAGCAGGCCGCCGACCAGAAATGCTTTGAGATAGTCCATGTCAGCTCCTTTCCAGAACGACGGCGTGGCAGACGGCAGGGATCGACTCGCCCTGCTGGGTGGACAGCGGAGAGAGCAGCGCGCCCGTTCCGCAGAACAGCAGGCGGCGCAGCTCGCCCCGCTCCATACGGGAAAGCAGCGGCCCGCACAGAACGGAGGCGCTGCACCCGCAGCCGGAGCCGCCGCAGTGCACGTCCTGCCGCCTTGTATCGAAGATCATCACGCCGCAGTCCTGCACGTCTGCGTGGATGCCGTCCTTCTCGAGAAGTCCGTGCAGAATTTCGCTGCCGAGCCTCCCAAGGTCACCTGTGATGATTGCGTCATAGTCCTCCGGCGCACAGTGCAGGTCATCAAAATGTGCGTGCAGTGTCGCAAAGGCTGCCGGGGCCATAGCCGCCCCCATGTTGTTCGCATCACAGATGCCGCGGTCGACGATGCTGCCGATCGTGGCGGCCGTAATGCGGATGCCGCGTTCCCCGCCGCCGAGCAGGACTGCGCCCGCGCCGGTGACCGTCCACTGCGACGTCGGCGTGCGCTGCCCGCCATAGCCTAGCGGGAAGCGGTACTGCCGCTCGGATGAGGCGAAATGCGACGAGGTCATGGCCAGCGCCGTGCGCGCGAAGCCCCCGCTGACGGACATAGCCGCAAGCAGCAGAGATTCCGCCATCGTCGAGCACGCGCCATAAAGACCCAGCGTCGGCACGCCGCGGTTGCGCAGGCTAAAGCTCGAGCCGATGCACTGATTCAGCAGGTCCCCGGCAAAGGCCGCGTCAAGATCCGCATCGGTCAGCCCGGCCTTCTCCAGCGCCAGCTCCAGCGTCATCTGCTGCATGCGGCGCTCGGCCCGCTCCCAGCTCTTTTCGCCGAATGTCGTGTCCTGCACCGTTGCCGTAAACTGATCGCCAAGCGGCCCCTCGCGCTCCTTTTTCCCGGCGACGGAGGCAAAGCCGCGCACGACTGGCGGCTGCGGAAAGAGGATGCTCTGCCGCCCCATGTGATTCGTTCCCATGAACGTTCCTCCGATCATTTGATTCGGATATAGTATGCCGTTTTCGTGCGAAAAAATTGCGGTGCAAACACAACGTTCACACCGCAATTTTGACAAATCATTTTTCGGGCTTCTGCAGCAGCGGCCACAGGCGGAGCAGCAGGAGAGCCAGCAGCACCCGGATCGCCGCCCACACCAGCAGGCTCAGCACGGCAAGCAGCCGCCCGCCGCCGCGGCACAGGCCATCAAAGAAGGCCAGCGGGAAAAAGCCGGAGAACAGGCTCTCCGAAAAGAGGCCGGAGAATGCGCCGAGCACCATGGCAAGCGCAAGAAGTGCATTGATGCCGAGCATCACACAGCAGGGACCAGGGCCCTGCTTTTCGCGCAGGGTGCGCCAACCGAGAGCCCGCAGAAAGCGGCGGCTCACGCAGAAATACACCAGACTGATCGCCCAGATGACCAGCAGACCGATATAGCCGCTCAGCACGCGCGACCGCGCAAAGTCCGGCAGGTGGAAGGGGAAGAGATATAGGTGCAGCGGCAGGCACAGGACCGTCAGTAGCACGAATTCCATCCAGGCAGCCGCACGAAACGCGCGATAGGCCGTCAGCGGAACAGGCTCTTCCTTCCGCGCCGCGCGCCATGCCAGCCACAGACCGGCGCACAGGGCAGCGGACGGCAGGAAGAAGAAAAACGCCGCGCCGCCGAACAGGCGGCCGTCCTTCGGCAGGAGAACGCCGACAGAGGCGGCAAGCTCGTGGAAGCCGTGCTGCATGGCGGGGAACAGCAGTGTCAGCAACAGGAACAGGACAAGGCCCGCCGAGGAGACCGCCGCCGTGAGCAGACACAGGCGGGATGCAGCCACATGCTGCAGACGCAGGGGAACGGGCTGCGGGCCCTCCGGCAGCGTTGCGCCACAATGGCGGCAGAGGCGGGCGTCAGCGGCATTCTCGGTGCCGCACTGCGGGCAGGTCATGATGCATTCTCCTTTCCCTCGGGCGGCGCGATGCGGACGGCCCGGAGCGACTCGCCGGGATACCAGCCCTCGGGCATGGCAAGGGCAGCCAGATCGTCCGTCTGGCAGGCAATGTAGTGGATCGTCCGCGTGGATTCCTCCAGCAGGACATATTCGGAGTTGTCCGTGTCGTGGAGCATCCAGATATAGGCGGGCAGGCGGAAGAGCGTCGTGTCATAGGTTGCGCCGAGCGCCGCGAGGCGGTCGACCTCCGCCTGATAGTCCGCGGCGGAATAGCGGCAGGACAGGCGCGTGAACAGCTCGTCCTGCAGGAGCGTATAGCGATAGAGGTGGTGGTAATCCCGGTCCTGCGCACGCTGCAGCAGCGCATCGGGCGGGAAGATTGGGAAGAGCTCCTGCATGCGCGGCGGCGCAGCGCTCTGCGTACCGTCCGCATCGCCGGTAGAGGTCAGGTTGGAGAGCAGGTCAAAAACGGCGCTGCCGTGCCAGGTCTCGCCGCCGGTGTTGCCGTAATCGGCCAGATCCGTCGTCTGCACGATGGCGCAGCCGCTCAGCAGGACAGCAAAAAGCAGCGCAAGGGCAAGCAAGCATTTTTTCATGGAAGGCCTCCTCCACCGATATATTCTCCGGTTCTTTTCTGCTAGTATACCATATGGGCAGAGGAAAGTCAAATGTCGCTGCAGCGGTGAAAAAGGCTTGCCTTTTCGGGTTTGGTATGGTATTATATTGCTAATAGTGTTAGCAATATAAGGAGAACCAACAAAGACCATGGACTATTCCGCACTTGCAGCCGAGCTGCTGTCGTTCCGGACGGCGCTGCACCATCTTCCTGCCGTCCGCGGGCTGGACGAGATGTCCGGCGGCGAATATTTTGTCCTGCATTTCCTGCTGCGCCACGGCGGAACGGCAGGGCCGTCCGAGCTGAGCCGCTCTCTGTATGCCAGCTCCGCGCGCATCGCCGCCCTGCTGAAGCATCTGGAGGCCAAGGGCTGGATCGTCCGCACACCGGATGCCGCCGATGTGCGCCGTGTGGACGTCGTCCTCACGGAGGCCGGCGCTGCATGCATCCGGGAGCGGCTGGGCGCGGTGCTGGATGAGGTCTCCGTCCTTCTGTCGGCGCTCAGCCCGGAGGAGGCGGCGGAATATGTCCGACTGCAGCGCAAGCTGCTCGAGAAGGGAGGAACCGTTTGAAAAGACCCATCGACTGGCGGGAGGACCGCTCTGCCGTGCGAGAAAAGGTCGCCGAATCGGCACGCTGTGTGCTGCCGATCGTTCTGATCGTCGTTCTGCTGTGCCTGGCCGCCGCGCCGATGAAGCCGGACCTGCTCCTGAGCTTTCTCATCGGCGGCGTGATGCTGGTTGTCGGCATGGGCCTGTTCTCGCTCGGCGCGGAGCAGTCCATGACGCCCATCGGCACCAAGATCGGCACGGCGCTGACGCGCACAAAGAATCTGCCGCTCATCCTCGGCGTGAGCTTCGCGCTCGGCTTTGCCATCACCGTGGCCGAACCGGACCTGCAGGTGCTGGCGGAAACGGTGCCGCACATCAGCAGCACAGTGCTCCTGCTGACGGTCGGCGTGGGCGTCGGCCTGTTTATGGCCGTGTGCATGCTGCGCATCGTCACGGGCGCGAACCTGCGCTGGCTGCTGATCGGCTGCTATGCGCTCATCTTCCTGCTGGCCGCCTTTTCAGACCCCGATTTTCTCGGTATCGCCTTTGACTCCGGCGGCGTGACGACCGGTCCAATGACAGTGCCGTTCATCCTCGCCATGGGCCTCGGCGTGTCGAATATCCGAAGCGACCGCCGCGCGGAGGCTGACAGCTTCGGCCTTGTGGCATTGTGCTCCGTCGGGCCGATCCTCGCGGTGCTGATCCTGGGCTTTTTCTATCAGGGCAGCGACGCCGTTGCCGACCTCAGCTCGGCCTCATTCGGCAGCTCAACTGCCATCGGCGGCGCGTTCCTCGCCTCCATTCCGCTCTACCTCAGGGAAATGGCGATCTCCATGCTGCCGATCGTGGCGATCTTCTTTCTGTTTCAGCTCACACTGCTGCGCCTGCCGGGCCGCAGCCTTGCCAAGATCCTCATCGGCATTCTCTATACCTATGTTGGCCTTGTCCTGTTCCTCACCGGCGTGAACGCCGGCTTTTCGCCGCTCGGCGCGGAGCTGGGTGCAGAGCTGGCCGTGCACGGCTGGCTGCTCGTTCCGCTCGCCATGGTGCTCGGCTGGTTCATCATCTCGGCTGAGCCCGCCGTCGGCGTGCTGGAAAAGCAGATCGAGAGCGTCAGCGCGGGCGCGATCCCCGGCAAGGTCATCCAGCGCAGCCTCTCCGTCGCCATCGCGCTGGCCATGGGCCTATCCATGCTGCGCGTGCTGACGGGAATCTCCATTCTGTGGTTCCTCGTGCCCGGCTACGGCATCGCGCTGGCGCTGTCGTTCTTCGTGCCGGACATCTATACGGCCATCGCCTTCGACTCCGGCGGCGTGGCCTCCGGCCCAATGACGGCAACATTCATGCTCCAGTTCGTCATGGGCGCAAGCAGCGCGCTCGGCGGCAATATCCTGCGCGACGCCTTCGGCGTGGTGGCCCTTGTCGCCATGATGCCGCTGCTGTCCATTCAGGCCGTTGGCTTCCTCTATGAGCGCCGCGCAAAGCGTACCGCTGCCGCGCCGGAGCAGTACGGCGACTTCGACATTGTGGAGCTTTGGGAGGATGCGGCATGAATTATGTGATCTCCATCATCGCGCCAGAGCGGCTCGAGATCCTCACGGACCTGTGCGAAGGGCTCGGCCTGCCGCTGACCGTCACGCTCCATGGGCGCGGGACGGCCGTGCAGAGCATGCTCGACCTGCTCGGCATCGAATCGAATGAACGCCGCGTTGTGCTGACGATCGCCGACGCGGAAAAGACGGCAGCACTGATTGCGGCGCAGAAACGGCGGCTGCACATCGGCGTGCCGGGGCACGGCATCGTCATCGCCGTGCCGATCAAAAGTGTAGGAGGAGGAAATACGGTGGCATATCTGAACGGCGGGAGAAGCCCGAAATACACGCCGGACCTGAGCTGCGCCTATGAGCTGATCATCGCCATTGCAAACGAGGGCGGCACGGACGCCGTGATGAACGCGGCGCGCGCAGCCGGAGCCAGAGGCGGCACGGTCCTTCACGGCAAGGGGACCGGCGCAAAGGGCGCACCGAAATTCTACAACATCTCCATCGCGGCGGAGAAGGAGGTCATTCTTATTGTCTCTGCGGCGGGGCAGAAGGCCGAGATCATGCGCTCCATTCTGCGCAAGGCTGGGCCGGACAGCGACGCAGGCGCCATCGTCTTCTCGCTCCCGGCCTCGGCCGTGGCGGGCTTCGGTCTGCTGGAGGAGAATTGAACTTTAATGTATGCATCGAGCCGTGGCGTTTCGCCACGGCTCTTTGTGCTGGTGTTGTAATCTCTTTGCCGATATGGTAAAATAGCAGAAAACGACGGGGAGGAAACGATGAAGCAGCGCACCTATCTTGCCATTGATCTCAAATCGTTCTATGCCTCCGTGGAATGCCGCGAGCGGGGGCTGGACCCGCTGAACACGAATCTCGTTGTGGCGGATGAGTCGCGGACGGACAAGACGATCTGCCTTGCCGTCACACCGACGCTCAAGAGGTACGGCATCTCCGGCCGCGGACGGCTGTTCGAGGTGCGGCAGCGCGTCCGCGAGGTCAATGCCTGGCGGCAGGCCCGCGCGCCGGGCAGAACGCTGACCGGCAGCTCACACCAGTTTTCCGCGCTGCAGCGCGACCCTGCGCTGGCGGTGGATTTCGTGATCGCACCGCCGCGCATGGCCTATTATATGGAATACAGTACGCGCATCTACGAAATTTACCGAAAATATATCGCACCGGAGGACATCGTCGTCTATTCCATCGACGAGGTCTTCCTCGATGTGACGGACTATCCTTATGACTGCACCGCCCATGAGCTGGCGCAGACCATCATCCGCGACGTGCTCGAAACGACCGGCATCACGGCGACGGCCGGCATCGGGACGAACCTGTTCCTCGCCAAGGTCGCCATGGACATCGTCGCAAAGCACATCCCGGCTGATGAAAACGGCGTGCGGATCGCAGAGCTCGATGAAATGAAATTCCGCAGGGAGCTCTGGACGCATCGGCCGCTGACGGACTTCTGGCGCGTCGGCCGCGGCATCGCCCGCAGGCTCGAGGCGCACGGCATATTCACGATGGGGGACGTCGCGCTGTGCTCCGAGCAGAATGAGGAGCTGCTCTACCACCTGTTCGGTAAGAATGCGGAGCTGCTCATCGACCATGCATGGGGCTGGGAGCCCTGCACCGTCCCGTCCATCAAGGCCTACCGCCCATCCGAGAACAGCCTGAGCTCCGGTCAGGTGCTGAGCTGCCCCTATGAGGCGGCAAAGGCCCGGCTCGTTTTGCGGGAAATGGCGGATCAGCTCTCGCTGGAGCTGGTGGAAAAGGGCCTCGTGACGGACCAGGTCGTGCTGACAGTCGGCTATGACATTGAAAATCTGACGGACCCGGCCCGACGCACGGCCTATTCCGGCCCGGTGGAGCAGGACCGCTACGGGCGGCGCGTGCCGAAGGCCGCGCATGGCGCGCAGAAGCTCGACGCACCGTCGTCCTCCACACGGCGGATCATGGAAGCGGCCTCCGCCCTGTTTGACCGCATCGTGGACGGCGGGCTGCTCGTCCGGCGCATGTATCTCGTCGCTGCGCACATCGTCCCGGAGGACGAGGCGCAGCCGGAGGAGATGGAGCAGCTGGACCTGTTCACCGATCTTGCCACCGAGGACGCCCGGCGCGAGGCGGAGCAGGCGGCGCTGGCGCGCGAAAAGAAGCTGCAGGAGACGACGCTGGCCATCAAGAAGAAATTCGGCAAAAATGCCATTCTCAAGGGCATGAGTCTGGAGGAGGGCGCAACGGCCCGCGAGCGAAACGCCAGGATCGGCGGGCACAAGGCATGAGGAGGAATACATGACCGGAAAATATGACGCGATCCTGCACCTGCCGCACCATGTCTCTAAAAAGCACCCGCCCATGCCAATGGCCGACCGCGCGGCGCAGTTTGCGCCGTTTGCAGCCCTGACCGGCTACGACGCGGCCATCCGCGAAAACGCACGCCTCACGCAGGAACGGATCGACCCCGCAGAAGCGGAGCTGGCCTCGCTGGATCGGCGCTTCCGCCTGCTGCTGGAGCATCTGGGGGAACGGCCGGAGGTCCGCCTGACCCGGTTCCGGCCGGATGAACGGAAATCCGGCGGAGTCTATGAGACCGTCAGCGGGATCGTGAAGCAGATCGATCTCATTGCGCGCCGCATCCGCCTTCTGGACGGAACGGACATCCCCATGGACGATGTGCTGACGCTGGACGGCGCGCTGTTTGATGTTTTGGATTAAGGGAGAGAGAAAATTATGAAAGAGCTGATGAAAACAAACGTCTATGACGTCGGCGAATCAGTGCTGATCGTCGGCAGCTGCCTGCCGGACATGGAGCCGGAGGGCTTTGCGCAGCTGTGCGCGGAAGCCGGCCATGTGTTTGAGCTGTGCCTCGAACAGACCCATATCAATATGGCCATCACGAAGATCAGCGCCATGCTCTACACCGGCAAGATCCGCACGCTGCGCTTTGCGACGGTCGACCGCTCGCCGCACTGCGTGCAGATGCACTACATCCAGAACGAGCTGCGGCGGATGATGGACCTCTCCGCCGTGACGATCGAAAATTACGTCGTGGAGAACGGGAAGCTGACGAAGCTCTCGCCGGAGCTCATCTATCTTTCCAAGCACCTCGGTGAGCTGTCCCGCCGGATGAACGAAAATGTATAAAAAATCCGCAGGATAGGAATTTACCCATCCTGCGGAGCTTTTTTGCTTAATCGGCGTCCATGGCGACCACACAGGCGCTGAGCACCTGGCTGAGAATCGGCGTGCAGACCGACGCGCCGCCGCCGCCCTCCTCGACCACGACGATGAAGGCGAGGGGATAGTCGCTGTCCTGCAGGAAGCCTGCAAAGACGGCGTTGGCAGCCTTTCCGCCGCCGTTTTCCGCCGTGCCGGACTTTCCGCCTGCGTATAGTCCGGCGAAGTTCCACTCGCCGTAGACGTTGACGACGGCATTGTGCATCATGTCCGCAAGGCGGCCAGCCGTCGTGCTGTCGAGCAGCCGCCCGGTGGAGCTTGTGGAGGCCTTGTACTTGACCGAATCACCGTAGGTGACCTCCTTTACGAGGAATGGCTCCGCGGCGGAGCCGCCGTTTGCGATCGCGCCCATATAGGTCATATACTGACAGGGGTTGATCTGGTCCGTATACTGGCCGATGCCGGCCCATGCCAGCTCGGATTCCGCCGCATTGGAGACATCGAAGCTCCCGGCGGCCGTCGTCGTGCCGTCAAAGCTGTAGCGGCGCGTGACGCCGACCTGCTCAGCATAGCGCATCAGCGTCTTTGGGCCAAGCTCCGCTGCGATCTCGCCGAAAACGACGTTGCAGGAGTGGGCCAGCGCTTCCTCAAAATTCAGTGTGCCGTGCACGCCGTTGCACTGGATCGTCTCGCCGCCGATGACGGCGCTGCCCTCGCAGGTGAACGTGCGGGAGAGGATATTCGGGATCTCGTCGAGCGCGGCCGCAGCCGTAACGAGCTTGAAGACGGATCCGGGCGTATAGGTAGCATGCAGGAAGCGGTTGACATACACGCCCTCGTAGGTCTCGGGGCTGCCCTCCACGTCCGGCACATCGTCCGGATCGTAGGTTGGGGAGGAGACGGCGCAGAGGATCTCGCCCGTCTTGTAATTATAGACGCCGACGGTGCCCTTGCGCCCGTCGAGCGCGGCCAGCGCCGTGCGCTGCACGTCTGCGCTTACGGTCAGCATCATCCGGCCCTCGCGCTTGCCGGTGGAATAGGTGCCGTTGATGCGGTCGAATCCGACAAGCTCCGAACCGTATTCCTGCAGCAGGAACGGCGTGATATTGCCCTCACGGTCGCCGAGCAGGTGCAGCATGCTGCGGCGCAGCGAGGCACTGTCGGCATAGGACTTGCCGTTCGTGGCATCGAGCACGACGGTGCCGCCGCGGTCGACGATCTTGCCGCTGTTCATGACGCCGTCCGTATAGACATGGGGGCTGTTCTGGAACGTGACCCAGTCCGGTGAATCGATGAAGTAGCGCACCACGATCACGCCCATGCCGAGCAAAAGCACACCCGCCAGCGCAAGTGCGAACCACGCGCGTTTTGCAAGCTTATTCAAGCGGCTCCACCTCCTCTGCCTTTGCGGTGCGGACCGCGAAGCTGGCGTTCTGGCGCGTGTCCGCCGCCTTGAGGAAGGCGATCAGGCCCCACGAGGCCAGCATGCTCGAGCCGCCGTTGGAAAGGAACGGGAACGTCACGCCGGTCAGCGGGAGCAGGTCCATCGTGCCGAACACGTTCAGAATGGTCTGGATGGTCAGGATCGCCACGGCAGCACAGGCGGCAATGGTATAGAAGCTGCTGCGGCCGACCTTGGCCGAGCGGACGGTAAACACCGCAAGGATCACGATGACCGCAACGGCGCATAGGCCGATGATCAGGCCCCATTCCTCACAGAGGAAAGCAAAAACGAGGTCCGTATCCGCCGCAAAGACATATTTGAGCCAGCCGTTGCCCGCGCCGAGGCCGAACAGGCCGCCGGAGGCGATGCACATCATCGCGCGCGTCTGCTGGTAGCCGCCCGCAGAGGCATATTCCCACGCATGGCCCCATGTTGCAAAGCGGCGCAGGATATGCGGCCGGAAGCGAACGGCCAGAACACCTGCAAAGCCCGTAGCCGCGCAGGCCAGCGTGACCGTGGCGAAGCTGCCGGAACGCAGGAAGGCGATGACGAGGAACGCGACGAAGAAGATGAGCGCCGTGCCGAAGTCGTTCATCAGGGCAAGGCAGCCGCAGATGGCGGCGGAATAGACAATGAACAGGAACAGGTTCCGCTTCGTTACGATGCGGTCCATCGTAGATGCGCCGACATAGAGGAAGCAGAGCTTGACCAGCTCGGACGGCTGGAACGAGATGCCGCCAAGCGAGATCCAGTTGCGCGCGCCGTTGTTCTCCTGCCCGAACACCAGATTGACGAGCAGCAGGAGCATG
>OGXO01001094.1_pt1 | contig 15234 bp, 13 predicted proteins | sample 1576321 | NCBI WGS metagenome assembly OGXO01 (sample SAMEA3541568, study PRJEB24748) | human gut metagenome | biome: human gut; feature: human-associated habitat; material: faeces | place: China | collected 2012 | reverse complement strand
ATTTTTTTCATCTCACATACGAAACACTCACGTGTTTATTACATCTCAACATTTTCAACATTTATTTTATACCCAATTTGTTTCAAAAAATCATCTCAAATACTTATTATCGTTATCTCTATACCAATCCTTAATAGCTTCTTCAAATGTATAATGAAACTTATACCCCGAATCAGCCAATTTCTTTCCGCATATATTAGTAGAAATCATTAACTTCTTCACACGAGCAGGACAAATACCTAAAGCTTTTCCCCCTAACGGACCGACAATCCTTGCAACTGTCATTAGAAGACTTCCCGGCACCTCGACAACAGTACGTTGTAGTCCCGTAGCCTTTTTCATCGTTTCTACTATTTGCTCGATAGTAAAAGCTGGTTCATATGTACAGTTATATAACTCTACTCCTTCATTATGATTCTCTAAACGATAAAGCATAAAGCGAACCAATTCTTTCACATAAATACAAGCTTTAATCGTATCTTTACGGCCCGGATAGAAGAACTTACCACCACGGATCCCCCAATACAAACGAGTAAAGTTACCATTTTCCCCTTTACCGAATACCACACCCGGACGAACAATAGTAAGTTGTCGTTCGTTCGACTTTTTTGCCTGCCAAATCGTATGTATTTTTTCAGCCACTAACTTAGAAATTCCATAAGGCGTGTTCGGTGTGGGAAGCGTCTCTTCTGTTTTCAAATCTTCAGCTGCACCATAAGGGGCTATGGAACTGGTAAAAACGATTTTCTTTATCCCGAACTTCTCGGCAAAAGCGCATACATTCTCTGCACCACGAATATTCGTCTCAAAATAAGCCTGATCCGGATGCCCCGGAGTACGATGAACGGCTGCAAAGTTAAAGATGACGTCTTCAGAAGTTGGAGTAAAAGGAAGATGTTCTATGGACTTGCGAACATCACACTCAACAAATACAGACCGTAATACTTGTCCTCCTTTTAATGGACTCACATAGCCTTTTACAACAGGCAATGGAGTATCCGGCTTCGCGATATCAAGATTGTACACATGAGCATCAGAATACTGTTGTTTTATTAAAATTGTAAGATGTGTACCTATAAATCCTGTACCACCTATTATTATAAAATTCATAGCAACTCCTTATATTGTTTTTTTATATTCAAGATTTCTTTCTCAATGGTGAAATTTTCGACAATCCGTTGATGAGCCGCCTCTGCGAAATCATTTCTTTTTTTATCATCTGACAACAATTCATCTATTGCCTTGGCATATGCTGCAACATTCCTATTGGGGACTTCTAAACCCGTAACTTCATGAAGTGATACCCAATTAACTCCCGAGCCTTCTATCGTATATGTTACAGGAACAGCATTACAATACATTGCTTCTGCTAATGTCAAGCCAAAACCTTCTGCTTTCGTATAAGAAGGAAATGCAAAAATATCAGCTGCATGATAATAACACTTCTTCTCCTGATCGGATAGTCTACCCACAAATTCAACCCTATTTGATTTACAAATAGCTTTCATTTCATCAGTTAGTGGGCCCACTCCTCCTATGAAAATATAGCAATCATTCTTTATCATCTGTTCAGCTTTAATCAAATCCTGGATTCCTTTATGAAGAACATGCCTACCAATAAAAAAAACAATTTTTCTCCCTTTCGCTTTATCTTTTATTCTTTGTATGGTTTCTATATCTCCAGTATTTACATTTAACTTTTGAATATCTATAGCACTTGGAAGAATAGTTGTTTTATTTCTAAATGGCAATAAAGGTTTGGACGAATCGCGATAATTAGGTGACGTAGGTGCGATCAGATTCGCTTTTTTTAGCAATATTGTTTCAAAAGGCTTAATAAAAGGATATATCTTCTTTTGCTTTGTTATATCAAGGTGCCATTGTACATACAATTTCGTAGTCCTTGGTATAATAGGAAGAAGAAGTGCTGTTACAAAAGGATTAGGATAATGAAAATGAATTATATCCGGCTTCCATGTTTTAATAACCTTATGTAAATGCCTAAAATATGAAAAAGACAAATCTTGCCTGGCTACACTAAGAAAAACTCCCGGCTTTATTATTTGAATTCCATTGATTTCTTGAACTTTTGTTCCTTTATCCTCACTAAAACAAATAACTTTTACTTCATATTCATCTTTCAAACCTTCAGATAAATACTGGCATGTTTGTTCTATACCACCTATATGCGGTGTATAGTAATTCGATATTTGTAGAACTCTTTTCTTCATTAAGAAAACTTTAATATGACAAGACGAGATTTACGAGATTCAAAAATATTTTTCCTTCACTAGTCCCTATTTTTAATGATTTCTGTACCCCGGCATTCCGACCAGCTTCTATATCACTATCACTATCACCTATCATATAAGATTGTGACAAATCTATATTAAAGTCTTTAGCTGCCTGTAAAAATAGCCCCGGCTTCGGTTTCCTACAATTACAGTCACACTTATATTCAGGTCGTTCACCTTCAAACCCCTTGTCCGTGTGATGAGGACATACATATATTGCATCAACAAAAGCCCCCTTTTTCCCAAGTTCCGTTTCCATCTTGTCATGAATAGTCTGCAATTCTTCAAAAGTACAATCACCACGAGCAATCACAGGCTGATTAGTTACAACAATAGCCAGATAGCCTGATTTATTTATTAATTTAATTGCATCCGTCACATCCTGTATCAGTTCAAACTGCTCCGGATTGGTAACAAACCCTGCCAATTTATTTATCGTTCCATCTCTATCAAGAAATATAGCTTTCTGCTTATTTTTGAGATTTCTTGCATATACCAACCCTTTCAACATATCAGTTTCAGCCTCATGAAAACGATCAGGAGTACCCATATCTTTAACATATTCAGGGGTATCATAAGCATATATTCTACCACTTTTGATATTAGGTTTCAGCACATCACGATCTAAATCTACCTTGTTGGGATTCTCAGGGTGACGAGGAGTAAAATTCTTCATTGTTTCTTTTAGAAGTTCAGGAGAAATAATTTCGACTCCAGCATTCACTCTGTTCTTATAGTATAATCTCTCATCCTCTTTATTCATCCAGCGGATTACTTTATGAGTATCTTCCGGCATACCTCCCACCTCCTTTGGCGACATAATCTCTGTCACCAACAAAGAACTATCATAAGGATGCCCGTTAGGATGAGATATTAAACTAGCCCATGCCTTATGTGCCTTGTGAAATGCAATAAAACGGTTGAAATTCACATCTATTATAACATCGCCACAAAGCAATAAGAAATCATCTGTCAATTGTGGCATCATAAACAATGCTCCAGCGGTCCCCAGTGGATGTTCTTCTACAAAATACTCTATATTTACTCCCCATTTTGCCCCATCTCCAAAATATTCCGGAATAACTTCTCCCAAGTGACCTATAACAAGAATAATATCGGTGAGTCCACAAACTTTAAGATTCTCTATCTGATGTTCAAGGATAGGTTTACCACATATTTTAATCATGGGTTTAGGTATATCAGCCGCAACTGTTGCAATACGGGTACCTTTTCCACCAGCCATTATTACTACCTTCATATATTTAATTCTAAAAATTATTCTTTTCCAAAAAACGTATCTTCCAGCATCAGACAGAGGCAATGATAAACAGGCAAATGTAATTCCTGTATCTTATAAGTTTCTGTCTCCGGAACTTGAATACAGGTATCAGATATCTCTGACAATTTACTATCTTTCTCACCAGTCAGTCCAATTACTTTCATCCCTTTAGCTTTTGCAACAGTCGCTGCATACAGTATATTTTTACTATTCCCGGAAGTAGAAATACCAAGAAACACATCACTTTTCCTTCCATATCCATTTACTTGCTGTGCAAAACAAAGTAAAGGTTCACAGTCGTTCATATATGCAGTAGTTAGAGCTAAATGACCATCTAAAGCAATAGCAGGGAGCGCACCCTGTAGATTCTCACTCAACACTCTCCCCTGCTCTTTATTAACAGTAATCAATGCATCCGAATACTCCGTTTCCAATTTCCTAGGATTAACAAAGCCCTTCATCAATTCCCCAACGATATGTTCCGCATCAGCAGCAGAGCCTCCATTTCCTGCCACCAAAAGTTTTCCATCATTAGTATAAGACTCCTCAAGGATTTGATACGCTTCAACAATACAATCCTTAGCAACAATCAATTGAGGGTATCTCAAAATAAGAAGGTCTATGTATTGGTATAGTCTTGTTTCTAAAATTTTCATCGGTTATACTATAAATTATTCATCGAATGCACGTTATCTGTAGAATAAATTTTCCAGCCGTGAGCACCTCCGTCACTAAACTGAAACGGCATAACAAAGCCACTCATTTTTTTAAGAGCCTCAATAACCTCTTTCTTACGAGTCGGCTCAACAATAAACATTATAAATCCGCCACCGCCAGCACCAGATATTTTGCCTGCTTTTGCACCAGCTTCCATAGCCACATCCATTACTTCTTGGATTACAGGATTCGTTATATGAGATGCCATTTTCTTTTTATTTTCCCAGCCCTCACGAAGTATATCTGCAAAACTATCTATATCGCCTTTTAAAAGAGCAAGTTTCATATCCCTCGCACTCTGCTTTATTCTATGCATAGCTTCTATTGCGTCACTATTACCTTGCGAAGTATTTTTCTTCTGCTCATCAATTATAGCGGCACTACTACGAGAAGCACCAGTAAAATAAAGAATCATAGAGGCTTCAAGTTCATCTATTATCCACCGTTTTATTTTCAAAGGGTTAACAATAACCAGATCGTTCTGAAGAAACTCCATATAGTTAAACCCTCCAAATGCAGCAGCATACTGATCCTGCCTACCTCCAGATAGTCCTAAATCTTTACGCTCAATTTCATACGCAAGACGAGACAACTCATAATCCCCAAGAGGTAAGCTAAACCATTCCACAAATGCTTTCAATATACATACGACCATTGTTGACGACGTGCCAAGACCCGAACCTGCCGGCGCATCGTTATAGGTTGTAATTTTGAAAGACTTCGCATCAAGACCGTAATCTCTCATTATTCTATTATAAACACCTTTGATAAGACTCGCTTCACCATCAATATCCAAACATTTTGCTAATGGATAGATTTTATGGCAACACACATCATATGAATTGATTACGATTTTGTTGTCATTCGTTTCTTCTATGGTACAATATGCATAGAGATTAATGGTTGCATTCAATATCAGCCCTCCATAAATATCACTATATGGTGAAACATCCGAACCGCCACCAGCTAAACCTAAACGTAATGGAGCTTTACTTCTTATTTTCATTTTAGAATATGTTTTGTTATGGTCATTTTACAAATACAAAATTCTGTAAGTCCTTACAATAAAATTCCTTCATAAACATTTAATAAAACTTTAATATGCTCCTCCATTGAATATTTTTGTGAAGTAGATATATCTAAAATATTATTTTGAAGTTTAATTATATCAGTTTGCTCATATTTACAAATACACTCTTTCAATGATTCTAAATTTCCACTCTCAAATATGTAACCAGTCTTTCCTTCCTCTATTTGTTCACTAGCTGCACACCTATCTGGGACAATACATGGAATACCATAAGATTTCATTTCTGCAACAACCAAGCCAAAAGTTTCATACCATCTAGACGTAAAAATAAAAGCTTTAGCACTTTGATAATAATATTTTTTATCTTCACCTGATACCCAACCCGCAAATTCTATAGTAGGATATTTCTGCCGATAGCTCTCTAGTAGATAGCCATCACCTAACACACAACCTTTCAATCCTAACTGAGATATAGCATCACAAAATAAATCTAATCCTTTTTCTAAGGAAAGACGAGCAATAAATAAATATGTTTCATTTTTTTCTATTGATACATATTCAGTTGTAAAGTTTGTCTCTATTGGATTATTTATTCGAATATTACTAACTTTCTCATGCCAATCACTTTCATTAAAAATTCGAGAAGATAAATCTGATATAGAAATACATGTTAAATTATTCATCTTTCGAACTATTCTATTTTGAATGAACTGCCTTATACACCTCCAAATTTTTTGCGAATAACTTCTTGCATCACAATTACATACTAGACAAGATAAACTTAAAGGATTAAGAGGACAAATTTTTTGCTTCTGATAATTAAAAAAACCACCATTAGGACAATATAGAAAAAAATCATGTAGTGTTAGAACTGAATGAAACCCCATCTTATTGGCAGCATATAAAACAGAAGGAGATAAAGACTTACTCCATGAGTGAAAATGGATAATCGTTTCTTTATTATTTAGTGCACTCAATAAATTTAAAAATAGATTATATGCTTTCTTATTCCATAAACCTTGACAAAAAGCATACAGTCTATTCTTTTCGTGTAAAATATCAGATATACCCAAGCAGACAACCTCTATCCCAAGTTCTACAAGCCCGACATCTATAGGACCTACTCCAGAAAATAATATAACTCGATATCCTTTTTTTTTAAAAGCTTTTGCCGTTGATAACGCAACCCAACCTGCACCTCCATTGACGTAAGCATAATCGTTAACTATCACTACTGTGCCTAACATACTATTATTTTTTATAAATATTTAGTTTACCAATAGATTTCTGACAAATCATAGAAGACATTTTCTCTGCTGGATCAAACTCAATGAAACGTAATTCCTGATTTACATACAATCCTTTACTTTTTAAATCTTTAGATATACAAGAGTTTGCACCAATAATTATAGAATCTGCAATTTTAACCCCACAGCATATAATACATCTTGAACTGATATTTACATTATTTCCAATAAAAACACTACCATCAATTCGGTGTCTCCCCCTTCCTGAGTCTTCCAAATAGAACGGATGAGTCCAAACTTGAGTTCCAACTCCAGCAAAAAGAGTATTTATATTGTCAGTAACATCAAAAAGATGAGCGACTTGAATAGAAGCATATTTTCCTAATACAAAAGTAACATCATGAAAAGAGTAACCTGAAGAAGTAATTTTATTTTGCATATAAATCATTGATTCTTCTCTCAATTCCAAACTAAAATTACCTCTAATAAAGTTTAAATTTCCTATCATTGCACTCTCGGACATTTTAAGGCAAGGACATTTAATAAAATTAAAATGTCCAATCTTACAACCATCTAATAAAGATATATCTTTTACTAGCACAATTGAGAACCCTATTTTTATTCTTTTTTGAAGGTTAAAAAAAGAATAAATTAAGAATAAATTAAGGCAACAGAAAAAACACCACAGATCTTATAAATAGTTTCATTTCAGCTGTAGTTTTTTATGTAAATAGTAATAGAAAAAAGAAAAGAAAACAACCCCATATAAAGTATAATGCCCCCCTCTAATTCCCATACTTATAAAAAGAAAGATCATACATTTACTTATTACATTTGCAGAGTTATAAAATTTAATGAGAAAAACAAAAAATAAGAATAGTCCTAAGTAGCCAAATTCTGAATAAATTCTAATCAACAAAGAATAAGCATCAGTTTTATTAGAACCATACTTTGGATCGTCTGATTGATATACACGTTCATAATTTAGTTCATGACTGCCCAATCCCGTACCAGTCATCCGCATAGGTGCTTGAGAAGCAACCCACAAATTAGATAAAATAGAATAAGAGCTTAAATTTAGCATTTCAAAATCATTTGGAGAAAAATTATCAACTTTTGGAATCGTTTGAATAAATTTTGTTTTCATTACTAAAAATAGATCATTTCCATTATCCGACAACACCTGTGTAGAAGTTATAAACAAATAAAACACAAAAGCAACTATACCCATAAGTAAATAACGTATAGATTTAAAATATGTATAACACCAAATTACAAATATCAAGAAAAAAGCAGTATAAGCAATAGTTGTAAATGTTAATAACTCAACGACTAATACAATAACAGAGAGACGAATATGAGTCAAAAAAAAATTCCGAGAAAAAACAATATACGCCACTACTGGTATTAAGAATGTTCCCAAATTTCCTGCCTCTTGAAAAATCGAATGAATACGCATAACTCTTCCGTCTGGAACAAATGCATTTGGAAATATATCTATACCAATAAACAAACATATAATGAATTGAATGATTCCCAAGACAGAGACATAGTAAGAGATACGTATATATTTATTCCATAAAGCATCTAAATTGGTACGATTCAATATAAAAAATTGTCGATATATAAACACACATAAAAAAAGAAGAGTATACTGTTGAATAAACTTTGTTAGAGAATATCCATTGAATAATAATAGAGGTATTGTATATGACCCCAAAAGAAAGAAAAAAACAATAATTCCCTTACAATTGTATATTTGCCCCTTTTTGAACGTTAGTAATAAGAAAAAAAAGAGAATCAGCATTATAACCTCTCCATATTTTCCACATACTATACCACATAATATCAGCCATTGACTGAAAGAAACAAAATTTATTCTCATAAAATGATATTACATTCTATACTTATCATATCTTAATCCATTGTTCTGGCAAAATATCCGGTGTTACTATTTTATTAAACCAACGTTTTGGTGCTATTACTATTTTATCTGAATTCTCATTTAGCCATGCTCCCCACCAACTATACGTACTATTAGCTATAACATTATGTTTTGCGCAAGACATCAATTGCATATCTAAATAATTTTGTTTTCCAGAAGTTGGATTCCAATCACATAATGTATAGTCTAAATCAGTAAAATTCTCAATTACCCAGTCTTTATTATCAGTAAACACATAAAAAACTGGATTTTGAACATGCATACTTATATACTCTATAGCCAATCTATAATAATCTATCGTACAAGTATTCTTCCATATTCTATTTTGTTGATAATCTGTTCCTTTCCGCACATGAATAGCGACAGAATTTTCAGACAGCATTTGTTGAGCTGTTTTCACATTCTTATCATCCACAAAGCTTCTATATTGAAAACATTTTCGTATTTCTTGTCGCACATCCATAAAATATTTTTCAGATTGCCACAAACCTATTAAACACAAATCTTGATTTGTTTCTAACTTAGTAAAGAGTTTATCATCATATTTAAATCGATAATTTACATAATATCTCCTCCCAAATAAATTAGAACAGTATATTACAATCTTATCTAAAAACGTTTTTTTAGAAGCTCTTTTAAATTGCAAAGACTCACGATATTGAATATTTGGAAAAACATCCATCAAAGTCGTTGTTTCAAAAGACCATTCAGGTACGTAGCTCTTTTCATCAAAATAAACATCAACGCCTTTTGCTTCCAATGCTTTATATAAAGCATAATGAAACATTCTATTTGCCAATCCCGCATTTGAATATACAACTATCATATTATTTCAATTTTGAATTAAACATATCTATTGCCGCCCCCATTGCAGCATCCATATTATAATATTCCCATTCAGCAAATCGCCCTAACAAATAAAGTCCTTGCTTCTCTAAAATATTCTTCAAGTTTAGTATCATCTCTCTGGTTAAAGCATCTTGAATAGGATAAGTATATTTTGTATAAGTATGAGTAAGATACCGTGGAGAAAAAGGAATTTTTTCTAGATTTTTTAAAATATCTTCCTTAGAAATATGATCTGTAAATTCTACAACACCAGTCAATACCCCTGGGGTATTATTTGCTTCTGAAAAGTTTCCTGTACATATAATACGATGTGCCTGATACTCTCTTGATGGTAAATAAATCCAGCTATATGGATTTTTCTCTATTTCACAGAAAACTGATGTTGTCCCATGATATTCCAACTTCTCAATCATAGATTCAAAACTTGAAATATCCACTGCATTCTCAAGAAGTACAGGTAAATCTTTTATATTACCACAAAATATGACCTGATCGAAACAATCATTATTAACCAACCAACATTCATTTCTTTTTTCTAGACTAACCACTTGTGTATTATATCGTATATCTAATTCTTCTGCCAACTTATTAGCCAAAAATTGGGATCCGCCATATCGAGGATAGAAAAAAGTACTATGGACAAAATTCTTCTCTTCTAAATGAATAAAATTATTATATAATATTTCTTTTAAAGTTGGCATAGGGAGTTTACCTTCCAACCAAGACAAAGGAACCGTTGTTAAGTCTCTTTTCCATATTTTCTCATTATAGGGTTGAAAATACTCTCTGTAAAGCATTGCTCCAAAACGAAAATATAAAAATTCTTCAAAATTGGCAGGTTCACCTTTTGTATCTCTATTTTTAATCATCTCCTGCAAATTATCAATAAATTCGTCTAACAAAACTGGTGTAAATTGATAAGCATGATTTTCTACTGGATAATTAATTAATCTACGATCCAGCATAGAAACAACAGAATTCCGATCAGCTTTTGAGAAATCCTTTTCTTTATCAAAGATAATCTCAAACCATTCCAATACATCTTTCCGCTTGGTATTAAATACATGTCCCCCCACTTTATGATACAAACATCCATTAATATTATCACACTTGATCAAACCACCAGGTTTATCCTCTTTTTCAATAACAGTTACTTTATTTCCACCATCAACCAATAGACGTGCAATAGATAAACCCGAGACTCCAGCCCCAACAACTACAATTTTTTTCATCTTACATTAAATCTTGAATATACTTTTCCAATTGTTCCACAGCATGTTCCGTTCGACAATTTTGCATAGCATAAGCTCTACCTCGGTACGAACATTCTTTATACAGTTCTGCATTTTTCAATAATAAATCTATACTTTTATGCATTTGAGATATTGATTCAACAGCAACACCTCCTGGCAACAATCTTGTATTCCCAACATTGGTGCTTACAAATGGAACTCCCTTTGCCATTGCTTCAATAATAGATATAGAAAATTCCTCAAAAATACTTCCGACTAAATATAAAGTTGCATTTGACAATATATCTGGAATATCTTCTCGAGCAACTTCTGATAAAAAGAACACATCTTTTTTACCATAGGTCTTTTCTAATTCTAAATTGTAAGCTATTAGTTCTGCAAAATATAGTGAAGACCCTTTTCCTATAAATACAATTGAAATATCATCATTTACGGATTTATAGAATTCTAGTAAAATTCCTTTTTGGTTTTTATAAGGAAAATAATTTGCAATACTCAGATAATAACGTTTATTAGTTGGCTGGGCATATTTTAAAAGCGGATTCTCACAATTAGAAGTCTCAAAAAAAACATCATCTACTGCATTCCTTAAAATTTTCACCCTTTGAGCATATTTTTCCAGAGTCTTTTTACTACTATCAACTTCTGATAAACAAAGGCATAAATCATACAGAGACAGATATTTCCTCAAATATACAAAATAAAATAAGCGATATTTAAAAGCTTTCAATATACAACCTGGGAAATCCAAAAAGTTACAACTTTTTATCTTTAATGGATATTGGAAAAGGCCACCAAAACCATGAACGTGCAGTATTTTAATAACATCTTTCAAATCTACTAAAATAGGATATAGACATCGAGAGGTCAATGCCTCCGGACATTCATTTATAAGTATATCTACATTAGCCTGTTGAATATAATTTTTAAACTCTGTAATTTCCCCTGATATAAACTTCAGTCTAGTAGTATGTATTTCAAATCTCACAATCTCAACACCATTAAAGGATTCTTTAGCAGGTAATGAATCATATTTAATAGTTACCACTGTTACTTTATATCCTTTTTGTGCTAATCCTTCACAAAGGTATCGACTTACAGCTGGTACTCCCCCAGTTCTTGGATAATAGTCATCTGTTGTTAGAAGAAGATGTTTCATTATTTATTATTCAATTTCATATAACTTCAAATTTCCGATCATTTTCCTATGAGTTTGTTCAACACAGACATCCCATATCTTCAATATCTACAAAGCAAAGAACATGAATCATATAATAAGTACTTAAAAGCACGCACCTTTATTTCAAGTCTTTTATATGATTCAATTATAACAAAAACAATTTTAGAACTAATTTTTTCTTCTTTTTTGGCTATTTCCAATCTATTTAGTAACATTGCATTATCGGTAATTTTCAGACAAGCATCTTTTAAAGCCCGTACACGATGCGATTTATTATAATAATGCCACAATTTACATAATATTAGAGATTTATTATTGAGTATATTTTGTCTAATCAAATCATCACATCTCAGAAATTCTAAAACCACTTCTGGGTTCAAAGAATAATTAACAGATATTCTATAAAAACCAAAAGAATGTCCTTCAAGTCGAAGTGCTTTATAATTATTTGCAAGCATTCTGACAAAAAACTCATAATCAGATGAAGGATGGTAAACAGTACTAAATCCTCCTAAATCAATAACACTTTTCTTTTTTATGCACAAGCCCAAAGGAGCCCCTACAATGTTACCTCTTAGGAAATCATTTACTGTTAAATACCAACTACTTATTCTTTTTCTTTGAACGCGTTTTTTTTCATTAGAAATAGCTTTTGGAAAAAAAGCATCTATTTTACAATGAACATCAATATATTTATTAAAAAGAATACTCAAATAGTCATTATATAATAGATCGTCATCATGCAACATCACTACCCACTCACCTCTAGCTAAAGTATAAAGTCTATTCCAATTTCCAATCATTCCAATATTCTTCATATTTTTATAATAACTCAACTTTGGATTGTTATAATTAAGCATCAATTTTTCCGTTTCATCATCACGATCAGGATCATTGTCTACCACTATAACATCATATTCATCGAATCCTATTTGATTCAACGCACTATCAACAGCTTCCTTCAATAAAGCAGCGCGTTTATATGTTGGAATAGCAATGGTTACTTTAGGATGTTGACTTAAAATAGCTTCAAATATGGGTATAGAATGTACACCTTCATCTTTCACAAAATTATCTACATATTCAAATGAATTAACATATTTATTTCCCATAATATTTTAGCCTGTTTAGAGATTGATTAATACCCATTTTAATAAAATCAAAAAAAGACAGTTTAAAATCATGACATACCACATAAGGCCATTTCCAATTAGCATATAATAACTGGCATCCTCCTTGAACTAAAACGAGTCCCCCAACGCCCCATAAAGTATATTTTAAAGATAAAAAACTACCAACACAAATAGCAGTTCCAGCCAGCAAAGAGGCTGCTACAAAAGGAACTTTATTTTCAGATATAATAAATGTTGCAAAACAAGAATGATTATTTTCTAGTAAAATCACTATTGAATAAAGCAATAAAATATAAAATGGTGGAAGCGTCGTATTTGAGTCTATTAAATTCAAAATAAAAGGAGCCAATAGAACGAAACATATACATCCAATCAAAAATAAAATATAATATATATTCATAGTAAATGCAAATTTCCGTATCAGTGCCTCTCTTTTATTATCAACCCTTAATGCAGCAAATTCAGGTTCAGATACAGTGAAAAATGTTGTAGAAACTACTGTCACAACAGTCATTAACTGTATCATAAGACCATAAGAAGCTATCTCTTCTAATGACAAATATAATCCAGCAAGAAACATACTACATTTATTTATTGCATAAGAACCAATAAAGACCAACCCGAGCTTTTGAGCATTATACCAAATAATTTTAAATAACGCCCACTTTTCATTTGCTGCTACATGATATTGAGATAATTCATAACGAAAATGAGGTGTAAAAAAGAATTTACATGAAAGATAACGGCCAATAAATGGAGCTATTAAATTAGCTATGGAAATACCTAACAATCCAAATCCCATTATCAAAGTTACAAAAGCCAAAATAATATATAGTAAATTTGAAGCCAAAATTGCTTTTTTAGATTCCATTATCAATCCTTTACCTATCAACAATGAACTATAATAGGTGTAATACACTTTAAAAAAAACAGATATAGAATAGACTATCCATATTAGGAGAGAATTATGCACATCTTTAAAGTCATGTGTCACTTTATAAATATAAGCTGTGCCCAAAGTAAGCATAATCAATAAAACGACTACAGCTAAAATACAATAGACGGATTTTGCCACCGAAATCATAGTGGACAATAACCGATAATTCACACGACCTCCACTAATGTCCACCCCTTCTTTCTTTAGTTCTTGAGCACCTGCAAAAACATAAGTAATATTTCGGCCAAACTGAGGTGCAAAACCAAAATCGAATAAAGAAACCAAAGACCCTACTGTAAGCATCAAATAGTTCATGCCAATTTCCTCCGCTGATAACATCTTCAATATCAAAGGCAATGTTATTAATCCAGAAGCCATCTGAAAAAACAATGCAACATACCCCCAAATAATATCTTTTCTAGATATAACAATCTGCTCTTTCACTACAATTCTTTCTCTAATTCGCACACAGGTTGCCAACCCACATTAATTAATCTGCCAATAGGTGCTACCGCGTACATTACATCATTTACCCGATAAGGTAATGCTCCCCATGCTATATTACATTTCCCTTTATACTTCTTTTCCATTATCTCTGCCAATCCACGAATTGACAGTCCTTTGCCGGTACCTAAATGATAATCTACAAAAGGTTGTTGTATAATCAATGGCAGATGATATATTACATAATTGATGAAAGATACAACATCATCTATATGTATAAAATCTAAAACTTGCTCACCTGCTGACATTTTTATCGGCTCTTGACTATCTAAAGAATCTTTCATATAATCTATCAGTTTTTTTTGAGAGTCTTTTTCACCATAAATAGTATAAGGTATGATATTTATATATTTATAATGACTCAAATCTGAATAATATTTCAAGAGTTGTTTAAATGCAGTCTTAGTTGCCGAATAAAGATAGGCATTGTTTATTTCCATAGGTCCAAGTCTGTACTCTGCAAAAGTTCCAAAATTCACAAACAACTTTAAACTCTTGCACCGTTTCAAGTTATCAAGCAGCAAAGTACCAAACCGTATATTGGCATCTAGCAATCTTTCTAAAGTATCAAGATCATCCTTACTGGAAAGGTATGCAGCTAAATGGATAACACATTCCGGAGCGTACTTTTCTATTTCATCCAAATGCTCGGTATGAACATAAGATATATCAACATTACCAAATAGTTCTACAGCTTTCTTTTTATCTCGAACTATGCAAATCAATTTATTACCTCCCTGCTGCAATACTGGAACTAAATGACGACCAACAAACCCTGTCGCACCTGATATTAAAATATTCATCACGCAACCTTTTTATAATTACGCATAGGTGCAAAGGGAATATAGAGAGTATCATCTACCCCC
>OGXO01001083.1_pt1 | contig 15329 bp, 10 predicted proteins | sample 1576321 | NCBI WGS metagenome assembly OGXO01 (sample SAMEA3541568, study PRJEB24748) | human gut metagenome | biome: human gut; feature: human-associated habitat; material: faeces | place: China | collected 2012 | reverse complement strand
CTGGTTCTTATCAAAGAAGATTTTTCCCCATAGACACAGAAAATTTTACGCCCTCTTTCCCGGTAAAACGCTTCCTGGCTTTCCCCTTTTTTCAGTTCATCCAGAATTACCCCGTCCTTTAAAAAAATAATCCTGTCAGCATAGCTTGCTATTTGCGGATCATGTGTAACCAATAATACTGTTTTCCTCAATTCCTGATTTATTTTGCATATCGTATCTATCACATTCTGTGACGAATGAGAATCCAGGTTTCCAGTAGGCTCATCAGCCAACAGAAGTTCCGGATCTGACACCATCGCTCTACATATGGCAGTTCTTTGCCTTTCTCCTCCCGAAAGTTCATATGGCTTTTTGTTTAATAAATGAAATATCTGAAATTTTTCTGATAATCTTTCTACTTTCCCAAGCCCTTCTTCGGGATCCATTCCATCCAAAATAAGAGGAAGTATAATATTATCTTTTACAGACAGGCTGTCCATCAGATAGAAATCCTGAAAAACAAACGCAATTTCTTTTCTTCGGATCCTGGCAAGACGATCTCCGAATATTTTTGTTGTTTCCCTTCCCTTATAAAAAACCTTTCCCTTTGTAGGTTTGTCCACCATTCCTATTGTTTTTAAAAGTGTTGTTTTTCCACAACCAGAACGCCCCATGATTGCAATAAACTCTCCTTCATATACACCAAAGGTTATCCCCCTGACAGCCGGGTATTCTATTTTCTTTCCCTCTTGAGAGATTGCTGTATAGCTACGTTCAAGATTCTCCACCTGTAAAATCATTTTTCTCCTTGCCGCCAAAATGACTGCACATGAATATTACTTTGCCGCTCAATATGATATTGATATCAGTTTAAACGAAAAGCAGGTTCCATTTCTTCGATCTGTCGTCTGGTTAATCCATATTTTTTTGCCAATGCAACCCAATCAGTCTTTACCGTGCTGACAATTCTTTCCGCATATTCAGAAGCTTTTTTCTCCTCTATTCCAAATCTTGGCGCCACGCTTATTGCCAGTTCAAGGGAAATGCGATTGTCTTCCTCATCTACATTCAGCGACAATTCGTCACCATATGGAACCGGATTCACATCATACATCGGAGACAAAACCCATCCCTCTCTGGTAAAAATAAATGCATGATTACGCAAATGGTCATCCGTGTTGGTTACTGCCATGTTAAATACAATTCTTTTCCATAATTCTATCAGATCGTCTTTAGGTCTTGCCCCATTTGATTTAATAAAAGACGCCATATCCAGATAACTTATACCGTCAGAAGCATCATCTCCGTCTGTCTTATTAAGCAAAGTCATGGCAGACGCAAAATGTATCCTCTTATCCCCATCACGGTCAAAACGCTTTACAAGAAATGTGCTTCCAAGCTTTGAAAACTTCTCAACCTTCGATTCTGGAATATTTAATCCACACAGCCCGGCAAGATCATGCACCACCTTTTCCCATGCTCCATTATCGTTCTCATCATGCTTTGACGGAAATTTTGCAATCCATAATTGTCCCTTCGTAGCTTGTTCATAAGGACTCGTCCCCACCTGTCTGGAGAAGCATCTGAAAAAATACCAAAAATCCCTTTTCCCCCCGGATAGTGTCTCCCCGCAAACCCCGGTATCTCAGGATCCAAATCTACCGGAAACATTGTTCTAACAAGCCATTGATGATCATATTCAAAAGAAAAATTCTCCTTTCCCCTTATAAATGTAATATATAGCAAACCCAGAAGTATCGGTTCATCAAAGCTGAAGTCATCATATACATAAATGATTTTCTGATTCGCAGCCATTATTTTCTCCTTCCACTTGCTCTTTTTCTGGTCATCAGATTCATATCCTGGAGTTTTCTTCCCATTTCATCATCTTTCGCGACCAACAACAGATCCTTGTCCATATTATTCAACGCATGAAGTACTGCCGCATATATTCCCATTGCACATGCAGGATTACCGGATTCTACTTTCCAGAGAGAAGCCCGGCTGATTCCTGCCCTCTCTGCCACAAGCTCAGCCGATAAATTGCGTCGTAACCTGGCAAGCTTAATCTGCTCCCCCATTGTTTTCAGCACTTCTTCTGTTGACGGTAATATATTGTACGCAGCTTTTTTCATATCCATTCACTTTCTATTTTTTCAAATAACATTGGTGCTTTTATGTTTTTTATTATAAACAAATATATGATTTAAGTCAATATTAATAAACATTATTCTCCTTTCGGAGAATATTTAGAAGACTCGTGCTTTGACTCGTCGCAGGCACAAAAAACTCTGAGAGTCATGAACCTCTCAGAGTTTTTTATCGCCGCTTTATATTTTTATGCGACCGGTTAAGGAAACCCTGTACATCTTCTATTTCTTCTCATCCAGTTTTTTCACCAGGCTGATCACTCTTCCCGCACTCATTCGAATCTTGTTTTCCGACAAGCGTCCCTCTTCCAATGCCCGGCGTATATCTACGTCATCGTTCATATTTCCCGGCATGATCACATCATTTCCTGCCGCAGCACACTGCCAGGGAATCGTTCCGTCTTCCGGAACTGTGGTGTTCCAGTCAGACATGATCAGTCCCTGGAATCCCCACTCTTCTCTTGCTACCGTCGTACACAGCTCGTAATTTGCAGCTGCATGTACTCCATTTACGAGATTGTAAGAAGTCATTATGGCCAATGGACTGCTTTTCTTTACCGCGATTTCAAATCCTCTCAGATAGATTTCCCGGAGTGCTTTTTCCGATACCCGCGAATCCACACCCATCCGGTTATCTTCCTGATTGTTGCAGGCGAAATGTTTGATCGTGACTGCGCATCCTGACATGCTCTGGACTCCAGCCCCGACACCAACGGATCCTCGGAATAGTACTCGAAATTTCTGCCGCACAGAGGATTCCGGTGAATATTCAATCCCGGCGCCAGCCAGAGATCTACATAATATTCCCGCATTTCTTCCGCAACAGCCCGCCCGAATTCCTCGATCAATTCCAGATTCCAGGTCTGGGCCAGCGCCGTTCCTACCGGAAACGCTGTGCAGAACTGATAATAGGTATCCGCATCTTCATGGTACTCCATGGGTTCCAGAAAACCGTTTTCCAGCGTCCCCAGCACGCCCACGCCATACACGGTATCGGTTTTGCGATCAACCTGATAACACTGCCGTAGTCTTAAGCCTGCCGGACCGTCTGCCATAATCAACGAACGGATTCCCGCAGACTTCTCCAACTCCTCCGATGTCTCGCCCGCAGAACCTGGGACGCGGGTTCCTGCAGATCCCAACGTACTTGTTCCTTTTGTAACATTGCCATACAACAGCGGGATCAGATCCTCCGTCCGGTAAGTTTCATCCGCCAAAGCACATTCTTGTTGTGTAATCACCTCTTTTACCGGAAGAAATCCGTACTCCGGGAGGTTCAACTGTTTTCCAACTCTTGTCCATTGTTCTGCCCTCGCTTTCAGGCTCTCTGGAGGCAGTAATTCTCCATAATCCGTCTCTTTTTCACCGATAGGATACGTTTTACAAAGCATAGCCTCTTTCTCAACAACAAGGAACGCCTGCTGCTTCCTATCTGCGGAACTTTTTCCCGTCCATATGCCATAATATCCTGCCTCTACAATCCACCCCTGCGCCTTCTTAGAAAATACCGCCAGCTGGCTTTGATCTACCTCTACCGTAAGCTCCTGACACTCTCCGGGGGCCAGCACATCTGTTTTCGCGAATCCGGCCAGTCTCTGATATTCTCTTGCCTCCCCGTTCTGAGGAAGGGTGATGTAGATCTGGACTATTTCTTTTCCTGGATAATTCATTCCTGTATTCTTTATTCTTACCTTGGCTCTGATCTTTCCATCTGATATTTCAATATCCAGAAACTCCGTATCAAACTCTGTATAAGAAAGTCCATATCCAAAAGGAAATAATGGTTCTACCTCAAAGCTGTCAAAATACCGGTATCCGACATAAATACCTTCTTTATATTCTTCTTTTTCCAGATCTCCATTCAGATAACTGTATGAATCCGAATACGGATAATCGGAGTAACGTCTGGCCCAGGTGGACGTCAGTCTGCCAGACGGACTGATCTTGCCAAACAGAATATCCGCTACTGCATGTCCGGCTTCCTGCCCGGGCTGTGAAACATTCAAGACTGCCTTAATGCATACTGCTTCCTCCAGAATATCTGTGATTTCCACCGGACCGCCCGCATTAATAATCAAAACCGTCGGAATATGACATCTGTTCAGGAACAGCAGATCTTCCTTTTCCTTCCCGCTAAGGTAATAGTCGCCTTCCTGAAGTCTTCTGTCCTTTCCCTCTCCCGCAATCCTGCTGACCACATAGATCGCAGCAGACGCTCCGGACAGGTCGCTCTCCAAAATATCTCTGCCCTCCGGCATCATAAAGGGATGTGCAGCGTAAGCATCAAAATGATTTTCCACATGTCTGGCTGCTTCAAGAATCACTTCTTTCCATGTGTTTCTGGCATCACTGTAACGCTTCTGATAATCCTCAATCCATGATGTACTCGTAATGGTCGCCCCTGCTTCCATAAGCCCTTCATATATGGATACCGTCTTTCTGTTGTTCACATCTCCGGAGCCGATACCTCCCTTTATAGTCTTTCCCGCACCGCCGCCGAACAGGGCAATCGGATCCGAGATCCGAAGGGGCAGAATTCCTTCGTTTTTCAGTAAAACGCAGCCTTCTGCCGCTGCCCTTCGCGCTAGTTTTCCATGTTCGATTTCCTTAGAGGACGGCGTATCTGTCAGCCTTCCACTGTGTTTCCATTGCTGTATCATCGTTTTCTCCTTTTCTGACAATTACATACGAAAACCGTCATAGGTGAATCTGTACACGCGCAGATTCTTCTATGACGGTATTTCTTATTCTTTTACACCACCCAGCGTAATTCCTGCAATGATGTACTTTGACAGGAACAGATATACGATAATGATCGGGACGATAGCCACCATGATCATGGTATATATCTTACCCATATCAAAATTCATGTAGTCTGCTCCTCGTAATGTGGCGATCAGGATAGGAACTGTCATTTTGTCCTTCGACTGAATTACCAGTGCCGGAACAAAGTAATTATTCCATGCTCCCACGAATGTGAAAATTGCCTGCACCGCAATTGCCGGTTTCATAATCGGCAATACAATCCGGTTAAATGTCATGAATTCACCGGAGCCGTCAATCCTGGCAGCTTCTACCAGTGACAGAGGCAGTGAGGACTGCAGATAGCTGTACATGAAATAGAACACTGCAGGAGATGCGATGGACGGGATGATCAACGGAAGAAGAGAATCATACATTCCCATATTGGTGATCAATCTCAGGAATCCCATCGCCGTTACCTGTGTCGGCATTACAAGAATTGCCATAATAAATGTAAATGCAATTTTCTTACCCTTAAAATCATACGCATATAATCCATAAGCTGTCAATGAAGAAAAGTATGTACACAGTGCAGCCGTACTGATAGAAACGATCAGACTGTTAACTATACCTTTAAACATCGGAAAGCTTCCGTCATTCGCTACATTCTTCAGATTTTCCAGCAGATAACCGCCCGGAAGTGCGGAAAATCCTTTTTGCAGATCCGCATGGGAGCGTGTAGCATTAATAATCAGAATGTAAAAGAAAAACAGGCATAAGAATGATAACAATATCAATACCAGATATGCCACGATTGTTCTCAAACGAGGCGTTTTTTGAGATTTCATTACCGAACTCCCCCTTTCTTTGCCTGTTTTTTCGCTGCCTTTCTTGCAGCCTTTTTCGCCGCTTCCTCCTCATTTCCGTTAGTCATTCTATAAACCAAGAAACACAGGATACCGCTGACGATGAACAGATATACAGATAATGCTCCCGCCATTCCATAGTTCTTGCTCTTCAGATGACTGTTCAGGAACATAATCAGAGTCATTGAAGTACGGTCCGGATTACCTTGTCCGTTTGTCAGAATCTGCGGCACATCGAACATCTGTAATCCACCGATAATGGATGTGATCAGCGTATACGCCAGGATCGGACGAATCAGAGGAAGTGTAATATAAAAGAATCTCTTAATTCCGGTACATCCATCTAACTCACAGGCTTCAAATACATCCGGGCTGATACCCATGATAGCAGCCATCAGCATAATGGTTGTATTTCCAAACCACATCAGAAAATTCATCAATCCGATCAATGATCTGGTTCCAAATACAGTTCCCATGAAATCAATCGGTTTTTCAATCAGGTCAGCTGATGTCAGAATGGAATTAATCGGTCCATTTGTAGAAAAAAGCGCGAAAAACAACATTGCAAATGCTGATGCCATGATCAGATTTGGCAAATAGATTACAACCTTAAAAAACTGCTTGCCTCGGATCTTCATCCTTATATCGGTAAACCAGTTTGCCAGCAACAGTGCTATAACAATCTGAGGAATGAACCCAATCACCCATAAAATGATGGTATTTCCTGTATAATCAAGCATATCCGACTGAAGAAGACTGACATAATTCTCCATTCCGATAAAATTCGGTCCTATTTCTTTAATTCCCGAACGGTAATATTCGAAAAAACTATAACGCACCGTATCAACCAGCGGAATCAGAGAGAAAATGAAATAACAGAGGAAAAACGGTATGATAAATACGTATCCCCATTTCGCGTAACTGACGCTTTTTGATTTCTTTTTCATAAACTACTGTTCCTTTCTATTCGTCAGCTGCCGTATGAGGTCTCTTCATACGGCAGCCGTTTCAAACTTATTCCGGCCATGCAACTTCTGTAATGTCCGGATATCTTTCGATAATTGCTGTTTCAAAATTAGATTTTGCTTTGTCATAATCAACATTTCCCTGGAAGTAATCGCTGAAAGAATTCTGGATCAGCTCTACACAACCCTGATCATATGCGGAAAGCGGAGCAATCTGAATGTTCTCTGCTACCGGTGCAAAATATTCATACGGATTCTGTCCGCCCAGAAATTCAGAAGCAAATTCCGGATCTTTTGCAGCTTCCTGCATTCCGCTTACTGTATTGGTAAAATCAAGATAATCCTTGGAAATTTTGATCAGGTTATCTTTATCTGCTGTAAGAGACAGGATAATGTCTTTTACATGTTCTGGATTGTCGGTACCGGTGCAGGCATGGATATAAGATCCGCCCCAGTTATATTCCTGCGGAGGATTGGTAACCGCCCATGCCCCATCTTCTCCGTCCCAGTTCGGGCTAAGGGTAAAATCAATTCCCCATGCAGGAAGCAGGAAAGCAAATACTTTAGAAGATGAACTCATGGATTTATTCCAGTCATCATTCCACTGGCCTTTTACAGTCTTGTCAAAATATCCTGCATCCAGCCATTCTTTTGAATCATCAACCCAGTCCATGATGTTCTGATTTATATTGATTACTGTTTCACCGGATTCCACCCATGGCTCATCAATGCTGTTGCCATAGAGACGGAATGTATCTGCGTAAGATGCGAAAGTATAATATCCTTTTGCTTTCAATTCTTCTGCTGTTGCTGCAAGAGTATCCCAGTCTTTTACTTTCTCTCCTACTGTCGCCGGATCATCGGTTCCAAAAACATCTTTCGCAATGTCTCTTCTATATACAAGAAGTCCCGGACAGCACTGCCAGGTGGATCCTCTCTGTACACCATTCTGATCCGAAGCGGTTGTCTTCGTAAATTCATACTGGTCTGCCAGATCTGTATCCGGATCAATTCCCAGATCTTCCAGCGGCATTGCTACATCAGCATCGGCATCCGTGTACTTATATACATAATCCGTCTCTGAAAGAAAAATATCAATTTTATCATCTGCTGCAGCATCAGCCTGATTCAACAATGCTTCATCCAATTTCTGTTGATATACACCATCTTGATTCGGATTGATGATCCAGTGAATCTCTGTTCCATCCTTAAGAGTTGTTACCGTTCCATCATCAGATGTACTTTCAACCTCCGGATAAATTGCTTCCAGACGTGTGCGGAATTCGTCATTCCAGCTATAAATGTTGATAACTTTTCCTTCTTCCCCGGATGCTGCTGTGTCGGAACCCGAATCAGAGCTTCCGCCGCAGCCAGCCAGCATTCCTACAACAGCTGTTGCTGTTAAAAGAGATGCAATTACTTTCTTTCTCATTGTTTATTCCTCCTATATCATATTTCCGGCAGGACCTCCTCCCGCCTGTGTTGTGATGATTATATCCCAATCTCCCGAATTCGATATATTATAGATTTTCTGCAAAATATCAGATTCATGACACCTCTTAGAAAACAGACGATTTCATGTCATGATTCTGATATTTTTATCCCTTTTTCTGATTTTTGGCATATGAGATTTTCTATATAATGCATAGCATAAAATAAATATAGAGAGAAAGGAGTCATGAAATTGAAGCATACGCAATTTACGGATAATAACGGAAGCTTCTCTGTAGAACATCCTGAGAATACAAGTTATCTTTACTTTCCACTGGCTTCGGAAAAAGGATTAAAAAGCTGTGTCACACCTATCCTCGGAGGCGATTCCAAACTCGATCAGGAAACCTTCCTGCTTGAACCGGTCAGTTCAGAAAACCTGCACAGCAACCGCGCCACCAGGAATTTCTGGCTGAAATCTGACGACGGCAGAATTACTTCCATTACAGGCGCCTCTGATGAACAGGAAAGTAGAAAATTCACACCTGATCAGGAAAAATGTATTTTACACGCCGGCTTCATGTGGCACTGCCTGGAACGGACCTCTTCTGCCCCGGCGCTGAAATTAAGAATCGTTTCTTTTGTTCCCTGGAACAATAACGTGGAGATCATGCATATTGCCATACAGAACCAATCCGAGAAAGTGCAGAATCTCACTCCATATGCCGCAATTCCCATCTACGGCAGAAGCGCTGACAATCTAAGAGATCATAGAAATGTCACTTCCATGCTCCACCGAATCGAAACAGAAGCAAACGGAATCACAGTCTGCCCTACCATGTCCTTCGATGAGCGGGGACATCGTAAGAACCACACCGTTTACTATGTATATGGTTTCAGTTCCCTTGGACAAAAGCCGGAAAGATTTTATCCCACTGTAGAAAAATTTATCGGAGAAGGGGGAAGTTACACTCATCCGCGTGCTGTCTATGAGTCCTTTAACGGTGTTCCCTGCGGAACTTCTGTCGCCGGCAAAGAAGCCATCGGCGCTTTTGCTTTCCCGGAGATCTCCCTTGACCCAGGACAGGGAATCCAATACGCCATATTACTGGGCGCCGATACAGACCGGGATGAAATCCGGAAAATATATGAAGAATATTCATCTGTCGAAAAGATACAGGCTGCTTTGGACGAAACCATCCGATACTGGGCAGAAAAGGTAAACGTTACATTCCATACCGGGAACCCGGACCAGGATATGTTTATGAAATGGGTCTGCTTCCAGCCTTATCTGCGCAGGATCTACGGATGTTCCTTCCTTCCGCACCATGATTACGGCCGCGGTGGACGGGGATGGAGGGATCTCTGGCAGGACTGCCTGTCTCTTCTCCTCATGGATCCGCAGAACGTAGGTAAAATGATTGAGAATAATTACGGAGGCGTCCGGATCGATGGAACCAATGCCACTATCATTGGAAATGGAGAAGGCAACTTTATCGCTGACCGCAACAACATCACCCGTGTCTGGATGGACCATGCTCTCTGGCCTTTGATCACTACCCAGCTGTATATCGATCAGACAGGTGATATTGATATCCTTAACCGGAAAGTTCCTTATTTTAAAGATGCACAGACAGAACGCGGCAGGCTTCGGGATCAACTGTGGTCTTCAGAACAGGGAAACAAGCAGATGACTCAGGCCGATGTCATCTATAAAGGAAGCATTCTGGAACATCTGCTCATCCAGCAGCTGAGCGCCTTCTACGAAATAGGTGAGCATAATATCTACCGGCTCCGTGACGCCGACTGGAATGACGCCCTGGATATGGCGCCGGACCGCGGAGAAAGCGTGGCCTTTACCTGTGCTTATGCCGGCAACCTGCGTAATCTGGCACGTATGATACGACTCCTGGAAGCATACTCCGGCCAGAGCGAAACCGAACTTCTGTATGAGATCCAGATTCTTCTTGGCCATGATCGCGCGCTGTATGACAGCATTTCCAGAAAATCAGAGATTCTCCATAAATATGTCAAAAGTTGCCGTCATACTATCAGCGGTCAACGTTTCCTTATCTCCTACGCATCACTAGCATCCGATCTGGAACTGAAAGCCGAATGGCTGACCGAACATATCCGGAATCAGGAGTGGATCTGCGGACAGGAAAATGAGGGCTGGTTCAACAGTTATTACGACAATCATGGACAGGCTGTAGAACGATACTCGAAAAAACCGGGAGATGTCCGCATGATGCTCACCGGACAGGTGTTCGCCATCATGGGACAAGTGGCGTCTCCACAGCAGATCCGGCAAATCGTTACCGGCGCTGACAGATATCTGTACCGAAAAGACATCGGAGGTTACCGTCTGAATACCGATTTTCAGGAACTGAAATTTGACATGGGGCGTATGTTCGGCTTCGCCTATGGAGAAAAAGAAAATGGCGCGGTCTTTTCCCATATGACGGTGATGTTCGCATACGCACTTTATCAGCGCGGTTTTGCCCGGGAAGGCTGGAAAGCACTGCGCACACTCGCCGATACGGCTCTGGATTTTGACACCAGTCATATCTATCCTGGTATTCCGGAATATTTCCGTTCTGATGGCCGGGGAATGTATCATTACCTTACTGGTGCCGCCAGCTGGTTCATGCTGACCATGATCACGCAGGTGTTCGGCGTCCGCGGTGAAGCAGGAAATCTTCTGATGGAGCCAAAACTGACCGCAGAACAGTTCGACGAAACCGGAACAGCCTCCGTACAGCTGACTTTTGCAGGCAAAGAGTTCACCGTCACCTATATTAATTCGGAGCACAAAGAATACGGAAACTACATAACAGGTTCTGCAACGTGCAATCAGGAGTACCTGAAAATCGACAGCCCAAACTATATAATGTTGTCGCGGGAAACCATTATAGCTCTTCCTTCCCGGAACAATCACATTGTAATTCACTTAGTTTAAAAAAGGACAGGTATAATAATATGAAATATGGATATTTTGACGACAAAAACAGAGAATACGTGATCGATCACCCGGACACCCCGGCTCCCTGGGTAAACTATCTTGGTTCTCCCCAGTATGGTGCGATCATTTCCAATAACGCTGGTGGCTATAGCTTCGCCAAATCCGGTGCCAACGGACGGATCCTTCGCTATATCTTTAATCAGTTTGATCAGCCGGGGCGCTACCTCTATATTCGGGATAATGATTCCCGCGATTACTGGTCTGCCTCCTGGCAACCGGTTGGTAAAGACCTGGAGCATTACCAGAGCAAATGCTGCCACGGGATGGGCTATACGCGGATGCTTGCCGACTATTCCGGCATCCATTCCGAGGCATGTTACTATGTCCCCCTGGGAGAAACATACGAAGTCTGGGCTCTTACAGTGAAGAACTGTTCCGAAGCAACACGAAATCTTACACTGACCGGATATGCGGAATTTACCAATCACAGTAATTATGAACAGGATCAGGTGAATCTCCAGTATTCTCTGTTCATCACCCGCACCCTCTTCGAGGGAAACCGGATTATACAGCAGATTCACGGTAATCTTGACGCCTTGCATGACGATGAAAAAGTAGATGACAAACAGGTCACCGAGCGGTTCTTCGGTCTGGCCGGAAGGGAAGTATCTTCCTACTGCGGAGATAAAAGCGCTTTCCTTGGCCCCTATCACGGATATGGCGACCCTGTCGGCGTCACTTCCGGCCAACTGGAAAATACGCTTAGTAACAACGGAAATTCCTGTGGCGCTCTTTCCTGTACCGTCTCCCTTGCTCCGGAAGAATCTAAGACCATACTCTTTATTCTGGGCATGAAATCTTCCGATGAAGCCGCCAGAATCCTTTCCTCATATACGGATCCATCTGTGCAACTTGAAGCGGAAATCGACGCATTAAAAGAAGACTGGTATGAAAAACTGGATCACCTTCAGATCCATACCCCTGACCCGGCATTCAATACGATGATTAACACATGGAATGCCTACAACTGCTTTATCACCTTTGTCTGGTCAAGGGCCGCATCTTTCGTATATTGCGGACTTAGAAACGGATATGGTTACCGGGACACCGTCCAGGATATCCAGGGAATCATTCATCTGGATCCTGAAATGGCCTGTGACAAAATCCGTTTTATGCTTTCTGCTCAAGTCGATAACGGCGGCGGACTTCCACTTGTAAAATTCCATCACAATCCGGGACATGAAGATACGCCGGATGATGCTTCCTACGTACAGGCAACCGGACATCCTGCCTATCGGGCAGACGATGCTCTCTGGCTCTTCCCAACTGTATACAAATATATTGCCGAAACCGGTAATACGGCATTTCTGAATGAGATCATTCCTTTCGCAAACCAGGATGAAGGTACCGTATACGAACATCTGAAGAGAGCCATTCAGTTCTCACTGGATCATCTGGGACCTCACGGCATGCCTGCAGGACTCTATGCCGACTGGAACGACTGTCTCAGACTTGGAGCAGATGGGGAATCTACATTTGTAGCAATGCAGTTCTATTATGCGTTATTAATTTCAAAGGAATTCGCGGTGTACAAAAACGACACGGAATACAGTCTGTGGCTTGATGACCAGATTAAAGATATGAAAGAAAAGATTCAGACTCTCTGCTGGGATACAGACAGATTTATCCGGGGGTACACAGAAACAGGCGAACGTATCGGCGCACCGGAAGATCCGGAGGCCAACATGTGGCTGAATCCTCAGAGCTGGTCTGTCATCAGCCGTTTTGCAAATGATGCCCAGGCAGATGCCGCTCTGGAAAATGTATATAACCGGCTGAACACAGAATATGGCGCGATCCTGATGGATCCTCCGTATCATGAACACGCCTTTACCGGCGCTCTCGCAGTGATCTATAATCAAGGTACCAAAGAAAACGCTGGCATCTTCTCTCAGTCACAAGGATGGCTAATCCTTGCAGAAGCTCTCCGCGGGCATGGAGAACGTGCATTTAACTACTTCCTGGAAAATGCTCCTTCTGCCCAGAATGACCGGGCAGAGATTCGGCAACTGGAGCCTTACTGCTACGGCCAGTTCACCGAAGGCCGAGCCAGCGTACATTTTGGCCGTTCTCACGTCCACTGGCTGACAGGAACCGCTTCCACTGTAATGGTCGGCTGTGTAGAAGGTATTCTAGGTCTGCGTCCAGATCTGGAAGGACTACGAATCGCACCGGCAATTCCAAAATCCTGGTCCTCCTTTGAGCTTGAAAAGGACTTCCGGGGCAGACATTTGCACATCCGTGTAGAAAACCCGGAGCACCGGGAATCCGGTTTTACACGCCTGCTGTTGAATGGCCAGGAACTTACAGATAACTACATTCCTGAAAAACTTCTGGAACCTCAGAATGACATTTTGCTTACTTTATAGCTTTTCATAATGAAGCCGGGATACTGCTGCATCCCGGCTTCCCTCCATTATACATATAACCTCTTTATTCTGTCTTTGATACTTCTTCCAGATCCCACTGGACCATATAATACTCATCCCGATATTTCTTTGGCGTAATTCCCTCCACTTCACGAAACTGTTGAATAAAATGACTTTGAGAGGAAAAAGACAGCCGGTTTGCTATCTCGATCATGGAATAGTCACTGAACCTCAACAGGTTTTTTGCCATTTCAATCTTTCTTTTCCGAATATATGAGCTGACAGATACGCCTACTTCTTTTTTAAAGAGCCTAGATAAATAGCTTGCAGATACACCCAGTACATCTGCGAGATCCTCTATTGTGATCCTTTCTTTAATATGCGAATATATGTATTCCTTACAGGCATTAATATGCTTTGAATTGGTATCGCTTCGGAAATATTTCCGCATTTTTTCTGTATAATCCATCACCATCGCATCATGAAGCCTGTGTACCTCTTCTTCTGTATTGATATCATCCAACTTCTGAATATAAAAATCGCTCAGGCGAAAAGCCTGTTCCAGTTCCATTCCGTGTTCCCTGCACATTCTGGTAATCATGGCGGTCGTGATTACAAAATGATACTTAAGGTTTGTCACCGGATCTTTAGAAAGTATCCCCACTCCTTTATCAGACATAAACCTTTCCTGTTCACAATTCTGTTTCACCTTGTCAATATCACCAGTGGCCACCGCACGATAGAAGAGAAACTCTTCCGTAGGCTCTCTGTGTTCCATCTCATCAATATCGTCTGTTGCCTCTATCAGAACCCATTCATGTTTATAGCTCATTCGTATTTCCTCTCTTCTCCCTTTCAATGCATAAACAATATTCTCAATATCAAATACCGCCACTTATTGTACTCTTCTGCGATTATTATACCTTATCTCTTTCCGTCTGTCACTGACATGGATATAATTATTTGCCGCACAAAATAACAGAGCCGGGACTCCATTCAAGCATGGATTCCCGACTCTATCGATTTATTTTCTTATTAAGATAACGATTATTGTATATCAAATATTATTTACTCCTTTCTCAAGCGTTGATTTATTTCTTTGCACTTGCAAAAATTATTTTGTGTTAAAAAATCTTAGGTTTTTAAGCAAATCATCTTTACCATTTTGAATTGATCAGAAACCGCCATACTGACCTTTGTGGAGAGCTTTAAGCCGTTTTTAGGAATGTAACGATAATAAGGTTCCTCCGCAATCACCTTCACATTACCCCTGATCTTTGCTGCCAGTTCTTCCGCTGAATCCACATAAAAGAACATCTGTGCATCGGCATGGCCGACCTGTTTCATATATTTTTTCTTCATCATGGTCATGCCTCTTTTGTTCACCGTATCAAAAACAACTTCCATATTTCCAGACTGTCCTATCATACGCAAAAGGGAAATGACCTTATTTTCCTCAAAATAATGGAATAATCCACCTGCAGTAACGAGAATAGGAGCATCGGGAAATTCTGTACGAACTTGTCTGATCCAGTCTTCGGAAAAGGCATCTCCTGCAAGATAGGTTTCTCGTTCCAATTCCGGGAGCAGTTCCCTCCGGTAGTCAATGACATGAGGCAGATCCACGGCATACCAGTGTGTCCTTCTGTTATCACAGCGGTAATAGGTTGTCTCCAGCCCACAGCCCAGCTGGACAATCACACCGTTCGGTCTGCGTTCCAAAAAAGACTGAATAAACCGATCCATATTGGCAGATCGGGAGGCAGAGGCCAAAAGGGTATACTGGTTCTGCTTATTCTGCTCAA
>OGXO01001074.1_pt1 | contig 15358 bp, 9 predicted proteins | sample 1576321 | NCBI WGS metagenome assembly OGXO01 (sample SAMEA3541568, study PRJEB24748) | human gut metagenome | biome: human gut; feature: human-associated habitat; material: faeces | place: China | collected 2012 | reverse complement strand
ACCATCGTTATTCCGCCCCCTAACGTCACCGGTGTGCTCCACATGGGACACATGCTTAATAATACCATTCAGGATATTCTTGTACGTCGCGCACGTATGGAAGGCAAGAACGCCTGCTGGGTTCCGGGTACGGACCACGCTTCCATTGCCACCGAAGCCAAGGTTGTGAACAAACTTGCCGCACAGGGTATCAAGAAAACGGATCTTACTCGTGATGAATTCCTGAAACACGCTTGGGAATGGACGGACGAACATGGCGGTATCATCCTGAAACAACTCCGCAAGCTGGGTGCTTCCTGCGACTGGGACCGTACTGCTTTTACCATGGACGAGAAGCGTAGCGAAAGCGTGCTCAAAGTATTTGTAGACCTCTACAATAAAGGCCTGATCTATCGTGGCGTACGCATGGTGAACTGGGATCCGAAGGCGCTCACCGCCCTCAGCGATGAAGAGGTTATCTACAAGGAAGAACATAGCAAACTGTATTATCTGAAATACTACGTTGCCGATGATGACATGTCCGGTGAGACGGGGGCCGAAGGTGAGGTGGTTCATCGTGATGCTTCCGGCAGGCGTTATGCCGTAGTGGCTACTACGCGTCCCGAAACAATCATGGGTGATACGGCGATGTGCATTAACCCCGCCGACCCGAAGAACCAATGGCTGAAGGGCAAGAAAGTGATTGTGCCGCTGGTGAACCGGGTTATCCCCGTTATACAGGACGATTATGTGGATGTAGAGTTCGGTACGGGCTGTCTGAAGGTAACTCCCGCGCACGACGTAAATGACTATATGCTGGGCGAGAAATACAACCTGCCTGCCATCGACATCTTCAATGACAACGGTACATTGAGCGAAGCTGCCGGACTCTATGTCGGTATGGACCGTTTTGATGTACGCGAGCAGATAGAAAAGGATTTGCAGCATGCCGGACTGTTGGAAAAGGTGGAGGCCTATACCAACAAGGTCGGCTTCTCCGAGCGTACCAATGTGGCAATCGAGCCGAAGCTCTCCATGCAGTGGTTCCTCAAGATGCAGCACTTTGCCGACATGGCTTTGCCGCCGGTGATGAACGATGACCTGAAATTCTACCCTGCCAAATACAAGAATACCTATAAGAACTGGCTGGAGAACATCAAGGACTGGTGCATCAGCCGCCAGTTGTGGTGGGGACACCGTATTCCTGCCTATTTCCTGCCGGAAGGTGGATATGTGGTGGCAGCCACTCCCGAAGAGGCATTGAAGCTGGCACAGGAGAAGACGGGAAATCCTGCTCTTAAAGCGGAAGATCTGCGTCAGGACGAGGACTGCCTCGACACATGGTTTTCTTCCTGGCTGTGGCCCATCTCTCTGTTCGACGGCATCCTGAATCCGGGCAACGAGGAAATCAACTATTATTATCCCACCAGCGACCTTGTGACCGGACCGGACATTATCTTCTTCTGGGTGGCGCGCATGATTATGGCGGGCTATGAATACGAAGGCAAGATGCCGTTCAAGAATGTTTACTTCACCGGTATCGTACGCGACAAACTGGGACGCAAGATGTCCAAGTCGCTCGGCAATTCACCCGACCCGCTGGATCTGATAGACCGTTACGGCGCCGACGGTGTGCGTATGGGTATGATGCTTTCGGCTCCCGCCGGCAACGACATCCTCTTTGACGATGCGCTTTGTGAACAGGGACGTAACTTCAACAACAAAATATGGAATGCTTTCCGTCTGATCAAGGGTTGGGAAGTAAGTGCCGAAGTGCCCATGCCGGAAGCTGCCGGACTGGCAATGCGCTGGTTTGAGTCCAAACAGAATGCCGTAGCTGCCGAAGTGGCGGACTTGTTTGGCAAGTATCGTTTGAGTGAAGCGTTAATGGCAGTGTACAAGCTCTTCTGGGACGAGTTCTCTTCCTGGTATCTGGAGATGATCAAGCCTGCTTATGGTCAGCCCATCAACAAAAAGGTGTACGAAACGACTATCGGCTTCTTCGATAACCTGTTGCATCTGCTGCATCCGTTCATGCCGTTCATCACCGAGGAACTGTGGCAGCATATCTTCGACCGTAAAGACGGGGAGAGCCTTATGGTGAGTCCTATTTCCATGTCAACGGAAGTTGATGAAGCCTTTGTGCAGCAGTTCGAGGTGGTGAAAGAGGTCATCAGTAATGTACGCTCTATCCGCCTGCAGAAGAACATTGCCCAGAAGGAGGCATTGGAGTTGCAGGTTGTCGGCGAAAATCCGGTGGCTGCTTTCGATGCCGTCATCGTGAAGATGTGCAACCTCTCTGCCATAAGCGTGGTTGAGGCGAAAGCCGACGGTGCTGCCGCCTTCATGGTGGGTACAACGGAATATGCCGTTCCTTTGGGTAACATGATTGATGTGGAAGCCGAAATAGCCCGTATGGAAGCCGAACTGAAACATAAGGAGGGTTTCTTGCAGGGAGTCTTGAAGAAGCTGAGCAACGAGAAGTTCGTGAACAATGCTCCGGCTGCCGTTATTGAAATGGAACGCAAGAAACAGGCGGATGCGGAGAGCATCATCAACTCATTGAAAGAAAGCATTGCTGCTTTGAAAAAGGCGTAAGCGGTATTTCCGATAGGTGACTATATTATCTTACAGCAAATCCCCCTATAAATCTTTAATTGTTTATAGGGGGATTATAGTTTGATATACTCTATTGTTTAACAAGGATTCACATTGTAAGGCAATGTATAGTTACCTTCCGATTATGGTCTTTGGCAACTCCGACTGCCTATTTCTCCAATAAGTCTTTCAGAAAAGCGTCCAACTCTTCATCCAGTCCTTTCAGCAATTCTTCGTTTACCAGCAGGGTGTCGTCGTCCAACAGCAGGAGTTCGGCTATGGTCTCTTTGTCATCATCCACCAGCACGAAGGAGAAAGGCTTCATGATAGTCAGCTTGTCAAAGGTATCCTTGCTCTTCATATTGCAGAGCAGGTTGCTCAGGATGCGTTCTATGTTCTCATAGAAGTCATCGCCTTCATAAGTCATCCATTCTTCGATAACGGTGCTGGAAAGTTCCCTGTCGTCATCATCGAAAATGCAGAATTCGCCCGAACTTTGGTTTGCTTGCAGATGAATATCCGTAACGATTGTTTGTTCGCAACCGCAAGTGTACTTGCCGATTGCCTGTTTAATGGTTTCTTCGAGGAGAGATAATGCCGGTTGACTGAGTTTCATAATTGCTTTTCTTTACTAAATGGATGTTCAAAGGTATAAAAAAAACAGTTACATTTACTGTATTTGACTAAAAATCATTATTAAATCGTTGCATTTGCATGTTTAGGCGTGCCAAGCCTTCTTCACGTTCTTTTAATTCGGTGACGTAAAGGGTTGTGAGGACGTAGTTGGGGAGGTCTGCCTGGGTCAGGTGAGTCAAATCTTTTTTGTCTACGCCGTCCACAATGCGTGCTTCGGCTTGTGCTTTCAAAGCCCAGCCGACAGCAGTGGTGATGCTGTCCAGCATCTCGTAGCCGACAGCCAGATTATAGGCAGCCTGCATCTTTTTCTTCCCTTTTTTGGTGGCGTAGGTCTGCTTCCACAAGTCGATGGCGGTTTCCCATTGCTTCTCCCTGACATATACGGCGGCATCGCGCATATTCACCGAACCGCCGCAGAAGAGGTATCGGCCGGCTGTTTTCCAATAGGGCAACAGCTTCTTTACGGGGATGGTTCCGGCAAATTCAGAGGCTTGTTTTATCACGTCTTCTTCGCTGATGAGGTGGGACTGTACGAAAGGCCCGTTTCCGGCTTCCTCCCAGAAGATGCTGTCTTTACTGTTGACGGTCACCATAGGTGTGCCGCGATTGGGCAGATAGACACTGACGGTGGGATAGACTTTGGCGTCCACCGTTCCGTAGTAGACACCCCAGTCGCGCATATACTTTATTTTGCGGGTGGTGTGTATCTGCACGTTTTCCAGTGCGATGAGGAAATCTACGTCCAGATTATCCACCAGCCGGTTCACTTCTTCCTGTGATAGCATTGCCTCTCGCGGAGTGATGTCGCCGGTGCGCAGGGCAGAGTCGCAGATTATCACTTCGTTGAAGTAGTTCTCATCAGCAAGCGCTTCGGCAAGTGTTTCGGTGGCAATGGTGGCATTGCCGTTGTAATAGTCCACCTTCCGGGCTATTTCAAAGTCGTCTTTCTTCTTCTCTTTGGCGAGGATAGGTTTGTTTTCCGGAACTTCGGGCATGTTGTTGACGACGCCCACCCGCTTCAGGCTTGGCGGGAAACTGACATCCGCCGGTAGCATATAGTCGATAGCGAGATATTCAACGCTTTGGCAGCCTGCCAAAAGTAGCAAACAAGACAATAACAGATAATGATAGTATTTAGCCATAGCCTTTATTCTTTGTTCTGAAAACAAAAGTAATCTTTTACTTGAATAAATAAAAGCCCCGAACAGTTTTTAACCGTTCGAGGCTTTTGTTAGTGATTAGTGAAGTGATTAGTGAACCGCTAATCACTATTCCGCTATTTACGCATTTTTCCCATGGCAATTCTTATACTTCTTGCCGCTTCCGCAAGGACAGGGATCGTTGCGTCCCACTGTCTTTTCTGCGCGGATAGGTTCACGTTTCTGCTGTTCGCGTGTGTCATGCTGGGCGGCAGCCTGTTGGTTGGGATCGCTCAGGTCTTGCTTTTGTTCGCGATACTTGCTGAGGTCCTGACGTTGTTCGGGGGCGGCCTGACGAACCTCCTGCGGTTCCTGTACCGGGATTTGTCCGCGCATCAGGATGGAGACTGTCTGGTTGTTTATCTTGTCTACCATTGTGTCGAACAGGTTCACAGACTCCAGCTTGTAAATCAGCAGCGGGTCTTTCTGTTCGTAGCTGGCATTCTGTACGGAATGTTTCAGATCGTCCAGCTCGCGCAGGTTTTCTTTCCATGCCTCGTCGATGACGTGCAGCAGGATCGACTTCTCAAATGATTTCACCACTTCCTTACATTCGCTTTCATAGGCCGCTTTCAGGTTGCAGGAGATGTTATACATGCGCTTGCCGTCGGTGATAGGTATCAGAATGTTTTCGTACATATGTCCCTGATTTTCGTAGACCTGCTTGATGACCGGATAAGCGATTTGCGCCATACGTTCGGTCTTGCGCTTGAAGAGTTCCATAGCGGCGTCGAAGGCCTTGTCGGCAAGTTTCTCTTTTTTCTCGTTGCGGAATTCCTCTTCAGTGAACGGAGTTTCCATGGCAAGGGTCTGGAGCAGGTCCATTTTGCAGTCTTCATAAGTAGGAGCCTCGATGGCATTGGCGCAACGGTCCCAAATCATGTTCACAATATCCATGCCGATACGTTCGCCCATTAAAGCGTGGCGGCGTTTGGTGTAGACTACGGTACGCTGCTTGTTCATCACGTCGTCATATTCCAACAAACGTTTACGGATACCGAAGTTGTTTTCTTCCACTTTCTTCTGTGCGCGTTCGATGGATTTGGAGATCATGCTGTGCTCAATCATCTCACCTTCCTTGAAGCCGAGCCTGTCCATTACGCCGGCGATACGGTCGGAGGAGAACAGACGCATCAGGTCGTCTTCCAGAGATACGAAGAATACGGATGAACCGGGGTCGCCCTGACGTCCGGCACGACCACGCAACTGGCGGTCTACGCGACGCGATTCGTGGCGTTCCGTACCGATAATGGCAAGACCGCCCGCAGCTTTCACTTCCGGGCTCAGCTTGATGTCCGTACCACGACCTGCCATGTTGGTGGCAATGGTTACGGCGCAGCTCAAACCGGCTTTGGCCACGATGTCGGCTTCCTTCTGGTGCAGCTTTGCGTTCAAAACGTTGTGCTCAATCTTACGCATGGTCAGCATCTTGCTCAGCATTTCGGAGATCTCTACGGAGGTGGTACCTACCAGCACAGGGCGGCCGGCTTCTACCATTTTCTCGATTTCTTCGATGACGGCTTTATACTTTTCGCGTTTGGTCTTGTAAACGCGGTCATTCATGTCATTGCGGGCAATGGGGCGGTTTGTCGGGATAACGACTACGTCCAGCTTGTAGATGTCCCAAAGTTCACCTGCTTCCGTTTCGGCAGTACCGGTCATACCGGACAGCTTGTGATACATACGGAAGTAGTTCTGCAAAGTAATTGTTGCAAAAGTCTGTGTGGCGGCTTCCACTTTCACGCCTTCTTTGGCTTCAATAGCCTGGTGCAGACCGTCGGAATAGCGGCGGCCTTCCATGATACGTCCCGTCTGCTCGTCTACAATCTTCACCTGTCCGTCGATTACCACATATTCGTCGTCTTTCTCGAACATGGTGTAGGCCTTCAGCAACTGGTTGATGGTGTGTACACGCTCGCTCTTGATGGCGAAGTTCGTCATCAGGGCATCTTTCTTGGCAAGGCGTTCTTCGTCCGTCAGTTCCTTTTCGTTCTCCAGTTCGGAGAGTTGGGCGGTGATGTCGGGGAGTACGAAGAATGTGGGGTCTTCGGAGTTACCGCTGATCAGGTCTACGCCTTTGTCGGTCAGGTCTACGCTGTTCAGTTTTTCATCAATCACGAAATACAGCGGGTCGGTGACCTCGTGCATGCGTTTGTTGTTCTGTTCCATGTAGATCTCCTCGGTCTTGAGCATACCGGCTTTGATGCCCTGCTCGCTGAGGAACTTAATCAATGCCTTGTTCTTCGGCAAGCACTTGTGGCTGCGGTAGAGGGCAAGGAAACCTTCTTCCTGTTCTTTCTTGTCGTTCGATGCTATCAGGCGCTTGGCGTCGGCAAGGTATTGCGTGGCCAGTTTCTTCTGCGCTTCCACCAGACGTTCCACTTGCGGGCGGAGCTGCTCGAAGAGCTGGTCGTCGCCTTTGGGAACCGGGCCGGAGATAATCAGCGGGGTACGGGCATCGTCAATCAATACAGAGTCCACCTCATCGACGATTGCGTAATTGTGCTGGCGCTGTACGAGGTCTTTCGGGCTGATAGCCATATTGTCGCGCAGGTAGTCGAAACCAAATTCATTGTTCGTACCGAAAGTGATGTCCGCAAGATAGGCTTGGCGGCGTGCGTCGGAGTTGGGTTGATGCCTGTCGATGCAGTCCACGCTCAAACCATGGAACATATAGAGCGGGCCCATCCATTCGGAGTCACGTTTTGCCAGATAGTCGTTGACGGTTACCACATGTACGCCGTTTCCGGTCAGTGCGTTGAGGAATACCGGCAGGGTGGCAACCAATGTCTTACCTTCACCGGTTGCCATTTCGGCAATCTTGCCTTTGTGCAATACCACACCGCCAAACAGCTGCACATCGTAGTGCACCATGTTCCATAGCGTGTCGTTGCCGCCGGCCACCCAGTGGTTCTGGTAAATGGCTTTGTCGCCTTCGATGCGTACAAAGTCTTTGGTAGCGGCGAGATGGCGGTCGAACTCCGTAGCGGTCACTACGATCTCCTCATTTTCGGAGAAGCGTCTGGCCGTCTCTTTTACGATGGAGAAGGCAACGGGCAAAACCTCGTCCAGTGCCTTTTCGTAAATATCCAGAATCTCTTTTTCTATCTTGTCTATTTGAGCAAAGAGTTCCTCACGTTCTTCCAGCTCTGTGTTTTCAACGCTTGCTTTCAGCTCTTCCACTTTGGCGCGTTGTTCTGCTGCCGAGTTGCGGATGTATGCCTTCAGTTCTTCGGTTTTAGCGCGCAGGGCGTCATTGTCCAATGCGGCTATTTCCGGATAGGCGGCTTTTACTTTGTCTACCCATGGCTTTATTTCCTTCATGTCGCGAGTAGCCTTATTTCCGAAAATCGAGCTTAAAAATTCATTAAATCCCATTATGTATTTGTTTTTATTATTATTATCTAAGTTTATTATGGTGCGCAAAGTTACTGATTTTGCAACAGATAACGTAACGTTACACTGATTATTTTAAGGAATCTCCACAGAGGGCGCAGAGGCTCATGGAGTTCTTCGCTTTTATGTGCGCTTTGCAACGAATCTTTATCAGTTATCAGTAAGTGAGTGGTGTGGCTGTGCACGCATTGGGAGCGCGGATGCGCATCGCATTTGACAGGGTGGGAGCAATGCGGTCTGTTGCGACCGGTGTACGGATGATTTCCGGTTTTACTCCTTTGCCGAGTAGGATGAGGGGAGCAGGTATGGCGGCAGCGCGCACCACGCGGTTGTCATTGCTGTTTTCCTGCATGACGGTCCAGCCCGGCAGCACTTCAATGATCAGGTCGCCGGAACGGTGGCGGTGGAAGCCGTTGCGTATGCGGTCTATTTGCGGTGACCAGGAGCCCAAAAGCAGGTGGTAAGCGGAATATACTTTGTTCACCCCGCTGAATTGCACCAGAAATTCCGCTGACTTTTCCTGTACCTCGGAAAGGCTTAACTGCTTCTCCTCTATTAATTTATGATTGAGATATATCTGTTGGTTATAAAATCCTTCCACGTATTGCCCTTCGCCATAAGTAGCCATTAGATACATGTTCAGCAAAGTGGCGCAACGGTTCAGGTGAAATTCTCCGCCGGGAATACGGTAGATGCCTATGTCGGCTCCGTCCGGGTCGGTTTATCCGGTGGATGCAATGCACAGCAGTACGTTTTGCAGGCCTACTTTACGCTCCAGTATGTCCAGCAGGTTGGCAATGCTCCGGTCTAAGCGGGCGTAGGTGTCTTGCATTTCCATAGCACACTCTTGTGTGCTGCGGTGGTTGTAGTTGCCGGCATAATAGGTCACCGCAAGCAGGTCGGTTATCTCATCCTTGCCGATGTTGCTTTTGTCCAGCAGATCTTCTGTCACGCGGTTTACTTCGTCGTTGATGAGCGGGCTGGTGATCAGCCGGCGGAATTTGTTATCCTTCTCTATCTCAAACTTGTACTTGAAAGGGATAGTGCGCCATTCAGGCAGGAAGGTATAGCTTGTGATGGGGTGGAGAGGATTCCACTCCATTTCTTTGATGCGGAAGTCGGGTGACTGCTGTTCGTTGTATTGGCTCAGCCACCAGGGATACTCACCGTAGTAAGTTGTTCCGCACCATTTTCCGGTTGCATGGTTCAGCCAGAAGGCGCCGTTCCCGCTGTGTCCTGCTGAAAGGACGGCAGCATCGCGGAAAGGGGCGATGGCATAGACCAGTGCGGCATTTTTAGTGGCTATTTTAAGCTCATCGGCAAAGGTGGAGGTCAGAAGTTGCGTAGGGGCTGTGTTCTGGTCGGTGTAGTTGCCCATAAAGGCCGAATCATCCACACAGTTTTTCGGGCGCAAGGTTTTCGGATCAAACCAGCGTTCGGCTATGATGCCGTTCATGGACGGTGTGGTGCCTGTATAGAGGGCGGCTATGGCTGAGGCGCGGTCGGTGACGTTGAATGAATATTCCATCTGTCGGAATACTTTCCCTTCCCGTAGCAGCCGTTTAAATCCTCTTTCCCCATAGAGCGAAGAGAACGCTTCCATATAGTCCGTACGCAGTTGATCGATTGTCAGTGTCACCACCAGCTTGGGTGAAGGTGGCATCGGCTGGGCTTGCAGGCTGCCGAATGTCAGTGCGAGTATGGAAGTTATCAGTCCTTTCTTCATTATTTCTTATCGTATGTGAGAATTAGGTTGCTCGCAGAACGTATCAGCAAACAAAGTGCCAAAGGTAATACAGCTGACGGAAATCTTTGCGGTATTATGAGCCAAAGCAATATAAAAAGTGTTAAAACCAGGAAGTTCGCCAGCATATAACGGCTTCTTCTCCTTTTTCGCACCCTGTTCAGCATGCATGGCAGGCAGAGGAGGTGGAGAGGATGGAACACAAACAGCAGATAGTTGGGGCTGACGGCCGGGTGCTGGGAGAACAGGACGAGGAATGTCAGGATGCATCCCGCCATTCCTGCGGCAAAGAACAGCACGAGGTCTATTCCCCAAAGCGTTTTCTTTCGGCGTATGCCGTAAAGGGTGGTGGCTGCGGTCAGTATAAACAGCAACAAGGCGGCCTGCAACGGGGTGAATCCTTCGGACGGCTGTCCCGTCTCTTCCATTCCGGTTGTTATGATTTTCTCTTCGTTCAGTACCAGGGGGCGCACTTGCTTGTCGCTGCCGATGATCCGGGCTGTGTTGAAGTAATCCTGCACGTAGAACGGGACGAACATCATCAGTCTGCGGCTGATGGGCTTGTCGGCTTGGCTGCCCATGCACAAATCCATGCCGAAACGTGACCATGGATGGCCTTTGCTGTATTTGTGCAATAGGTCGCGGAAAGAGGTTCCGGTGTTTGTGTCGGTCATGTTGTCGGCATATTGCAGTGTGCCGTCAATGGATTTTTCTATTAAGTCGCGCGGACGTGTGGCGCAGTTGTCGTAGAAGAAGTTGTAGCGGTACACCCGGTTTTCGGGACGGTAGTTTTCTTCAAGCAGGGCGACCAGCTTCTTTTTTTCCGCCGGGGTGAGGTTCAGTTCTTGCTGCCAGACATCGCGCTCCAAATAATAATATTCCGCCGCGAAGCGTTCATAATCGCCGGCTCCCAGTTGGTAGTCCGTTTCACCTAAAGCGAAACGGAGGATGAAGTTTGGTGCATTGAAATTGAATATGCCGTAATTGAATACGGCGTCGATGCCGCGTGTGTAGTTCTCGTATCGTATGGCGGTATGTCCGAAAAGGGAATATATCTCCTCTCCCGAAGCGCATGTCAGCAGGCTGATGCGTATGGAATCCGCCGTAGGGGAGGCCTTTGCCGCCCGTTCCGTATGTGCGGTGGCGGTGGAGGAGCAAGGCAGGCAGGTCAATAGGGATAATAAAAAGACTAAATACTGTTTCATGGATGCAAATTTACGGAAAATCTTCGGAATAAGCGGTTGAAGCGCGGAAAAAGGCGGAATGTTTTTTTTCTTCGGAGGATCAGCGGATATGCTCGGAACTTATGCGGTTTTCTTCCGGTGGAGGAATAAAACTGTTGTTATTTTAGAATCCCGGCATTCCCGAAAAAACAAAAAAACAAAGGAAATAGACCTGTCTCTATTTTGGTATATCTTTTTATATTGGTTTCACAAACTGTTTCACCTGCTGTTTCAGCTGTGCTTGTAATGCGCTGACTGATAGAATGTAAACTGTTTCATTTGCTGTTTCATAAACTGTTTCACTTTTATGTAATTATTTATGATTAAAATACCCTGTGTTATCTTGGATTATGCGAAATTAAAGTGTTACCTTTGCACCGCTTAAAAAAACATGGAATGAATCTTGTAATTGATATAGGCAATACCATAGCAAAGATAGCGGTGTTTCGGGACGGAAGTATTGTAGAGATATTCTACGACTCCAATCAAACCCTTGAGCAACTGCCGGATATCTGTGCAAAATATCCGATTGATAAAGCGATTGTCGCCACTGTTATTGATTTGGGCGAACGGGTGCTGGCGCAGTTGGCACACCTGCCTGTTCCGCTGTTGTGGCTGGACGAAAAAACACCGCTTCCGGTGGAGAACCTTTACGAGACGCCCCAAACACTTGGGTACGACCGCATGGCGGCTGTTGTGGGAGCCAATGAACAATTTCCCGGAAAAGATATTCTGGTGGTAGATGCCGGAACCTGCATCACTTACGAGTTTATTGATGCTGCCGGACGCTATCATGGCGGAAACATTTCGCCGGGCGTGCAAATGCGCTTCAAGGCGCTCCATGAGTTCACCGGACGGCTTCCGCTGGTTGTTCGGGAAGGGCGCCGGCTGCCGTTGGGCAAGGACACCGATACGGCAATGCGTGAAGGTGTACTGAAAGGTATGGAATATGAAATTTCGGGTTACATAACGACTATGAAACATAAATATCCTGAACTTTTGGTTTTTTTAACGGGCGGTGATGATTTTTCTTTTGATACAAACTTAAAAAGTATCATCTTTGCAGACAGATTTTTAGTGTTGAAAGGATTAAATAGAATTTTAAACTATAATAATGATAGGATATAGACAAACACTCTTGGTGTTCTTGCTCATGATGTTGTCCGGAGCGACAATCGCTCAAAATAATACGAATTCTCCCTATACACGATACGGATACGGGCAATTGGCAGACCAAGGTTCGGGTAATAGCAAAGCCATGGGTGGTGTTGCATACGGATTACGGGATAAATATCAGGTGAATTTCGCGAATCCGGCGTCCTATACGGCGATAGACTCGCTTACATTTATTTTTGACGGCGGCATCTCTTTGCAAAACACGAATTTCAGCAATGGTACGGTGAAGCAAAATGCCAAAAACTCCAGTTTCGACTACATTACAATGCAATTTCGCTTGAGTAAGTGGGCGGCTATGAGTTTGGGATTGTTGCCTTATTCAAATGTAGGGTATAGCATGACGGAATACCGGGAAGATCCGGACTATCCTTCCCAGTCCAGCGCGTTGCAATATTATGGGGACGGCGGATTGCACCAATTATATTTAGGAGCCGGATTTAAAATATTGAAAAACCTTTCCGTCGGTGCGAACATTTCGTATCTTTGGGGGGATATAACACACACAAGAGCGATGACATTTCCGGGCAATTCGTCCACTTTGCCATTGACTACGGTGACGGGTACGTCCATACAAAGCTATAAACTGGACATCGGTGCGCAATATACGCAGGCGTTCGGCAAGAAGCATGAAGCTACACTGGGCGTTGTGTTTTCACCGGGGCATGATCTGGGCAACGACTCGAATGTGCAGGACCAGTTGGGAGACAGCAATACGGGCGCTACAATAAACAGCAGGGATACGGTTGCCACTTTCGGCAGCCCGATGAGTCTGGGTGTAGGTCTTAGCTATGTGTACGACAATCGTCTGACGATAGGGGCGGACTTCACTTTCCAGAAATGGAGTTCGGTTACATATATGAATACGAAGAATGCTTTCTGCAACCGTACGAAGATAGCGTTAGGCGCCGAATTCCTTCCGAATCCTATGGGAAGAAGCTATCTGGCGCATGTGAAATATCGTTTGGGAGCCTATTATTCCCAACCCTATTACAAAATAGACGGTGTGCGTGCCGCCGACGAATATGGAGTGACTGCCGGCTTCGGGCTTCCTATTCCGCGTACGCGTTCAGTGTTGAGTCTTTCGGCTCAGTATGTAAGAACCAAAGGTAAAACCGCCGCATTCCTGAATGAAAATACATTGCGTGTATGTGTAGGGGTGACCTTTAACGAGCGCTGGTTCTTCAAACGGAAAGTCGATTAATGTCCGGATGATGAGAATAGACAATATAACAACTAAAAATTAAATACAATGAAAATTAAAACGCTTGTCGCTGTTTTGCTCCTTTCGGGTGGAGTGACCAGTACTTTCGCACAAAGTGATTGTAATGCCAATAGTAGTATTTCGCATGAAGCGGTAAGAGCAAAGAACTATAAAGACGCTTATGCTCCTTGTATGGCTGTCCTGAAAGATTGTCCGACGCTGAGATATTACACTTATACCGATGCGCAAAAAATCCTTGTAGGCTTGATGAGCCAGATTAAGGATCGTAACTCTGCAGAGTATAAGAAACTTTTCGATGAGTTGATGACTGTGCATGATCAGAAAATGAAGTATATTCCTGAGTTCGCAACAAAAATGAAAGGCGTGCCGAGCGTGGCTTCTGCTTTAGGTACGAAAGCGGTGGATTATCTGCAATATGCCCCGGCTCCGGATGTGAACCAGGCTTATGCATGGCTGAAAGAGTCTGCGGAAACAGCGAAAGGTGAATCGGACGGTGCTGTGCTGCACTATTTCATTGATGTGTCCATGCAGAAGGTGAAAGCCAACACTGACCATACGGACCAGTTCTTCCAAGATTATATCAATGCTTCACAATATGCCGACGATGCAATTGCCGCTGAAAACAATCCTAAGAAAAAGGCTGTCCTGCAAACCATAAAGGATAATCTGGTAGCTATGTTCGTGAATAGCGGCGTGGCCGATTGCGAATCTTTGCAGAATATTTATGGCCCGAAAGTCGAAGAAAACAAATCCGACTCTGCTTTCTTGAAGAAGACTATCACCATCCTGAAGATGATGAAGTGTAATGAAAGCGAAGCATACTTCAAGGCTTCCGATTATCTGTATCGCGTCAATCCGAGTGCCGATGCTGCGGTAGGTGTGGCATATATGTACTACAAGAAAGGCGATTATGATACTGCTGTGAAGTATTTCGATGAAGCATTGGGCATGGAAACAGACAATGCGAAGAAAGCTGAAATGGCTTATGCTACCGCTGCTGCTTTGTGGCAGGCCAAGAAACTGTCTCAGGCAAGAACTTATGCTCAAAAGGCTATCAGCTTTAACGAAAACTATGGCGAGCCCTATATCCTGTTGGCGCAAATGTACGGTTCAAGCCCCAACTGGAGCGATGAACCTGCTTTGAACAGATGTACTTACTTCGTAGTCATCGACAAATTGCAGCGTGCCAAAGCCGTAGACCCAAGCGTTACGGATAAAGTGAATGAACTGATCAGAACATACGCCGCCCATACTCCGCAGGCTAAGGACCTCTTCATGCTGGGTTACAAGGCAGGTGACCGCATCACGATTGGCGGTTGGATCGGTGAGTCTACAACCATCAGATAAGAATATGTCGCTACAACCCAACGTTGTCGGACATAAGAATATGAGCATAACCATTGCCCTTGGGGTAATGGTTATGCTTCTTTTATTTTCTTCCTGTTCCGGACGGAAAAAAGATATGGGAGCTGCCATTACCGAGCGTGATTCGTTACCGGTTATGCAATGTATTTATTATCACTACCAACTTTACCATCGGCACCAACTTTTTCTGAAGTACCTGTTTTACCGGCAATTCTGTAACCGGCAACGTAACCATTTTTGGCTGTTCCAGATGTAGCATTTTCTTGCAGAATTTTGCTGACTCGTTTTGAAGTTTCCTCAGAAATTACTTGACGTTTCACTGTAGTATCTGCAGTTTTAATGATATTACCATCATTATCTACAATTTGACTTACAACATGAGGCTGCACCAAATAGCCTCCGTTTGCAATTGCCGCACAGGCTGTAATCATCTGAATTGGAGTAATACTAAAGTTTTGACCAAAAGATTCAACAGCTAAGTCCATCAATGACATATCACGATCATGGTATATACTTTGTGATTCACCCGGAAGGTCAATACCTGTTTTTTGTGTAAAACCAAAAGCCTCAAAATAATCAAAAAAGGTCTCTGTACCTAATAATTGGCCCAAGTAAATGAAAAATGGGTTGCAAGAATTCATAGTGCCTTGTACCAGAGTCTGTGTGCCATGTCCGCTGGTATTATGACAGTTAATTGCTCTTTCTCCCTGAACGGGAACATAGCTGCCTGTACAGGTGAAAGTAGTTTCCTCAGTGGCAACATTTTCTTCCAGCGCCATTGACAATGTTACCATCTTAAATACAGAGCCGGGGTAATACG
>OGXO01001066.1_pt1 | contig 15420 bp, 8 predicted proteins | sample 1576321 | NCBI WGS metagenome assembly OGXO01 (sample SAMEA3541568, study PRJEB24748) | human gut metagenome | biome: human gut; feature: human-associated habitat; material: faeces | place: China | collected 2012 | reverse complement strand
GCGCCAACAGCGGTGAAAAAAGATGCACCTTCTGAAGTTACTAAAGCGGCATCTTCAGAAAACGCGAGTTCAGCAAAACTCTCTGCACCGGAGCGACAGAAACTGGCCCAACAGAGTGCCGGTAAGGCGCTGACATTGCTGGATCTCTCTGAAGTCCAACTTGATGGCGCAGCCACGCTGGTGCTGACCTTCTCTATCCCTCTCGACCCGGATCAGGATTTCTCGCGCGTTATTCACGTCGTTGATAAAAAAAGCGGCAAAGTGGATGGGGCCTGGGAGCTGTCAGATAATCTTAAAGAGCTGCGTTTACGCCACCTCGAGCCGAAACGTGATTTGATCGTTACTATTGGCAAGGAGGTCAAGGCACTCAACAACGCAACCTTCAGTAAAGATTACGAAAAAACTATAACTACCCGCGATATCCAGCCCAGCGTCGGTTTTGCCAGCCGTGGTTCGCTGCTGCCTGGAAAAGTCATTGAAGGGCTGCCGGTAATGGCGCTCAATGTTAACAATGTCGATGTTAACTTCTTCCGTGTTAAGCCAGAATCTCTGCCAGCATTTATTAGCCAATGGGAATACCGCAATTCGCTGGCGAACTGGCAGTCAGATAAACTGCTGCAGATGGCGGATCTGGTCTACACCGGACGGTTTGATCTCAATCCTGCGCGTAACACCCGTGAAAAATTATTGCTGCCGCTGGGCGATATCAAACCGCTTCAGCAGGCGGGCGTGTATCTGGCTGTGATGAATCAGGCTGGACGTTACGATTACAGTAATCCCGCGACGCTGTTTACGTTAAGTGATATTGGCGTTTCAGCTCACCGTTATCACAATCGTCTGGATATCTTTACCCAAAGTCTGGAAAACGGCGCGGCCCAGCAAGGAATTGAAGTCTCTTTATTAAATGAGAAAGGGCAGACTCTGACTCAGGCAACCAGTGACGCTCAGGGGCATGTGCAGCTGGAAAATGATAAAAACGCGGCATTACTGCTGGCGCGTAAAAACGGTCAGACAACGCTGCTCGATTTAAAACTCCCGGCGCTGGACTTAGCGGAATTTAACATTGCTGGCGCGCCGGGCTATAGCAAACAGTTTTTCATGTTTGGCCCGCGCGATCTTTATCGCCCGGGTGAAACGGTCATCCTCAATGGTTTGCTGCGTGATGCAGACGGTAAAGCATTGCCCGATCAACCCATCAAGTTAGACGTGATTAAACCCGACGGGCAGGTACTCAGGAGCGTCGTTAGTCAGCCGGAGAATGGCCTCTACCACTTTACCTGGCCACTCGATAGCAATGCGGCAACCGGTATGTGGCATATTCGCGCTAACACGGGCGATAACCAGTATCGGATGTGGGATTTCCACGTCGAAGATTTTATGCCAGAGCGTATGGCGCTGAATCTGACCGGTGAGAAAACCCCGCTAACGCCGAAAGATGAAGTGAAATTCTCCGTGGTGGGGTACTACCTGTATGGTGCACCTGCTAATGGTAATACTTTGCAAGGGCAACTTTTCCTGCGCCCACTGCGTGAAGCTGTGTCAGCCTTACCTGGTTTTGAATTCGGCGATATAGCTGCCGAAAATCTTTCCCGCACGCTGGATGAAGTTCAGTTGACGCTGGATGATAAAGGGCGTGGCGAAGTTTCCACTGAAAGCCAGTGGAAGGAAACGCATTCCCCATTACAGGTTATTTTCCAGGGGAGTTTGTTGGAATCGGGCGGTCGCCCGGTGACGCGCCGCGCTGAGCAGGCTATCTGGCCTGCCGATGCATTGCCGGGGATCCGTCCGCAGTTCGCCTCGAAATCGGTTTACGATTATCGCACTGACAGCACGGTGAAACAGCCCATTGTTGATGAAGGCAGTAACGCCGCTTTTGACATCGTTTATAGCGATGCGCAAGGCGTAAAAAAAGCCGTGTCGGGCTTGCAGGTGCGCCTGATTCGCGAACGCCGCGATTACTACTGGAACTGGTCAGAAGATGAAGGCTGGCAGTCACAGTTTGATCAAAAAGATCTGATTGAAAATGAACAAACTCTGGATCTGAAAGCGGACGAAACCGGCAAGGTCAGTTTCCCGGTAGAGTGGGGCGCTTATCGTCTGGAAGTCAAAGCGCCGAATGAAGCGGTCAGTAGTGTGCGTTTCTGGGCTGGCTATAGCTGGCAGGACAACAGCGACGGGAGCGGTGCCGTGCGACCCGACCGTGTCACGCTGAAACTGGATAAAGCCAGTTATCGCCCTGGCGATACCATTAAGTTGCATATTGCCGCGCCAACGGCGGGTAAAGGTTATGCGATGGTCGAGTCCAGTGAAGGGCCGCTGTGGTGGCAAGAGATTGATGTTCCGGCTCAAGGGCTGGATCTGACGATTCCGGTAAATAAAACCTGGAATCGTCATGATCTTTATTTGAGTACGCTGGTGGTGCGTCCTGGCGATAAATCTCGCTCCGCGACGCCAAAACGCGCGGTTGGGGTGTTGCATCTGCCGCTTGGTGATGAAAACCGTCGCCTCGATCTGGCGCTGGAAACCCCCACCAAAATGCGCCCCAATCAGCCATTAACCGTGAAAATTAAAGCCAGCACTAAAAATGGTGAGATGCCAAAACAGGTGAATGTGCTGGTGTCTGCCGTTGATAGCGGTGTGCTGAATATTACTGATTACGTCACGCCAGATCCGTGGCAGGCGTTCTTTGGTCAGAAACGCTATGGCGCAGACATTTACGATATTTACGGTCAGGTTATTGAAGGTCAGGGGCGTCTGGCAGCTCTGCGTTTCGGTGGCGATGGTGATGAGCTGAAACGTGGTGGTAAACCGCCGGTCAATCACGTCAATATTGTCGCGCAGCAGGCGCTGCCGGTAACGCTCAACGAACAGGGCGAAGGCTCGGTTACACTGCCAATTGGCGATTTTAATGGTGAGTTACGAGTCATGGCGCAGGCCTGGACAGCAGATGATTTCGGTAGCAACGAAAGCAAAGTGGTTGTTGCCGCACCGGTGATAGCAGAACTGAACATGCCGCGCTTTATGGCCAGCGGTGACACCTCACGTCTGACGCTGGATATCACTAATCTTACCGATAAACCGCAAAAACTGAACGTTGCCCTGACCGCCAGTGGTTTGCTTGAACTGGTCAGCGATTCACCCGCAGCCGTTGAATTAGCGCCAGGTGTGCGTACTACGCTGTTTATCCCGGTGCGAGCATTGCCGGGTTATGGTGATGGTGAAATTCAGGCCACCATTAGCGGGTTAGCGTTACCCGGGGAAACCGTTGCCGATCAGCATAAACAGTGGAAAATCGGCGTCCGTCCGGCGTTCCCGGCACAAACGGTCAATTACGGTACGGCGTTGCAGCCTGGTGAGACATGGGCGATTCCGGCGGATGGATTGCAAAACTTCTCGCCTGTTACGCTGGAAGGGCAATTGTTGTTGAGCGGCAAACCACCGCTGAACATCGCAAGTTATATCAAAGAGTTAAAAGCGTATCCGTACGGCTGTCTTGAGCAAACCGCCAGCGGCCTGTTCCCGTCACTTTATACCAACGCAGCCCAACTGCAGGCGTTGGGCATCAAAGGCGACAGTGATGAGAAACGCCGTGCATCGGTCGATATCGGCATTTCCCGTTTGCTGCAAATGCAACGTGATAACGGCGGCTTTGCGCTGTGGGATAAAAACGGTGACGAAGAGTACTGGCTGACGGCTTACGTGATGGATTTCCTGGTCCGCGCAGGTGAGCAGGGTTACAGCGTGCCGACAGACGCCATTAACCGGGGAAATGAGCGTCTGCTGCGCTATTTACAAGATCCGGGCATGATGTCGATCCCGTACGCGGATAATCTCAAAGCCAGTAAATTCGCCGTACAGTCTTACGCTGCGCTGGTGCTGGCCCGTCAGCAAAAAGCTCCACTGGGTGCGCTGCGTGAAATCTGGGAGCATCGTGCAGATGCCGCTTCTGGTTTACCGCTGCTGCAACTTGGCGTTGCGCTGAAAACCATGGGTGATGCGACGCGTGGTGAAGAAGCAATTGCGCTGGCGCTGAAAACGCCGCGTAATGATGAGCGGAAATGGCTGGGTGATTACGGTAGCCCACTGCGCGACAACGCGTTAATGCTCTCCTTGCTGGAAGAAAATAAACTGCTACCCGATGAGCAGAACACTTTGCTGAATACGCTTTCGCAGCAGGCGTTTGGTGAACGCTGGCTATCGACGCAGGAAAGTAACGCGTTGTTCCTGGCTGCCCGTACGGTTCAGGATTTACCGGGTAAATGGCAGGCGCAAACCTCTTTCTCAGCTGAGCCGCTGACAGGCGAGAAAGCGCAAACCAGCAATCTGAATAGCGATCAACTTGCCACCTTGCAGGTGACCAACAGTGGCGATCAGCCGTTATGGCTGCGTGTGGATGCCAGCGGTTATCCGCAATCCGCACCTTTACCGGCGAACAATGTGCTGCAAATCGAGCGTCATATTCTTGGTACTGATGGTAAGAGCAAATCGCTGGACTCGTTACGTAGCGGCGATCTGGTGCTGGTGTGGTTGCAGGTTAAAGCCAGTAACAGCGTGCCGGATGCGTTGGTCGTGGATCTGCTGCCAGCGGGTCTGGAACTGGAAAACCAGAATCTGGCGAACGGTAGCGCCAGCCTGGAGCAAAGTGGTGGCGAAGTGCAGAACTTACTGAACCAGATGCAGCAGGCGAGTATTAAGCACATTGAGTTCCGTGACGATCGCTTTGTGGCGGCGGTTGCCGTTGATGAATACCAACCGGTAACGCTGGTGTATCTGGCGCGGGCGGTGACGCCGGGAACGTATCAGGTACCGCAACCGATGGTGGAATCAATGTATGTTCCCCAATGGCGGGCGACCGGCGCGGCTGAAGATTTGCTAATTGTCAGACCGTAAATGCCTCGCTTGTTAACCAAACGCGGCTGCTGGATAACGCTGGCAGCTGCGCCATTTCTCCTTTTTCTTGCAGCGTGGGGAGCAGATAAACTCTGGCCTCTACCGCTGCATGAAGTCAATCCCGCACGAGTGGTTGTGGCGCAGGATGGGACGCCGCTCTGGCGCTTTGCCGATGCGGAAGGCATCTGGCGTTATCCGGTAACAATCGAAGATGTTTCTCCACGTTACCTTGAAGCGCTGATCAATTATGAAGATCGCTGGTTCTGGAAGCATCCGGGGGTGAATCCATTCTCGGTGGCGCGCGCAGCATGGCAAGATCTCACTTCGGGAAGGGTTATTTCCGGTGGCAGCACGCTCACTATGCAGGTTGCTCGTCTGCTTGATCCTCACCCCAAAACATTTGGCGGCAAAATTCGCCAGCTCTGGCGCGCGTTGCAACTGGAGTGGCATCTGTCTAAGCGTGAAATTCTGACCTTGTATCTTAACCGCGCTCCGTTTGGCGGTACGTTGCAGGGGATCGGTGCGGCAAGTTGGGCTTATCTCGGAAAATCGCCTGCGAATTTAAGCTATTCCGAGGCGGCAATGCTGGCGGTGTTGCCGCAAGCGCCCAGCCGACTGCGCCCGGATCGCTGGCCGGAACGTGCCGAAGCCGCGCGTAATAAAGTGCTCGAAAGGATGGCCGTGCAAGGTGTGTGGTCCCGTGAGCAGGTAAAAGAGTCAAGGGAAGAACCCATCTGGCTGGCACCCCGACAAATGCCGCAACTGGCACCGCTGTTTTCGCGCATGATGCTCGGTAAAAGCAAAAGCGACAAAATCGTTACGACGCTGGATGCCGGTCTTCAACGACGTCTGGAAGAACTGGCGCAAAACTGGAAAGGACGATTACCACCGCGCAGCTCACTGGCGATGATCGTGGTTGATCATACCGATATGCGTGTTCGCGGCTGGGTGGGTTCGGTTGATCTCAACGATGATTCACGCTTTGGTCATGTTGATATGGTCAATGCGATCCGATCGCCAGGATCGGTGCTCAAACCGTTTGTTTATGGTCTGGCGCTGGATGAAGGCTTGATCCACCCGGCATCGCTGTTGCAAGACGTCCCCCGACGCACCGGTGATTACCGACCTGGCAACTTTGACAGCGGTTTTCATGGCCCGATCAGCATGAGTGAGGCGCTGGTGCGATCGCTGAACTTACCTGCTGTGCAGGTGCTGGAAGCCTATGGACCGAAACGGTTTGCGGCAAAGTTACGCAATGTTGGATTGCCGTTATATTTGCCCAACGGTGCTGCACCGAATCTTTCGCTCATTCTCGGCGGCGCTGGCGCAAAACTGGAAGATATGGCGGCAGCGTATACCGCGTTTGCTCGCCACGGCAAGGCAGGCAAATTGCGCTTACAGCCTGACGATCCGCTGCTTGAACGGCCTTTAATGTCGTCGGGGGCTGCGTGGATCATTCGCCGGATTATGGCTGATGAAGCGCAACCCTTGCCGGATGGTGCCTTGCCGCGCGTCGCCCCACTGGCATGGAAAACGGGCACCAGCTATGGCTATCGTGATGCCTGGGCGATTGGGGTTAACGCTCGCTATGTCATTGGGATCTGGACTGGCAGACCGGACGGCACGCCCGTTGTTGGTCAGTTTGGCTTTGCCAGCGCCGTACCATTGTTGAATCAGGTCAATAATATCTTACTGTCGCGCAGTGCGAATCTGCCGGAAGACCCACGTCCTGACTCTGTAAGTCGTGGCGTTATCTGCTGGCCGGGCGGACAGTCTTTGCCGGAAGGTGACAGTAACTGTCGCCGCCGCCTGGCAACCTGGCTGCTGGACGGGAGTCAGCCGCCAACTCTATTACTGCCGGAGCAGGAAGGCATTAATGGCATTCGTTTCCCCATCTGGCTGGATGAAAACGGCAAACGTGTTGCCGCTGATTGCCCTCAGGCGCGACAAGAAATGATAAATGTCTGGCCGCTACCGCTGGAACCCTGGCTGCCCGCATCAGAACGTCGCGCTGTGCGCTTGCCACCGGCCTCGACAATTTGCCCGCCATACGGTCACGATGCACAACTCCCGCTGCAGCTAACAGGTGTGCGCGATGGCGCGATTATTAAACGTTTACCGGGCGCAGCGGAAGCGACTTTGCCGTTACAATCAAGTGGAGGGGCAGGTGAACGCTGGTGGTTTCTGAACGGCGAACCGTTAACTGAACGTGGGCGCAACGTGACCCTGCATTTGACGGATAAAGGCGATTATCAATTGCTGGTGATGGATGAGGTGGGGCAAATAGCGACAGTGAAATTTGTCATGCAATAGTCTGTTTTGTCCCTGATTGTTGCTTAAACTGGGTTTATTTTAAAAAAATGTTACCTTCATCAATAGTCAACGGCTCTGTTGCTCATTATAATCCGCGCCATCTCGTACGCTGGTACAGACAACAACAGAACAATTTACAGAGGTAAAAATGGCTATTGAACGTACTTTTTCCATCATCAAACCGAACGCGGTAGCAAAAAACGTGATTGGTAGTATCTTTGCGCGCTTTGAAGCTGCAGGGTTCAAAATTGTCGGCACCAAAATGCTGCACCTGACCGTTGAACAGGCTCGTGGCTTTTATGCTGAACACGATGGAAAACCGTTCTTTGATGGTCTGGTTGAATTCATGACTTCTGGCCCGATCGTTGTTTCCGTGCTGGAAGGTGAAAATGCTGTTCAGCGTCACCGCGATCTGCTGGGCGCGACCAATCCGGCAAACGCACTGGCCGGTACTCTGCGTGCTGATTACGCTGACAGCCTGACCGAAAATGGTACCCACGGTTCTGATTCCGTCGAATCTGCCGCTCGCGAAATCGCTTATTTCTTCGGCGAAGGCGAAGTGTGCCCGCGCACCCGTTAATAATTTCGTAAATGCCGCGTGCAAACGTGGCATCCGTGCGCCAGAATTTGTACAATGCAGCGCCCCCGGACGAGCAGCCGCTCACCGGGGCGTTTCTTTTTTCAACCCTCCAGGGGCCATAACGTGTAATAACGAGGCCGGAATAGCATATGTCTGAACAATTAGTCACACCTGAAAACGTCACCACTAAAGATGGAAAAATCAACCTGCTGGATCTCAACCGTCAGCAGATGCGGGAGTTTTTTAAAGATTTAGGTGAAAAACCCTTCCGCGCCGATCAGGTGATGAAGTGGATGTATCACTATTGCTGCGACAACTTTGATGAGATGACCGACATCAATAAAGTGTTGCGCGGCAAACTGAAAGAGGTGGCGGAAATCCGTGCACCGGAAGTGGTTGAAGAACAGCGTTCATCTGACGGCACCATTAAATGGGCGATCGCCGTTGGCGATCAACGCGTCGAAACGGTGTATATCCCGGAAGACGACCGCGCAACGCTCTGCGTCTCTTCGCAGGTGGGGTGTGCGCTGGAGTGTAAATTCTGTTCCACCGCCCAGCAGGGCTTTAACCGCAACCTGCGGGTATCGGAAATTATCGGCCAGGTGTGGCGTGCGGCGAAAATCGTCGGCGCAGCAAAAGTCACCGGTCAGCGCCCAATCACTAACGTCGTGATGATGGGTATGGGCGAGCCGCTGCTCAACCTGAACAATGTCGTTCCGGCGATGGAGATCATGTTGGATGACTTTGGTTTTGGTCTGTCTAAACGTCGCGTCACGCTTTCCACTTCCGGTGTAGTTCCGGCGCTGGATAAACTGGGCGATATGATCGACGTTGCACTGGCAATTTCCCTGCACGCGCCGAACGACGAAATTCGTGACGAAATTGTGCCGATCAACAAAAAGTACAATATCGAAACGTTCCTTGCGGCGGTGCGCCGTTATCTGGAGAAATCCAACGCCAATCAGGGCCGAGTCACTATTGAATACGTGATGCTTGACCACGTTAACGACGGCACTGAACACGCGCACCAACTGGCGGAGCTACTGAAAGATACGCCGTGTAAGATCAACCTGATCCCGTGGAACCCGTTCCCTGGCGCGCCGTATGGACGCAGTTCGAACAGCCGTATCGACCGTTTCTCAAAAGTGCTGATGAGCTACGGTTTCACCACTATTGTGCGTAAAACTCGTGGTGATGATATCGATGCTGCCTGTGGTCAGTTGGCGGGCGATGTTATCGACCGTACGAAACGTACCCTGCGTAAACGGATGCAGGGTGAAGCCATCGATATTAAAGCGGTCTGATAGCCATTACGCCACGGTTACTTTATGTACCGTGGCGTAATCTTTTATGAATGAAGTATTAAGTTGCAATTGTCTGGTCAATATTAACGGTGCGTTTTTGCTGACTTTAAGGCAGTATGTAACGATGCAACAGTAAGTTAGCCTTAGTGAATGTGGGCTTTGTCACGAGCACACAGACGGTCTTATACTGTATGATAACGGTTAACTTAACGGATGTTTCGCGGTGTGGGTGAGCATGATGGTTCACCGGCATCTCAATTCTCATTTAAACGTACCTGCAGCGAATGAATACTGAAGCCACGCACGACCAAAATGAAGCACTTACTACCGGCGCTCGCCTGCGTAATGCTCGCGAACAACTAGGACTTAGTCAGCAGGCCGTTGCTGAGCGACTTTGCCTGAAGGTTTCCACGGTACGCGACATTGAAGAAGATAAGGCACCTGCCGATCTTGCTTCAACATTCCTGCGCGGATATATCCGCTCTTATGCGCGTCTGGTACATATTCCAGAAGAAGAACTGCTACCGGGGCTGGAAAAACAGGCTCCACTACGAGCTGCAAAAGTTGCGCCGATGCAGAGTTTTTCCCTCGGTAAACGCCGCAAAAAACGTGACGGCTGGCTGATGACCTTCACCTGGCTGGTGTTGTTTGTGGTTATTGGCCTGAGCGGTGCCTGGTGGTGGCAAGACCACAAAGCTCAGCAGGAAGAGATCACCACTATGGCCGATCAATCTTCTGCGGAACTGAATAATAATCAAAGCCAGAGTGTACCGTTAGATACGTCGACAACCACAGATCAGGCTATGGCGACCACGCCGACATCACCTGTGGATACCACCGCAACTAACACGCAAACACCTGCCGCGACGACGGCTCCATCGCCAACCGTCGATTCACAACAGAATGCGGTTGTTCCACCTTCGCAGGCAAATGTTGATACCGCTGCGACTCCGGCACCAGCGGCAACAACAATGCCAGATGGTGCTGCGCCGTTGCCAACCGATCAGGCAGGCGTGACTACGCCGGCGGCTGATCCGAATGCGCTGGTGATGAACTTTACTGCCGATTGCTGGCTGGAGGTTACTGATGCTACCGGTAAAAAACTGTTTAGCGGTATGCAGCGTAAAGACGGTAATTTGAACTTAACCGGCCAGGCACCGTACAAACTGAAAATTGGTGCGCCAGCCGCAGTACAGATCCAGTATCAAGGGAAACCTGTCGATCTGAGTCGTTTTATCAGAACTAACCAGGTTGCGCGTCTGACCCTCAATGCCGAACAATCACCGGCGCAGTAACAGACGGGTAACGCGGGAGATTTTTCATGCATAACCAGGCTCCAATTCAACGTAGAAAATCAACACGTATTTACGTTGGGAATGTGCCGATTGGCGATGGTGCTCCCATCGCCGTACAGTCCATGACCAATACGCGTACGACAGACGTCGAAGCAACGGTCAATCAAATCAAGGCGCTGGAACGTGTTGGCGCTGATATCGTCCGTGTCTCCGTACCGACGATGGACGCGGCAGAAGCGTTCAAACTCATCAAACAGCAGGTTAACGTGCCGCTGGTGGCTGACATCCACTTCGACTATCGCATTGCGCTGAAAGTAGCGGAATACGGCGTCGATTGTCTGCGTATTAACCCTGGCAATATCGGTAATGAAGAGCGTATTCGCATGGTGGTTGACTGTGCGCGCGATAAAAACATTCCGATCCGTATTGGCGTTAACGCCGGATCGCTGGAAAAAGATCTGCAAGAAAAGTATGGCGAACCGACGCCGCAGGCGTTGCTGGAATCTGCCATGCGTCATGTTGATCATCTCGATCGCCTGAACTTCGAACAGTTCAAAGTCAGCGTGAAAGCGTCAGACGTCTTCCTCGCTGTTGAGTCTTATCGTTTGCTGGCAAAACAGATCGATCAGCCGCTGCATCTGGGGATCACCGAAGCGGGTGGTGCGCGCAGCGGGGCGGTTAAATCCGCCATTGGTTTAGGTCTGCTGCTGTCTGAAGGCATCGGCGACACGCTGCGCGTATCGCTGGCGGCCGATCCGGTCGAAGAGATCAAAGTCGGTTTCGATATTTTGAAATCGCTGCGTATCCGTTCGCGCGGGATCAACTTCATCGCCTGCCCGACCTGTTCGCGTCAGGAATTTGATGTTATCGGTACGGTTAACGCGCTGGAGCAACGCCTGGAAGATATCATCACTCCGATGGACGTTTCGATTATCGGCTGCGTGGTGAATGGCCCAGGTGAGGCGCTGGTTTCTACACTCGGCGTCACCGGCGGCAACAAGAAAAGCGGCCTCTATGAAGATGGCGTGCGCAAAGACCGTCTGGACAACAACGATATGATCGATCAGCTGGAAGCGCGCATTCGTGCGAAAGCCAGTCAGCTGGACGAAGCGCGTCGAATTGACGTTCAGCAGGTTGAAAAATAATAACGTGATGGGAAGCGCCTCGCTTCCCGTGTATGATTGAACCCGCATGGCTCCCGAAACATTGAGGGAAGCGTTGAGGGTTCATTTTTATATTCAGAAAGAGAATAAACGTGGCAAAAAACATTCAAGCCATTCGCGGCATGAACGATTACCTGCCTGGCGAAACGGCCATCTGGCAGCGCATTGAAGGCACACTGAAAAACGTGCTCGGCAGCTACGGTTACAGTGAAATCCGCTTGCCGATTGTAGAGCAGACCCCGCTATTCAAACGTGCGATTGGTGAAGTCACCGACGTGGTTGAAAAAGAGATGTACACCTTTGAGGATCGCAATGGCGACAGCCTGACTCTGCGCCCTGAAGGGACGGCGGGCTGTGTACGCGCCGGCATCGAGCATGGTCTTCTGTACAATCAGGAACAGCGTCTGTGGTATATCGGGCCGATGTTCCGTCACGAGCGTCCGCAGAAAGGGCGTTATCGTCAGTTCCATCAGTTGGGCTGCGAAGTTTTCGGTCTGCAAGGTCCGGATATCGACGCTGAATTGATTATGCTCACCGCCCGCTGGTGGCGCGCGCTGGGTATCTCCGAGCACGTAACTCTTGAGCTGAACTCTATCGGTTCGCTGGAAGCACGCGCCAATTACCGCGATGCGCTGGTGGCATTCCTTGAGCAGCATAAAGAAAAGCTGGACGAAGACTGCAAACGCCGCATGTACACTAACCCGCTGCGCGTGCTGGATTCAAAAAATCCGGAAGTGCAGGCGCTTCTCAACGACGCTCCGGCATTAGGCGATTATCTGGACGAGGAATCTCGTGAGCATTTTGCCGGTCTGTGCAAACTGCTTGAGAGCGCGGGGATCGCTTACACCGTCAACCAGCGTCTGGTGCGTGGTCTGGATTACTATAACCGTACCGTTTTCGAGTGGGTGACTAACAGCCTCGGTTCCCAGGGCACCGTGTGTGCAGGCGGTCGTTATGACGGTCTGGTGGAACAACTGGGCGGTCGTGCAACACCGGCTGTCGGTTTTGCGATGGGCCTCGAACGTCTTGTATTGTTAGTACAGGCCGTTAATCCGGAATTTAAAGCCGATCCTGTTGTCGATATATACCTGGTGGCTTCAGGTGCTGATACACAATCTGCGGCTATGGCATTAGCTGAGCGTCTGCGTGATGAATTACCGGGCGTGAAATTGATGACCAACCACGGCGGCGGCAACTTTAAGAAACAGTTTGCCCGTGCTGATAAATGGGGTGCCCGCGTTGCTGTGGTGCTGGGTGAGTCTGAAGTGGCTAACGGCACAGCAGTAGTGAAGGATTTGCGCTCTGGTGAGCAAACGGCAGTTGCGCAGGATAGCGTAGCCGCGCATTTGCGCACGTTACTGGGTTAAGGAAGGAGAAGGACAGCGTGGAAATTTACGAGAACGAAAACGACCAGGTTGAAGCGGTTAAACGCTTTTTTGCTGAAAATGGCAAAGCACTGGCTGTTGGGGTGATTTTGGGCGTTGGCGCACTGATTGGCTGGCGCTACTGGAACAGCCATCAGGTTGATTCTGCACGCTCCGCTTCTCTTGCCTATCAAAATGCGGTTACCGCAGTGAGCGAAGGCAAACCGGATAGCATCCCGGCGGCGGAAAAATTTGCTGCTGAAAATAAAAATACTTATGGTGCGCTGGCTTCTTTGGAACTTGCGCAGCAATTTGTTGACAAAAATGAACTAGAGAAAGCTGCCGCCCAGTTACAACAGGGGCTGGCAGACACGAGCGATGAAAATCTCAAAGCCGTGATAAATCTGCGTCTTGCTCGCGTTCAGGTACAGCTCAAGCAGGCTGATGCCGCGCTGAAAACCCTTGATACCATCAAAGGTGAAGGGTGGGCTGCCATTGTTGCCGACCTGCGTGGTGAAGCATTGCTGAGCAAAGGTGATAAGCAAGGTGCGCGTAGTGCATGGGAAGCAGGCGTGAAAAGCGATGTTACCCCGGCACTGAGCGAAATGATGCAGATGAAAATTAATAATTTGTCCATCTGAGAGGGACCCGATGCAATTGCGTAAATTACTGCTGCCAGGACTGCTTTCCGTTACCCTTTTAAGCGGCTGTTCGCTGTTTAACAGCGAAGAAGATGTGGTAAAGATGTCCCCATTGCCAACCGTTGAAAACCAGTTTACGCCGTCTACTGCGTGGAGCACTTCCGTTGGTAGCGGCATTGGCAACTTCTATTCCAATCTTCATCCGGCACTGGCGGACAACGTTGTCTATGCTGCGGACCGCGCTGGTTTAGTAAAAGCGCTGAATGCGGATGACGGCAAAGAAATCTGGTCTGTCAACCTGGCCGAGAAAGATGGCTGGTTCTCTAAAGATCCTGCATTACTTTCTGGCGGCGTGACCGTGTCTGGTGGGCATGTCTACATTGGCACCGAAAAGGCGCAGGTTTACGCGCTGAATACCAGCGATGGTACTGTGGCATGGCAAACTAAAGTCGCGGGTGAAGCACTTTCGCGCCCGGTGGTCAGCGACGGTCTGGTGTTAATCCACACCAGTAACGGTCAGTTACAAGCGCTGAACGAAGCTGACGGCGCTGTCAAATGGACAGTTAACCTCGATATGCCTTCGCTCTCTTTGCGTGGCGAGTCTGCGCCGGCAACGGCTTTTGGTGCGGCCGTCGTGGGTGGCGATAATGGTCGCGTCAGCGCAGTGCTGATGGAACAGGGCCAGATGATTTGGCAGCAGCGTATTTCCCAGGCGACCGGTTCTACCGAAATTGACCGTCTGAGCGATGTTGACACGACACCCGTCGTTGTTAACGGCGTTGTTTTCGCGCTGGCCTATAATGGTAACCTGACGGCGCTTGATCTGCGCAGTGGTCAGATTATGTGGAAACGCGAACTGGGTTCGGTGAATGATTTCATCGTCGACGGCAATCGCATCTATCTGGTCGATCAAAATGACCGGGTGATGGCGTTGACCATTGATGGCGGCGTTACGCTGTGGACACAAAGCGATCTGCTGCATCGCCTGCTGACTTCTCCGGTGCTGTATAATGGCAACCTGGTGGTAGGTGACAGTGAAGGTTATCTGCACTGGATTAACGTCGAAGATGGTCGTTTCGTTGCCCAGCAAAAAGTTGATAGTTCCGGTTTCCAGACTGAACCGGTTGCCGCTGACGGCAAACTGCTGATCCAGGCAAAAGACGGAACCGTGTACTCTATTACACGTTAATCGTCTCTGTCGTTCACTTTGAAAACGGCTCCTGGACAGGGGCCGTTTTCCTGTTTTTAACAACGACACGAATATAGCGTGCGTTGTCTGATGATTTATAAAAATGAGGCTTTAAACATGGTACCTGTGGTCGCGCTTGTCGGGCGCCCTAACGTAGGAAAATCCACGTTATTTAACCGTCTAACTCGCACCCGAGATGCGCTGGTTGCGGATTTCCCGGGTCTGACTCGTGACCGTAAGTACGGTCGTGCGGAAATTGAAGGCCGTGAGTTTATCTGCATTGATACCGGCGGGATTGATGGCACAGAAGACGGTGTAGAAACCCGCATGGCGGAACAGTCGCTGCTGGCGATTGAAGAAGCGGACGTCGTACTGTTTATGGTGGATGCGCGCGCGGGCCTGATGCCGGCGGATGAAGCGATTGCTAAACATCTGCGCTCCCGTGAAAAACCGACCTTCCTGGTGGCAAACAAAACTGACGGTCTGGATCCCGATCAGGCAGTGGTTGATTTCTACTCGCTTGGTTTAGGTGAAATCTACCCGATCGCCGCGTCTCACGGTCGTGGCGTATTAAGTCTGCTGGAGCACGTGCTGCTGCCGTGGATGGAAGATCTCGCACCGCAAGAAGAAGTCGACGAAGACGCCGAATACTGGGCGCAATTTGAAGCGGAAGAGAACGGC
>OGXO01001037.1_pt1 | contig 15590 bp, 16 predicted proteins | sample 1576321 | NCBI WGS metagenome assembly OGXO01 (sample SAMEA3541568, study PRJEB24748) | human gut metagenome | biome: human gut; feature: human-associated habitat; material: faeces | place: China | collected 2012 | reverse complement strand
TTTTCTGTCATGATAACACAGCCAATTCAGCAATCGGATGCCAACTTTTTGTGATGATAAAGAACAAATAAAGAAATAAGAGCCAGAGTGTCTCTAGCGATTGCAAGTTCTTCGTTGGTTGGGATAACCATAACTTTAACTTTGGAATCAGCAGTAGAGATAACTTTGTTCTCGCCTCTGGTGTGGTTAGCTTCTTTGTCAACTTTAACGCCGAGGTAACCCCAGTATTTTTCGCAGAGTTCTTCACGGATTTCGATGTCGTTTTCGCCAACACCAGCGGTGAATGCGATAGCGTCAACGCCGTTCATAGCAGCTGCATATGCACCAACGTATTTTGCAATGCGGTAGGTGTAAGCATCCAGAGTAACTTTAGCGAGGTGGTGACCTTCTTCAGCAGCTTTGGTGATATCTCTGCAGTCGGAGGACAGGCCGCCGCTCATGCCAAGCAGACCGGATTTCTTGTTGAGCATGTTGAGAACTTCGTCAACGGATTTGTTTTCTTTGTTGCAGATGTACTGGATAACAGCTGGATCCAGGTCACCGGAACGGGTACCCATGATCAGACCTTCCAGAGGGGTCAGACCCATGGAGGTATCTACACATTTGCCGCCGATGGAAGCGGAAACGGAAGCACCGTTACCGATGTGGCAAACGATAACTTTTGCATCAGCTGGGAGGTTGCCGAATTTGATTGCTTCTTTGGAAACAAAGCCGTGGCTGGTTCCGTGGAAGCCGTAACGACGAACACCGTATTTTTCAAAGTATTCGTGTGGAATTGCATACAGGTAGGATTTTTCATCCATGCCCATACCGAAGGTGGTGTCAAATACAGCTACGTTTGGTTTGCCTGGGCAAACTTTTTCGCAAGCTTCGATACCCATCAGGTTAGCTGGGTTGTGGAGAGGACCGAGGTCGAAGCATTCACGGATAGCAGCTTTAACATCTTCGTTAACAACGATGGATTTTGTAAATTTTGTGCCGCCGTGGAGTACGCGGTGACCAATAGCATTGATTTCATCAACGGAAGCGATAACGCCGTGATCTTTGTCGGTCAGAGCGTCCAGAACGAGCTGTACTGCTACAGAGTGGTCTGGCATTGGAGTTTCAACAACATAGTTGTCTTTGCCAGGAACTTTGTGGGTCAGGACAGAACCGTCGATACCGATTCTTTCGCACAGACCTTTGGTCAGAACATGCTCATTTTCCATATCAATCAGCTGATATTTCAGAGAAGAGCTTCCGCAGTTTAAAACGAGAATTTTCATATCAAATTCCTCCCATAATTTTTAACGCCGACTGCCCGAAAAAAGGGGCAGATTGACACGATTTTACACTTACTATATTATTATATCTAACGAAAGTTTTCAAGTCCAAATATCAAATTTCGGAGTTTTTACTCAGGTTTTTTTGTCAATTAAATTTAAATATCAAAAGATATGGCGTTTTGCCTGATCTTTTAAGAGATATAAAATACAGAAAATCCATCCGGGAAGGAGAAAACAAAATGCAGATTGGGGCAGTGATTGCCGAATACAATCCCTTTCATAAAGGACACCAGTGGCAGTTGGAACAGATAAAAAAACAGGGTATCAGCCATGTGGCAGTGATCATGAGCCCGGATTTTACCCAGCGGGGAACACCAGCTGTCTTTCCAAAGCGGGTGCGTGCTCAGGCCGCTTTACAAAATGGAGCAGATTTGATTTTGGAATTGCCGGTCTGTTACGCCTGTGCAGGGGCACAGGGCTTTGCATTTGGTGCAGTACAGCTGGTCAAGGCGATGGGGTGTGTCGACTTTTTAGCGTTCGGTGCCGAGGATGCAGACCCTATGCTGCTTTGGCAGGCAGCGGATGCATTGGAACATCCACAGGTGCAGCTTGTCCTTAGAGAGGAGCTTGCCGCAGGAATTACCTTTGCTAAGGCAAGGGAGCTTGCGGTGGAACGCGTTTTTGGAAAAGAAGTTTCTCAGGTTTTGCAAAAGCCTAATAATATTCTGGGAGCCAGGTCGTCGATGCGGCCGGACATGAAATATTCGCCCTGCAGGCCCACACGCTGGGCCTTTTCGGTGATGCAGAGCACCAGGTCGGTGGATAGGATATCCTCCGCCTTTCCCCCGGCTTCGGCGGCAAGGGTGTCCTTCAGGCTGCCGCCCTCGGCCCCGAAGATGGGCTGCAGGTCCACCTGCGGGTTGTAGTTCAGGCCGGTGTTGGCCTCCCGGTTGAAGTGGATGCACAGGTTCGGGATGCAGGCCAGTGCCCGCTCCGGGTGCACCAGACGGCTCTCCACGCCGTCGGCGGTGCGCACCAGCAGGCGGCCTGCCACGCTCAGGGGCCGGTCGAACCAGGTGGACATCAGCATGCCGCCATAGCCCTCCACCTCGGCGCGGGCAAAGCCGTGGTCGGCCCCGTCCAGCGTCTTGATGCGCCAGGTAGGCGAGTCACTGTGGCTGGCTGCGGCGTGCCAACCGGTGAGCGGGCCTTTGGGCATCCGCCAGGCCAGAATGGCCGAGCCGTTGCGGGTGGTGTAGTATTTGCCGCCGGGCACAAGGTGCCATGCCGCGCTCTCCGGGCAGTTCCGGTAGCCCTCGGCTTCCAGAATGGCCGCGGCGGCCGCCGTAGAGTGGAACGCGCTGACACCGGCGTTCAGAAACGCAAACAGATCTTCCATGGAAAATGCTTTGCTTTGCATGGGGATGCTTCCTTTCGCTTTTACTGGTTCTACTCATTATAAGCCCTTGCTCTGCAAAGGTCAATGCGTACAAAAAAGCCGCCGCAGGCGGCAATGCCTGCGGCGGCGGGAAAGCCGGCTGCTCAGTGCAGCTCCGGCCAGTAGCCCTTGTTGGCTTCGATCATATCATCCAGAATGGCCTTGGCAACGTTCATGCTGGGCACAGTCTTATTCAGTGTAAAGGCCTGCAATACCTTCTCGTAGCTGCCTTCCACGCAGCCCTCCACCAGCAGCTTTTCGCTGTTGAGCTGCTGCATCATCAGACCCTGCTGGAACAGCGGGATGTTGTCCCGGGCAATGACCTCCGGGCCGTTCTTGCCGATGTAGGCGGGCAGTTCCACCATTGCGTCATAGGGCATATTGGGGATCGCACCGCGGTTCTCGGTGATGATGAGGAAGCGTGCCTTGGTGTCGTTCTTCAGCGCAGCGGAAAGATCTGCGATCCAGTCGCCGTGGCTGCCGGCATAGAAGGTGTTGGCGTCCACCTCGCCGGTCTTGAGGTAGTGGTCGATGCCGTCGAACAGGTTCTTTTCGCGGGTCTCCTCCACCTCGTTGGCGCGGGTATGGTTCGGGTCCGAATGCTCCACGAACTCCTTGGCCTGCAGATAGTAGTTCAGGTAGGTATTGGGCAGGTACTCCGGGAAGTTTTCCATGATCTCGTACTCGCCCTTCCACACATAGTACCAGCTGCCCTTGGTGTGGCGGTTCTGGCTGGCGGAGGAAGTCAGAGCACCCATGCCCTTGAGGTAGCTTTCCGGCAGAAGGATCTGCTTCTCCTTGATGTAGGCGCGCAGCTTGGGCATCAGATCCTCGCCGCGGTACTGGATGGAGGTGAACCAGCCGAAGTGGTTCAGGCCAAAGTAATCGTAAACGATCTCCTTCTTGTTCTGGATGCCCATGGCAGCCGCCACCACGTCAATGATGGCGATGGGCATATCGCAGATGTTGATGATCCGTGCCTTCGGGCGTCCCCTTCATTTTTTCTGAGGAGGCCATGATCAACAAATACGCAGGTCAGCTGCTTTCCGATAGCTCTGGAAAGAAGTCCTGCTGCCACAGATGAATCCACGCCGCCAGATAACGCCAACAATACCTTGCCGTCTCCCACTTTTTCACGGATTGCCTCGATGGAACTCTCTACAAAGGAGTCCATCTTCCAATCTCCTGCACATCCGCAGACATTCCGCACAAAGTTAAAGAGCATTTTCGTTCCTTCCTGTGTGTGGAGCACTTCCGGATGGAATTGGATCGCATACAGCTTCTTTTCTTCATTTTCTGCCGCTGCTGTCGGGCAGTCTGCTGTGTGCGCTGTGATCTCAAATCCCGGTGCGATCTCTGAAATGTAATCGAAATGGCTCATCCAGCATACAGTCTTTTCAGATACATCCTGGAATACTTTGGAAGTCTTCTTGTCGATCAGGACTTCCGTCTTGCCGTACTCTCTGACGTCTGCACGTTCTACCTTGCCACCCAGCACATGCATCATCAGCTGCGCCCCATAGCACAGGCCAAGTACCGGGATTCCCAGTTCAAATAATTCTCTGGAATATGTGGGGGAATCCTCCAGATAACAGCTGTTTGGTCCTCCGGTCAGGATAATTCCCTTAGGATTCATAGCTTTGATCTTTTCAATATCAATCCGATAAGAATAAATCTCACAATATACATTACATTCCCGGACACGTCTTGCCACCAGCTGGTTATACTGCCCGCCAAAATCCAGGACAATGACTAACTCTCTTTTCACCCTTGTTCCTCCTTATATACACTGTCAAAACAACTACATTTTCTTTTTCGAAAATCATTGTATCTATTTATTATAAAGTAGGAAATCCACTTTTACAATGACATTTTTCTACGTTCCTGCGAAAATTCCCCTTAAGAAATAGCCTGGTGTTTCCATTTCCCGCTGCGGTACCTTATCACAAAACAGCTCTCCCGTACCAGCCAGTCGATGATCATAGCCACCCATACTCCGAATACACCCATGCCCAGATATTCGCCCAGCACATAGCTGAAAATGACCCGGAATATCCACATAGACACCACCGAAATGATCATACACATTTTCGCATCACCGGATGCACGGAATGTAGCCGGGAGGGTAAATGATAACGGCCAGAACAGCACGCTGCAGACTGCATAAAAAATAACAATCTGCGAAGTTGTCTCTGCTGTGATATCCGACAGATGGTAAACCTTTAAGATGAATGGAAGCGCCACCACAATGACAACATTTGTAATTACCAGCGCTCCGTGGGTGATCAGGATTAATTTTCTGGTATAATATTTCACCTGTTCATAATCCCCCGCCCCGACACACCTTGCAATCACCGTGGTGACCGCAAGTGCAATGGCCATTCCCGGCAGGACCTGGAACGAAGCCAGTGTATTGGAAACAGCATTGGCTGCGATTGCATAAGTCCCAAAGGTAGAAACCAGGCTCAGCACAATAATTTTTCCCAGCTGAAACATACTGTTTTCCAGTCCATTTGGTATTCCAACGCTCAGGATTTTCCTAATCAGCATAAAATCAGGGCGATAGTTCAGCGACGGGGTCACCGATATTTCTCTCCGGCTGTCACAGAGAAGCACCATGATCAAAACCGCCGCAACGATTCTGGAAACCAGCGTCGGGATCGCCACTCCGGCAGTTCCCATGTGTACTCCATAAATCAGGATCGCATTCCCCGTCACATTGATGATGTTCATCACAATAGATACCCGCATGGATATCCGGGAATTTCCCATCGTCCGGAAAATGGCCGCGCCGCCGTTATATAATGCTATAAAGGGAATCGATGCCGTTACGATCAAAAGATAGGTATTGGCATGGCCCATCACTTCAGCATCAATCTGTCCGAACACACCATGCAGGATCCAGTAGCGGCAGACATAAATGAGCAATGTAATCGCCACTGCGCAGATCGTGATAAACCAAACCAGCTGATCTGCAGCCTTTCTGGCACCTTCCTTTCTTCCCTGTCCCAGATACTGCCCCGCCACGACAGCGCCTCCTGTGGCCAGCGCCGAAAACACATTGATCAGCAGCACCATAATATTGTCTACCAGGGAAACACCAGACACTGCTGCTTCCCCGACGCTCGCCACCATGATACTGTCGGCCATCCCCACCAGCACAGCCAGCATCTGTTCAATGATCAGCGGGATGATCAAAGCAGTAAGCTCCCGGTTACTGAACAGATAATGGCTTCTATCCTTCTTTTGTACCAAACTTTTCAAGTTCCCTCATCTTCCTTTCCGACTCGAACCATTATCCTCTTTTCACGAATATTTGTCAATGCAGTTTCCGATAAGCGCATATAAAAACAGGAGCAAAGCATATCTGCTTTACTCCTGCATAGTCCTTTTGCTGCTGCATTTTTATGCCGCTACAAATTCTCTGATATCGTTCCAAAGCTCCTCACAATCGTCGCCATAGACTTTTAATTCAATCTTTTTCTGGAATCCAAGGTTCATAAGGCCGAGCAAAGATTTCGCGTCAACGATATACCTTCCGTGCTTCATATCCATATCATATGGATATTTCGTAACCTTCCTTACGAATTCCACAACGTCATTTGGGCCCTGAAAGACAACTAATCTTTTGTTCATAGTAACCTCTCCTTTTCACAGGCACTATATTAACATATTTTTTCAATAATGCAACAGCAAATTTTTATGCATGCTGATGCAGATACTTCTCCCTTGTAGCAAGGCCGCCCCGGATATGGCGTTCGGATTTGTTGACATCAAGCACCTTCCTGGCTTCTGCCGCCAGGGCCGGATTCACCTGCCACAAACGCTCCGTCACATCCTTATGTATCGTCGATTTACTCACCCCAAACTGCTTTGCCGTCTGCCTCACTGTGGCCTTGTGCTCGATGATATAGTATGCGATCTCCACCGCCCGCTCTTCAATATAATCCTTCAAGAAAAATCCCCCTGCACATCTTGTTTTTACAATCTATGCAGGGGGAAAGGAAGTCATGCTCACTTACTTAGGAAAGTTTCCCGCTCACTTCTTTTTTATATCCGGGGAACTTCGTGGCAATCCGTTTCGGCATATCTTTTGGAGCGCTTATCTTCAATCCAAATAACATTTTGACAAACCAGGACATAAACACCAGTACAATAATCGGGATCAGGCAGGAGGTAACCAGCATTACAGCAATCGTTTCAATAAAATGGTTCAGAAGAGTTTCGCCTTTTTTCAGCAGCCCTTCTGCTCCATCCTTGATCTTGGATAAGGCTTTCTCTACAATATTACCCTCTGAATCCGTACTTTCATCTATTTCTTCCGTGATTCCCTCCGCCTCTTCCATCGTTTCCTCAACACTCAGATCATAGGTTTCTTCTATCATCGCCGAAACATTCATACTGATTGGGATGATCAGGAATATCACAAGTCCAAATGCGGCTATTTTCAAAGCCAGCACCTGAAGAAACGTCCGATTCACACATATCCCCACTATCAACAGTGCACATGCTGCCGGAATCAATATTGTAAATGCTGCATATCCTGTAAGCGTGACCAAATACTTTTCCAGGAAAACAACCATCAAAATGATCAAAAAATACGATGACAGATCCGCCATTTTATTTGCCACAGGTGTCGTCGCGTCGCCGGGTATTGCCGCAAGCGCAGTGGCCGCCGCCGCTGATGTCGCCGTCAGTTTCAGGACATCCTCTTTCTTTTCATCGAGCGCTTCGATTGTTTCCGCATGATTCTCCGGGTCGCTTGCCGCCTTTGAAAAAACAGTCACCGAAAGAATCATCACCAAAAGGAGCACAAGCACTGCCGCTGCTTTTCTCCTGTCAATTTTATGCATGATCTTTAACATTTTACCCTCTCCTTCATCTTCCTCATTTGTTTTATCCGCCCACAAATTATCTGAAATTCTGTTTTTGCAGTACATTCCCCTCTTCTTTATTTCCCTCTAAACAGTATACACGAAAAATAACTGAAGAAAAGTGGTACAAACTATTTTCTCTGGTTTTTTCCCTTATTTCTGCTTCCTGTCATCAAGACCATATACCACACAGGAAAAGGACGTATCGCTTTTCGCAATACGTCCTTTTCCTGCACCATCTACGGAAATCTCGTCTTAAGATCCTATTTATTCCTTTTTTCCCTTCCGGCGCTTCACGCACTCTGTCAAAAGGTACTCGATCTGACCGTTCATTGACCGGAAATCATCTTCCGCCCACTGAGCGATCTCATCATACAGCTTCTGTGACAGGCGCAGGGGGACCTGTTTCTTGGCTTTTGATTTTTCCGCCGCTTTATCCTCTTTTCCCAAAAGCACGCCCCCTTTCCGTCCAGTTTTCCGGCAGCCGATCTGGTGCCTCTTATGTCTGCCGCCGTTACCTTTCCCAGGCCTTCGTTAATACAGTGTTCCGCTGTTTACAATAGGCTGAGCCTCTTTATTGCCGCACAGGACTACCAGCAGGTTGCTGACCATGGCTGCTTTACGCTCCTCATCAAGCTCAACGATCTCGTTTTCATTCAGCTTTGTCAGTGCCATCTCTACCATGCCGACAGCACCTTCCACGATCTTCTGTCTGGCGTCAATGATAGCGGCAGCCTGCTGCCTCTGCAGCATTGCGGATGCAATCTCAGGCGCATAAGCCAGATGGGTGATCCGCACCTCTTCAATCTTGATACCCGCATCTTCTGTTTTCTTCTGAAGCTCCTGACACATGATGTCTGCAATCTCCTGGCTGCTTCCCCGCAAGGATTTCTCATCCCCGCTCTCATTCGTATCATAAGGATACTGCCTTGCCGTATTCCGGATGATTGCATCACACTGAATAGACAGGTAATTCTTATAGTTTTCCACGTTGATCACAGCTTTGGTAGGATCTACCACGCGCCAGATCACAACCGCTCCTATCTCTACCGGGTTCCCCATAAGATCATTTACCTTCTGTTTTTTATTGTCCAGTGTCATCATCCGCATGGAAACCTTCTTTCCGGCTCCCACGGATATGGTCCCGACAGAACCTTCCACCTTTCCCGTTACAACCGGCAATGCTTTTACTATCGGATTGATCGCCGAGCAGAAAGGATTCGTCCAGAAGAATCCTTCCTGTTTGATCGTTCCATAATAATTTCCAAATAATGTCAGCACATATGCTTCATTAGGATTCAGCACTTTCAGCCCGCACAGGAACAGAATCCCAGCGATAATCAGGATTGTCCCCACGCAGACGCCTACACCGATCAGCACTCCATTTTCGTTCATAGCTCCCACAACCGATCCCGCGATAATGCCTCCAATCCCTGCAATCAATATAACTAACCCGAAAAGAAGCATCAGATATCCACTGGCCGGATGCAGCACTTTTTCCTGTACATTTTCTTTCTTCATAGTGACTCTCCTCTCTCTGAGTTGTGATATCATTTTGATATCATTATCATAGCACCGCATCTGGGAGAAGTCAATCCATTCAGTCAAAAATCCAACATTTAAATTCCCATCTCCATGGCTGCCCCGATCCACAGATCCGCTACGATCCCTGCTCCATATCTGGTCAGATGCGTTCCATCTGTTGTCACTGCATCATACCCTTCTTTCTCCGCCGTCCGGTTCAAAATATCGTGCAGCGGCAGAAACCTGGCTGCCATATCCCGGGCTGCCTCATGCTCTATCTCTTCAATTCTTTTGATCACCGGGATCCAGTTTGCATACTCCAGCGGATGAGGAAAGATAAATGGCCCCATACACAGAATCTCTGCTCTGGTACTTTCCTTTATCCGCCCGAGAAGCCTGCGGTAATTCTCTGCAAACTCCTGTGCTTCAAGCGTTTTCCCGGTATTCATAAACACTGCCGCATCATTACACCCGATCTGGATACTTACCAGATCCGGATCATGCTGCATACAGTCATACTCAAACAAACGCAGAAGGCCGGACACGGTGAACCCATCGTGCCCGGCATTGCGGATAAAAACCTGTTTTTTTCTTTCTTTCAGTTTCTCAGAGATGATTTTTACATATCCATTTCCCAGCTTTTCCTCATCCACATTCATCTTGTGAAATGCATCTGTAATACTGTCTCCCAAAAAAACAATCTTTTTCATCCGTTATCCCTTTCCTGTTCTGAAATTCTGCCTGCTTTAAATAAGGAACATTTTTACAACTCCTCCCAGGCAGGATACTATAACCAATGCATACGCTATATTAAGCTGCATCTTTTCTTTTGCTTTTACGTGTACAACTATTCCGGCAACGCTTAAGAACCCGAGAGCCCATGCCGCAATCTGCTGCGCCGTATAGTTGGTCGGCAGACTGGTCGCGCTCAGCACAGCAACCGCCATTCCCCAGACACTCATTGCATAAAATATCTTTCTTTTCGCTTTCTCACTTTTAACCAGCAGGAGCAGAAGCGTTCCTAAAATACTGATCACACATAGTCCTACAAACAAAATTACAATCATTCCAATCGCCATAATTATTTCTCCTTTTCTTTCCTCTTTTTCTTTACAAACGCAGTTTAACAATTTTTCATAAAGAAATTATGGAGAGATTTCTGAAGAATTCTGAAGAACCGGAGAAATTTCCAGTCTGATCCGGATACGGAAGGTCCCATTCATCTCCCCGGCCTCCATATCCCCTTTGTAGATCTGTGCAAGCTTACGTATATTTGCAAGACCGATCCTATGGCTGTCTTCCTGACGTTCGTCCCTTCGGATTCCGTTTTCCTGGGTAATGATCACGTATCGATTTTGATTTTCCACTTTTAAAAATATTTCCTTCTCTTCGTCCGCATACTTTTCTATATTAGATATCAGATTGTCAAAGATCCTTTTTAATGAAAAGATATCCATCCTGCCTTCCAAGGCTGCAAGTCCGCTCAGATCTGTCCTGATCGTGAAACGTTCTTCCAGGATCTCTTCCCACTCCTGCACCAGCTGAGAAAATAGAAAGGCAATATCTTCTATATCTTCCCAACGGATTCCTTCCTGCCCCATCAGCTGATCCGTCAGTTCCTTTATCTGCAGGGATTTCTCATGCATCAGCCGTACAGCGTCTCTCAACTCCTCCGGCTCCGGATTTTCCTTGTCCAGCAAAAGCTCCGAATAAGACACCATTGAGGTCAGCGGTGTTCGGATATCATGGGACATAGAGCGTACCCATGCCTCCTTTTCCTCCTGCATCTGCCGTTCTCTCTGATCCAGCTCTCTTCTGGATGCCGCCACAAAATTGATCGTTTCTGCCAGCCTCGTCAATTCATCGTCACCTTCCAGCGGGATCCTGGTCTCCATTTCCTTTTCCTTCAGCAGCTCCACCCCCTGGATAATCTGAATCAGATAAGACAGTCTCTGCCCCAGCATGAACAGGAATAAAACAACAAAAATAATCAGCCCTGCAAGCCCGCACACGCTCCGCAGCCAGACGCTGAATACTCTTTTCTGTACTTCTGTCAAAACAATCCCATGGTGCCAGAAATAGTTTTCTACAATAGACCCCGACAAAAAATACAAAAAGCAAAACACGAATAACGATATCAGCACACTGATCAGCAAATATTCCAATATCACGACAGCCAGCTTTTTCCCCTTAATCGACATAATACCCCTTTCCCCATGCCGTTTTGATATATTCCGGATTTCTGGAATTATCTTTCAGCTTTTTACGCAGATTCTTAATATGTACCATAATAGTACCATCTCCCACTGCTTCATCCTCCCAGACACTCTGGTAAATATTGTCCATGGAAAATATCTTTTTGCGATGAGTCAAAAACAACTCCAGGATCTTAAATTCTGTATAAGTCAGTACAATGACCTCTCCATCCTTCTCTACGGACTGTCTGTCCAGATCCAGCCTCAGATCCTTATAATGAATAATCCCTGGCCGTTCTTCCCTCTCAGCCACCTCTGGAACGGATGCCGGGCCGTAATCCTTTGCTCTTCGAAGATGCGCCCGTACTCTCAGAAGAAGTTCCATGTTAGAGAAGGGCTTGACCAGATAATCGTCCCCACCTACCGAAAATCCCATGACCTTGTCCGACTCTCCGGAATACGCCGTCAGGAACAAGATCGGCGCATAATAATGTTTCCGGATCTCTGCTGCCGCTCCAAATCCTGACAATTTCGGCATATTCACATCCAGGATATAAAGGTCTACGGAAGCATCTGCAAGCGAAAGCGCCTCCTGCCCGTCAGCTGCCGCCATTACCTCATAGCCTTCCCCTTCCAACAGCATTTTTACAATATCACGAATCTCCTTTTCATCGTCAGCGATCAGTATCTTTGCTTTCATCCACATTCCCCTTTACCAGATATAATCTATATGATATCCTCTTTATAGTCTCTATTATACCCGATAGTCTCTGCACTCTTCTACTCCTTTCCTGATATTTTCGAATATTTCCCGGTTATATCTATGTGTCCGGTTCCTGTAAAAAGGAAAATAGTTCCAGATCATACTGGCACTTGAAAAAGCGCGCTTTTTCAAGTAAAATAAACTTAATGCCATTTACATAAATTTTACAATGAAGGGTTTGAGAAGGTACACTTTTTAAGTGAGAGAAGGGAGACACTTTTGACACAAAAACACGGCAGCAAGATACTTGACATTACCGGCAGAAGATTCGGACGGCTGACGGCTTTATTCCCTACAGAAAAAAGAGACCAGAACGGCTCTGTATACTGGCACTGTCTCTGCGACTGCGGCAATACTTCTGATATCTCAGAAGCAAAACTGGTACATGGAAATTATAAAAGCTGCGGCTGTCTCAAGACAGAAAACCAGAAAAACATTGCAAGCCAGCTTCATATCATCGACGGCACCTGTGTAGAGATCCTGGAAAACCGAAAGCACAGAAAAGATAACACCAGCGGCTTCCGCGGCGTCTATCAAATGAAAAACGACCGTTACCGCGTTGACATCGGTTTTAAAGGGAAGCGCTTTTATCTTGGCACCTTCCAGAATTTCGACGATGCGGTCCAGGCACGGCTGAATGCAGAGAAAATGGTTCATGGCGGTTTCCTGAAGGCCTATTATATCTGGAAGGATCATGCAGACAAAGACCCGGAATGGGCCAGAGAGAATCCTCTGAAATTTGATGTTACAAAAGAAAACGGGATCTTAACCATTGATCAAAAAAGCAAGACGGAATAGAACATATTTTCTATTCCGTCTTATTGTTTGACCTTCTCTATTTTTTTGCCGAGATCCACTCTTTTTTCAGGCACCAGGAAGCGCCCTGGATATCTTTTACATCCATCTTCTCCTCATGAAAATCATCAAACAGCCGCCTCCAGCTCTTCTTGATTTCCGCCTTCAGCTGAGGATAATAGGGCTTTGCAAAGACATCCGACGCATCCATGACCCCTTGCTTTTTCATCCGTGCGTCAAATTCCTGTTCCTCTTCCTTCGTTCCTACATAAGAAAGATTCAGGATCCGGTTCCATTTACGCCGGTCAAATAAAAGGACTTCCTCCTTGGGGATCTCTATTTGCAGGCGGTGAGTGCCCGGATCCGGCAGCGCCCATACGGGATCGCCGAAAAGCCATACCGGGGATTCAGCTTCAAGGGGCTTACTTAAAATTTCAGATGCATGCGCTGTAAAAAAGTCGTAGGCTTCCCGGAAGATCCAAGCCGTCTCCTGATATTTTTGTTGAACGTAACTTTTTTTCACATAGTATACGCCGTCTCTGGCCAGCGTACACAGCACTCTATCCGCCTGCACGGTAAACATCTTTTTTATTTCTTTTGTTCCATCACTCATATCTTCTCACTTCCCGCACCCAGCTTTTCCGAAGTTCCCACGCGGTAGCCGCCGCATTCTCTTCCGTATCCGGCGGCACCGTAAATATCCGCTCCCAGCTGCCAGTGATCTTTCTTTTCAACATTGGATAAAACTCACCCTTCCGCCCGGTCACCAGCTCATCTTCTGACGCAATGCCATAACGCTTAAGCTCTTCTTTGTGCTTTTTGTCATCTTCCTGATCCAGAGGAACATACCAGTAATTTACCCGGTAATCCCATCCTTTCATATTGCAGATCAGATACTGCCCTTCCGGGATCTCGAGTTTCAGGATCACAGTATTCTCCACTGGCTGCAGCATGAACTCCTCGCCCAGCGACAGCCAGATGGGATACTCACAGCCTGGAGGGATCGTAAGATACTTTTTGGCGGTCTTCGTATACCATCGGTACAGTTCCAGATAATAATCCGTGATGGATCCGTTTTTTTCTTCGATATATTCTTTTTTTACCCGGTATATGCCGGAGCTTTTAAGCTCCTCCCAGACTTCCGGTCTCTGCCTGGTCCACAGCGTTCTTGCCTGTTTCATGCTTCTCTACAACCTTTTCTGAGCGGACTGCCTTGATAAATGACGCACATGCTCCGAACATGATAAAAATGAACGGGAACGCCGCCGCCAGCGATATGGTCTGAAGAGGCTTCAGTCCTCCTGCCATCAGCAGGCCAACAGCCATAACAGACTGAATCACACCCCAGAGGATCTTCTTGCTGTTCGGAGGATTGATATCTCCATCTGTGGAAAGCATTGACAATACATATACGCCTGAGTTTGCAGACGTAATAAAGAATGCACACAGAGATACGATCGCCACAATGGACAGCAAAAATCCCAGCGGATATTCATTTAATACGACAAACAATCCGACCTCCGGCGTAGCGACAGCCTCCTGCAGAGTTTCGATCGCCATTTTGCCTTTTTCTGCCAGGTTGATTCCAAGGTTTCCAAAAACAGCTCCCCAGATACAGGATGCGATAGCCGGAACCAGTACCACGCCCATCACAAATTCACGGATGGTACGTCCCTTGGAGATACGGGCGATAAATACACCAACAAACGGAGCCCATGCAATGAACCATGCCCAGTAGAACAGCCTCCAGCTTCCCAGCCAGCTGTTGTCGCCATAAGCATTGATCCACATTGCATCCGGGATAAAATCACCAATATACTGACCGATGCCATTGATAAAACTATTCAACACCTCGATCTTCGGCCCTACGATAAAGCATACGACCATCAGCCCGATAGCAACATACAGGTTTGTATCCGATATGATCTTGATGCCTTTCTCAATACCGGATACCGCAGATCCGATGTAAAGGAAGGAAACCACCACAATAATGATGATCTGTACCATCAGGTTAGAAGGAATTCCAAACATATATTCCAATCCGGCGTTGATCTGCAGTGTCCCAAGACCAAGAGATGTTACCACTCCTGCAACTGTTGCAAATACCGCCAGAATGTCTACCAGCTTTCCAAGCCATCCATTTGCCAGCTTTTCACCGATCAGCGGTTCCAGGATCGTGCTGATCAGACCCTTTTTATTCTTGCGGAACATAAAATAAGCAAGCGCAAGACCAATCACCGCATAGTTTGCCCAGGGCAGGATTCCCCAATGGGTAAAAAAGGATTTGATCGCAAAATCTGCCGCTTCAGGCGTTGCTCCTTCGATTCCTTCCGTCGGATTCAGATAATGGCTCAACGGCTCTGCGACTCCCCAGAATACCAGACCTACACCCATACCACAGCCAAACAGAAGGCCAAACCAGGTAAGATTACTGTATTCCGGTCTGGAATCATCACCGCCCAGACGGATTTTCCCGAATCTGCCAAAGGCCACATATACGATAAATACCAGAAACACGATCATCGCCAGCAGATACAGCCACCCGAAATCTGTGGTCAGAAAATTAAACGCCGCATTGGAGACAACCGTAAAACTATCATTAAACACAACTGACCATATAGCCATAACAGCAACTATGACCAGCGAAACAATGAATACTGTATTCCCCGCTTTTTTCTTGTCCATACACTCTCTCCTTTCCAGTCCGGCAAGGGGCGGCGCTTCCCGCCCCTTCCC
>OGXO01001031.1_pt1 | contig 15614 bp, 7 predicted proteins | sample 1576321 | NCBI WGS metagenome assembly OGXO01 (sample SAMEA3541568, study PRJEB24748) | human gut metagenome | biome: human gut; feature: human-associated habitat; material: faeces | place: China | collected 2012 | reverse complement strand
GGTAAAGGTATGTATGTCTTTGATTTTAAAGTATTGCTGATAAGCTCCGCAGAACAGATATACAGTAAGCAGTTCCTGATCGGTAAAGATTGGATGATTGCTGTTACTGAACCTCTGGCAGTAGAACTTGAGTGAAGACTCGTAAATATCACAGATATACATATATAGTTTTATAAGTTTTAATTCTTTCTCCTTGGGAATCATAATTAGAATAGTGAGTGGTTTTATTCTTCTAATATACTGATTTTCAAGGAGATTAGAGAACTGGTTAATGAGGTAATTAACTGAATAATAACATTTTAACAAGCGAAAAGGTAGATGATTATCAACTGCTAATTCGCATTAATCTTTAATCAATATGAAAACAGAATTTTTATCAAAGTGGTTATTAATCTTCTTATTTTTCATTTTTGTACCTGTGTTGTTATATGCGCAGACCATTTTCATTTTAAACTTCGTATCGGAAGGTTCTGTTAGTGTGTTTAGCTGTTTGGAGGCATGATTCTAAAGGGGGAGTTTATAAAAGATGACTAAATATATTTTGAGATGAACCTCATTTAGGAAGAGAAGCCATCCTTATTTGAGAATTTTATTATTAGTATTTTTAATTTTATTATCGGCTGGAAATGACAATCTGTTATATATCATGTCAGGTTTCTTCTCTCAAAAAGAAAAAGATTTTGTAATGTACATTTCAAGTGATTAAAAACTACAATTGCAAATCTTATAAAATGTAATGCTGTGAAACTTAGACTATAAATGAAAATTTATCATTGAATATATTGTGGCATTACCGATAAATTTCAATTTTATAATAAAAGCGATAAATATGAAAAATACAAAAAAAAAGCTGTACCAACAAATAATAGTATTACTTATTATCTTTTTAGTTGGAAATGTAACTGAACTTTATGCAGTAAAAGTGTCTGGTTCTGTATTTGATGCAGTAGATAGTTCTCCCATTATAGGAGCGACAGTAATGATAGAAGGGACTAGCATAGGCACAGTTACAGACTTCGATGGAAACTTTATTATAGACAATGCACCCGATAATGGAATTATAGTATTTAGCTATATAGGATATAAGAAACAAATTCATAAAGTCGTAGCAAACAAAGTTTATAAAATAGCTCTTCAGTCTGACATAGAATTACTTGATGAAGTTGTTGTCGTAGGATACGGAAGTATGCGCAAGAAAGAAGTAACAGGTGCCGTTGCAAGAGTGGACAATACGTCCATTTCGAAAATGAATACAGCCGATGTCGGTACAGCTCTTCAAGGATTAGTGGCTGGTGTAAACGTACAAATGAGTTCGGGGCAGCCGGGAGATGTTGCTAATGTTCAGATTCGCGGTATAAATTCCATTAACGGCAAGAATCAACCTTTGTATGTAGTAGACGGAATTCCTTATAATGGCGATCCTGGATTAAGTTCTTCCGAAATTGAATCAATAGACATATTGAAAGATGCCGCTTCGTCTGCTATATACGGTACTCGTGGTGCTGGTGGTGTCATTTTGATTACGACAAAAAGTGGTAAAGAGGGTAAGATTAGAGTGGCTGTAGATGCGAATTTCGGTGTGCAACTTATCACTTCTAAATTATATTTGACTAATGCAGCGCAAACAATGGGAATTGCTGCTTTACAAACATTTATAGACAGTAATATACCTTCCAACGAAGCCTGGACAAAAATTAAAGAGAACCAAACCGGATTTGCAGATGAAAGTAATATGGCGGACATTTTGGAGCAGAACCTGCAACTGGTTACAAATGTAACACTTAATGTTTCTGGCGGTTCTAATGGTGCCACGTACAGTGTGATAGGAAACTATTTCAAACAAGACGGAGTAATCATCAATTCAGGATTCGACAGGTTCAATATTAGAACCAACCTTGAACTAAAACGTAATAAATGGACATTTGGGGCTAATCTCAGTGCCAAGATAAGTAAAAAGAACGAGCCGGCGTCAGGTATATACAGTCAAATTTATTCATATAACCCTACGTCTCCTATATTTGATCCAAATATGGAGATTGGAACTACACCAGGAACAGATTTAAGTGAAAAAGTACAGCTTGGTAACGTATTGTCTAAATTTAAGGAAGAAAACACCACAAATAGTAGAGGTTTTAACGGGACATTTTCCATAAAGTTTGATATACTAAAGGATTTTTCTTTTACTACAAGATTGGGAACCGGTTATGACATGGGCAATAAAGAAACGGTAAAACCCCTTTTCCAGATTTACGATGACATGGGAGAAATTGTTCCTAATTCCAATATACGTTCAAGTATATTTCGCCAGTCTGCTACAAATACCCAATTGGTATGGGAAAATATGCTAAATTATGGTTTTGACATAGGCAAACATAATTTCAAAGCTACCGCTGTTATTAGTACGGAAAAGTATTATTATGATATGTTCAATGTCAAGAAGTATGATTTGATATCAAACGAACTTGAATTAATTACTTCTACAAATGGAGAATCCGTCGTTGGGGCTAACAGAACGACCTCTACATTGATAGGTGTATTGGGACGTGCACAATATAGTTATGCAGACCGCTATATGGTAAGTGCTTCAGTTCGTAGAGATGCATCCTCTAAATTTTCAAAAAAAAATCGTTGGGGACTTTTCCCTTCAATATCTGCTGGATGGAATATTTCAGAAGAAAAGTTTTTCAAACCGCTGGAAAAAGTAATTAGTATGTTGAAAATACGTGGTAGTTATGGTACAACTGGTAATCAGAATTTCAATGACTACCAATATGCGGCAGCGATCACTAATTCATTGGACTATGCTTTAGGCAACTCAGATGGAAGTACTAATATAGATTACGGAGCAATACAAGCAACGTATGCAAATGTTGACGTAAAGTGGGAGACAACAAAACAAACAAATTTAGGTATAGATATGGCTTTTTTTGACTCACGATTGACTTCAGTCATTGATTTGTACAAAACTACCAAAAAGGATATGCTTTTACCTCTTCAGATTCCTTTGTCAACAGGTTCAACAGAGAATGTTATATTGAACGTAGGGGATATGGAAAATAAAGGTATTGAATTCGCTTTAGGATGGCATGATAAAATTAAAACATTGAATTACAATATAAACTTGACAGCTTCTCGGAATGTAAATATAATAACTAAGATGTCTGGAACGAACAAACTTTTCGGCCTCGGCAAAATGGGAGGTGAATATGTCACATATATTGCGGAAGGTATGGAAGCCGGAGCGTTCTTGCTGTATCCTACAAATGGATTAATTAATACAGAAGAAAAACTTGTGGAATATGCAAAGATGAAACCGGAAGCCAAAATGGGGGACTTGATGTATGTAGATGCAGACGGTAACGGAAGTATTGGCGAAGAAGACAGGCAATATTACGGTAGCGGTGCTCCAGAGTGCGAGCTTGGATTAAATATGAGTTTGGATTGGAACGGATTTGATTTTTCCATGAACTGGTATGCTTCAATTGGGAACGAAGTTTTAAACGGTTCAAAATATCAGGCATATAAACAAAAAAGACACTTGGATTTGTTAAGTTCATGGACTCCATTCAATCAAAAAACACCAATACCGGTTATTACATCAAACGCAAACCATGACAATTATTTGCCATACTCAGATTATTGGGTAGAAAATGGAAGTTATGCAAGACTGAATAATATTATATTAGGATACAGTTTGCCTAAACAAAGTCTAAAAAAAATAGGGCTTTCCAAATTTAGAGTTTATGTTGCAGCAGACAATCTATGTACGATATCTAAATATAATGGATATAATCCTGGGGTTGGTAATGACGGCTTGAAACAACGTGGTGTAGATGATGGTATATATCCAGTCTCTGCACAAATTCGTGGTGGAATACAAATTGATTTTTAATTATAATAGATTGCAAAATGAAAATAAATAATAAATTGCTCCTTTGTTTAGGACTGTCGACAGCAATTTCATTAACCTCTTGTGAAGACTTTGGCGATAATATGCTTACCCAAGTAAATCCGGGAGAAATGAATATAAATATATTTTGGGAAAATTTAGAAGATTGTGAGTCTGGATTGGCAGCCGTATACAATGCCTTTAAGAATTCAGATAATTATATAATTATCGAAGAAACGAAACGCACGGATCTGGCATGGCCAGGAACAGGAGGAACAAATAAGTTCCCTAATTCGACAGATGAATACTATCTTCAGATATTCAACAGTTCATCTTCTGCATTAGAAAAGAAGTGGGCTGCTTTATATAGAGGTATATTTTATACTAATCAAGTTTTGAAAGGACTTGATAAAGTAGATAACGAATTGGGAAAAGATCCGGAGTACAATTTTAAAAAAAGCCAATTGATAAGAGCGCAAGCCAGATTCTTCAGAGGTTTGTTCTATTTTTATCTTTCGACATCATTTAACAACGGAGCTGTTCCTATTTTCGATTTTGTTCCGGAAACTGTAGATGACTTTTATTTGCCTTGTAACACCACTGAAAACGTAAAAGAATTCTATAGATGCGATCTTGAATATGCAGAAGCGTTTTTGCCTAAAAAGGGGGCATCCGATGATTGGAAAGATGGTGATTTGGGGCGTCCGCGCTCAGAGACTGCATCTGCTGTTTTGGGGACAAGCTATCTATACGAAGCACATAAAGATAATCCGAAAAGTTACGATAAACCACTTGAGTATTTCAAGAAAATTATTGAAAATGAGTTATTTAGTTTAGCGGGTCCTGGAGATAATGCTTATACCACCAAGGAATTAAACGATGAATCTCTTTTGGAGGTGATTTATACATACGATTATAAAAATGAATATGATGCCGGCTCTGTAGAAAGTTTATCGACCTTAATAAATAGAAATATATCAAATGTTGGTGGTTGGACTTCGATATACCCTGCATTTTGGTTAACCTATAGTTTTCTGGCAGAGCCTGTAGACAGACTAAACCCTGACAATCGCATTCAAATGGAACGGGATATTCATGGAGATTTATATTATGGATATGATCCTAAAAACGCTCAAAAAATTGTAGAACTTGGAGGAGAAAATCATATTATTTATCCTGTTATTGCGCGTTGTAAGGATATTGAGGACCATATAAATGGCTCCTATTCAAAAAAAGATATTCTTACCTCAACTACCATTACTGAAAATGATATGCAAAAAATGTCTATGACATGGACTGATAGCGTATATGTTTTTCTTAAAAAACTTAGAATAAACGATAAAGGAGAAATAATAGCACAGACTCGTAATCAAATGTCAGGAAATGAAGGCTATGAATTTGTAAATAGCAATAAAGACATGATGCCATGTAGACCAATGTGGTATGATAGGTCTGTTGGTATAATACCTGTTTTTGATGCAACTAAAATAGATGGAAATTCACTACGAGAGCAGATGTATGAATATGATACTCCAATTGGTCAAGGAGAACCGTATAGATACCGTCAGCGTTCGCTACGATGCAAGTATGCCTTATGGACCTATTATGATATGGATAATGGTGCCTATTTATATATGTTTCCTGGAGACCATGGAAAATTGGGAACATACTCCGTATTCAAAAAGTATACTAATTGGCAGACACGCAAAAGTGAAGATGAAATACCTAAAGCCGACTCGGATATTAACTTCAGACTTATTCGCCTAGCAGACATTTATTTGATGTATGCAGAGTGTTTAATCAAAGGAGGTGCTGATGATAATGGAGTTGCTGAGGCTTCTAAATACATAAACAGAGTAAGGAAACGTGCTGGAACGGTTTTAATAGGACGAGAAGCTGATGCGGAATTTCAGGGACAAGCAACATACCAGGATACACATCGTCCTGACCATAATATATTCAAAGGTGAGTATTATGACTTATACCATGAAAAGGATATTAAGAACCCCAATAATCCACGCAGTACTGAAGTTACAGAAGATGACATTATCGATACAGCAGAAGAAATAATGAATCATCTGATGTATAAAGAAAGACCTTTGGAGTTATGCCTTGACGGACATGCTATCAGAAGTTGCGATTTACGTAGATGGGGAGTAACAAAAGAACGTTTCACTTATCTATCCACAGAATACCCGTTCACAACAACCGGTATACATATTTTAAACTGGGAAAGGTGTTACAATTCTCAGAAAAAAATAATAGATTGGGGGACACAAGCAAAAAACTGGGTATACAGATTTAAGTATTTGCCTGATGATGAAGACTTTAAAACATATCGTTGGGCGAAAAATGAAACAGAAGCAAATACCGGAGCCAATTATGAATTTAAAGAGCCAGCAGCCAATTATAATGAATCAAAGGCATACTACCCTATACCAAACAAAGAAATTACTTCTAACCCGTACATTAATGATATTGTAGATAGAAATAATTCAAAATAAAATATTAAAAGTATGATGAAAAGAATTAACATGTATATAAAAGGAGCATTCACGATAATGTTTTTAATGGCATTATTCTCTTGTAATAAGGACTATATCCAACCTGATGATGAAGTCAAAATGCGTTGGTTTGGAATTATTGACGGCATTAAAGATGGCGCAGGAAGCCCTAATATTGACCCTACTTATATAACGACAAGGGAACTATTTGGTTTAATGGATGTATCGGTAGGTGAAGTATCTCATGAATGGCATCTTCTAAAATATAATGATAAGACAAAGGAATGGTGTAAAATGGATGATTTCGACTTACAATTCATCAGGACCAACTCTGGTATTCCAAGTACAATATTGGAAGATTTTGATCCTGAAGAATATACGATAAAAACACCTATGCCATCTCCTACATCAATAAAAAGTATTTTAGCGTATTATGATGTACCTGGTAAATATAATCTTAAAGTATGTGATAAATTTGCAGAACCAATTCAATATTATTTTCAGTATCTGGATCCTGTAAACGCTCAGAAACAAACAGCTTATTTCAACTCGGTTCCTACAGATGATGGACTACATCTTGTAGAACGTGATTTTTTCTTTGAGGTTTATATGAAACTGGAAGGAGCATGTAATATTTATACCGATTCGGAAAAAAAGAATTCGATAGAATTCGATTTCCGTTCAAGAGAAAATATAATTTATGAAGTTAAAAAAGGTACTACGCTATATTATGACGAAATATCAGGTGAAACTGAATATGATAAGGTGGATTATAGAAATTGGACTGCAGAGTTTTATAAAATAAACCCTAATGATGAAACCGCTTCTACGCTTCCAACAATTAGCGATCCGTCCGCCAAATCAGTTTCAATTACATTTAACGAGGCAGGAGCTTTCCGTATAGTACTTGAACAACGCTATGACGAGCCTTGGGGATTGATAAACACGAGTTTTCCTAAAGAGTTGGAAAAAAGCCCAATACCGCTTATAATAAAAGTAGTTCCATAAATATTATGTAGTATTAAAAATTAAAGATTTAAACATGAATAAAGTTATATTTAAAATTGTGACTGTAATATTAACCTTTATGTTTATGAGCAGTTGCAACTCAGACTCATATATACCAGTAGATGACATCAAAGAATGTGAAACTTATAATATTCTTTCTGTTGAATATGGAGGATACATCATACAGAATCAAGTATGCGAGATTCGTATATATAAACATGTGAATAAAGTTACGATGTTTAATTCTAGAAATCACTCTAAATGCACAATTTATAAAAAGAAGAATTTTGTAGACAAAAGTTCTGAGATTAAAAAGGCTTCAAACGGTCAAGAATACAGAATTTATGATATAGAATTTGATTTAGTGATATCACAAGAAGGAGAAATAGAAAAGCTGGAACATTATGAAATTTATATTGACATGAACCCTGTTCCAACCGAAGTAAATGAAGGGAAATATAAGTATGGTAAGAGAGAAATCATTATAACTTCTGACGATGGAAGCTCTACTGTCATTGACGAAAATAGCAAGGTTAAAGTGCAATTGCAGTTGGTGGAATCAACAGCGGCAATGTCAATATAGTATGATTGTTGTCCGATAATTATTGGTTTGATTATAGCAAAATTTAGGCTGAACTTCTCACGAGAAGTTCAGCCTTTACTACCATAGAAAAGTTATATTTTGAGTGGATTTTTAACCGAGATTAAGTTTAAAGATTAAAATAATGAATATGGAAATAAGAAAGAACTTTCTTTTGTATACTACTTGTACGGTTTTCATAAATACATATATGATCAGTGAATGTTCAGCCGAAAACAGAACCAAACGCCCTAATGTTATTCTTATAAATACAGATGATTTGGCCTGGGGAGACCTTTCATGCTATGGAGGTAAATTGATAAAGACTCCAAATATTGACAGATTGGCTTCTGAGGGAATAAGGTTTACAGATGGATATGTATCTGCTCCGGTAAGTGGAGCTAGCAGGGTAGGATTACTGACAGGGGTTTATCAGCAAAGATATGGTATGCAGTGGAATCACGACCAATGGATAAAGGATAAGAAAATGATTTCTGAAAATGACAAGCAGATTCAAACGGCTTTCAAAGAAGGAGGGTATATTACGGCAATGGCGGGAAAAATAGGGATTAAAGATGATCAGCCTTTCGACAAGTATTACTCATTTGCTTTTAATGGAGTAAATTATTTCCCAGACGAAAATGGCTTTTATGCCGGTGTAGACGAAAAAATTAGCGGTAAGAAAAAATCTGTTGATAAAGGTTATATGTGGGGATTGGAGCGTAAGGGCACTGAATATCTTACGGATAGATGTGGTAGGCAATGTATAGAATTTATAGAGGAAAATAAGGATGGTTCTAAACCGTTTTTTTTCTATTTGTCGTTTAATGCGCCACATTCACCTTTTCAAGCAAAGAAATCTGATAGGAATAGGGTTAAAAATATAAAGTCCGAGATGGCTAAATTGTATTATGCCATGGTTCTTGCTGTAGATGATAATGTAGGTAAGATTGTTGATTATTTGGACAAGGAAGGACTCAGAGAGAACACTATCATAGTATTCCTCAGCGATAATGGTCCCGCAAATCCTATACATTTAAAAATTCCTACAGATTGGGATAAGAACTCCCCGTATCATATTATGGGTCAGAGAGGTGGATTAAATGGATGCAAAGGAACTATATGGGAAGCAGGAATAAGGATTCCGTTTATTATATCTTGGAAAGGACAATTACAAGAAGGTGTTACTTATATAAATCAAGTTAGTACTTTGGATTTGTATCCAACTCTTTGTGCTGCAACATTTACAAAAATTCCTGATGGCAAGAAACTTGATGGAGTAAATTTGTTGCCTTACCTTAAAGGTGGGGATTATGATGAACCGCACAAGCATTTATTTTGGTATGCAAATAGAATGGGAGCTGTTAGAATGGGAAAATGGAAAATGCTCATAGAAAATGACAGGCATTATTTGTTCGATTTGGATGTAGATAAAGGAGAAACAAAAAATGTAATGATGAAAAATCCCAATATTATGCGAGAAATGCTTGATGCTTATTTTAAATTTAGGAATGAGATGCCAGCCTATAGAAATCCGTTTGTAAGACCAATTGATATTCCAGATGACGCTGTAAAAGATTTGCCTATACTTGCCCCCCAATAGTATAGTCCTAAAAAGTATGGTTGGAAAGTGGTTGGCTTGTTGAGGGAACACTCGGATAGATTTCAGAATGTGATAGATATCCTTTTGTCTGAATTTAGATGCGAGCTGCTCGAATGGAAATATTGGTTATGGGAGTTAAATAGGGTGAGGAAAGTAATTTACTCCCCTATTTCTTCTATTTTTCTCCCTCTTATGTGAAGATTTAAATCTCTACCTTTGTAAGGTAATTTTAAATCTATTGGTAATGACCTGTTTAAAAGATAAATAATAACTGTAAGAAGAGATTACGTTCTAAATCAATAGACGTAGTCTCTTTTTGTCTTTTAAACAAATAATCAAAGTATAATAAAGAGATTAAAATCTATAAACTGAATAAATTATGCGTAGAATGTTATTTTCGTTTTTAATTGGGATATTAGCCCTATTATCCGTGAGTATGTCGGCAAGTGATGGAATTGCTGGAAGTAAAAGAAATTATCCTTATGGATATCCTCAAACTGACCGGAGTAAAGAGTGTATCAATGCTGATTGGAAATTTCATCTTGGCGATGCGGATGCTAGATTATTTTTATCAGGTGTAGATGATGGTGAATGGGAAACTGTTTCCGTACCACACACATTGAAACTGACTTCTATCGGACTGGACGGTTGTAAGGATGACAAAACACAACCGACTTTCCAACGTGAAGTCGGTTGGTATAGAAAGAATATTTATGTAAGTGGCGGAAAGAAAAAAGTGTTCTTGGAATTTGAAGGTGCACACCAGATAACTACTCTTTGGGTAAATGGAAAAAAGGTAGGCATTCATAAGACTGGTGGTTACACTCCGTTCCGTTTTGATATAACGAACTATGTGAAATGCAATGCGGATAATCAGGTGACTTTGCTGGTTGATAACCGTCGCAGCCAGATTACTCCTCCCGATCCGGGACCATTTGATTATATAAAATTTAGTGGTTTGTATCGTGATGTTTATTTGGTCGAAATGAATCCGGTTCACATAACTTCTAATTTAGAATCGATGAACAGCGGTGTAACTATTACTACTCCTTCGGTCGATTACGTGAATGGTAATGCTACAGTTGATATCCGGTCGGAAGTACGCAATGAAACTTCGAAAGCTCAAAAAGTAACTTTGGTGCAGCGTGTGGTAGATGCGGGCGGTAATGTAGTGTTAAAGTTAGAAGATATGGCAGAGATTCAGCCAGGACAAACACATCGTTTTTATCAAATCGGCGGGATGGAAGATGGCGTTATGTTCTGGAGTGTTGAGCATCCATATCTTTACAAGGTAAATACTGTACTTTATGATGCGTCAGGAAGAGCTATTGATGTAGTAGACAATCGCCTCGGACTTCGTAAGGTGGAGTATGATTATGAAACAGGGTTTCGACTGAACGGAAAGCCGATTGAACTTATCGGATTTAACCGTCATCAGCATTATGCTTATATAGGGGATGCCTTACCCAATTCACTACATTATAAGGATATGATTCAATTTAAGCAATGGGGCTTTAATTGTATGCGGACAGCGCACTATCCGCAGGATGATGAAATAATCCGTGCTTGTGACGAATTGGGCATATTAGTATATGAAGAAGCACCTACCTGGGTATCCGTTTCGACTGAGAAAGAATGGTATGTAAATGAGAAACAGGCAATTCGTATGATGATTCGTAACCATAAAAACTCACCTTCAATCATAATTTGGGGAGCTGGAATCAATCATCGTGGTCCTGTGCCGGAAATGCATTTTCTTGTTAAACAGGAAGATCCTACTCGTTTGACTGCTTCACAGAGTAGCCGTTGGACAGGGTGGCAGTGTAGCGGTTGGACGGATATTTTCGCGAATATGAATTATGGACCGGGTATTTGGAATCGTCAGGAGCCATTGTTTGCCATGGAAGGGAACAGTGGACCGGAAGTTGTTGCATCTTATAAAAGGGACCCAATGATGCCGGGCATTATATCGTGGACGGCTCATGCTTATTATACATTTCATGATATTGGTGATTGGGAAGATCGTACGCGTTTGGGTATGATGAATGCATTCCGTTATCCGATAGATGATAATCTTTATTGGTATCCTTCGGAGATGAAACAGAAACCTTATATCCATGTTAAAAATGACTGGACAAAAGAATTAAAGATGCTGACAATATATAGTAATGCAACGGAAATTGAATTATTGCTGAACGATAAAAGTCTGGGACGTTTCCAGCCTTCTCATGCATTGAAATATCAAGGTTTGTCTCATCCGCCTTATGAAATATCCGAATTACCTTATGAAGACGGGAAATTGACTATTCGCGGATATCGTGATGGTGAGATATTCTTAGAGAAAGATATTTTTACGCCGGGTGAAGCAACAGCTCTACGACTGATTGTAGACAAATACGATAGAGATTTTAAGGCGGATGGAAACGACATTTTAGTTGTTCATGCAGAGGTGGTTGATAAAAATGGAATGCGTTTGCATGATTATCAAGGAGAGGTAGAATATCAGTTAACCGGTGATGCTGCAATTGTTGGTGACGGTCAAGGAATCGGTGCAAATCCTGTTCGTATCAAGAGGGGGGTAGGAAGCGCATTGGTTCGTGCTGGGAAAACTCCGGGTCAGATAAAGATTACGGCTTCGGCAAAGGGATTGAGACAGGTTTCGGCAACAGTGGAAACAGTAGCTTCAGAAACGGATTGTATGTTGGCAGAGGCATATCCTATTTATGATAGTGAGAAACTAATGATAGATATGGGTGGAAGTGGACAACTTTTGCAATTCGGATGGACTCCATGGAATGGCGTCGAGGAAAAAGAAGCCAATATAACTGTGCTTCCTGCCAAATTAAACAATTATGTGGCTGGCGATACGCCTCCGTCTTATGAATATGCCTCCGTTGTAGATAAAGATGAGAAGGAAGCTTATTCTTTTACTATTCATACAAATTCGTCTGATGGAATGTTGCGTTGGCTTGGAGAGATGAATGTGATAGGGAAAAACGGTTTTGTTTATGGTGACGGAGTGCTGGGGTTGGATAAAAAGGGAGTTACACTTGAATTAAAGCAATTACCGGCAGGCAATTATATATTAAAGAGTTATCATCATGCTCCTTCCTCGAATACGGATTCTATGGATCCTAATTTGGAGAAATTGAAACAAGAGTCAGTTCACAAGTTACCTTATGCAAAAGTATTGAATGTTTCAGTTGATGGAGATAACCTGATTGAGGATATTACTGTGACGGATGGCAAGGAAAGGCAGTATGAAGCTGCCGGAACATCTGTAGTTACTTTCTCCGTCAAAACCGATGGACAGGCTGTAAAAGTTATTTATCGGAGTGCGGATAAAAATATAGGAGTTTGGCTGAATGGCTTTGAATTGGTTAGAAAATTATGAGTGTATAATGATGAAAGATACTATCTTGAAAAATGTAATATGGTTGTTGTTTGTTTGGGTTACGTCGACCAATGTGCTAAGTGGATATGCTCAAGGGAAAGGGATTGTAGAAGATTTCCTGAATCATCGTTTTGGAATGTTTATCCATTTTAATATGGGAACATTTCATGGCGAACAATGGGCAAAACCCGGGCATGACCCTAAATCTTTCAATCCACGTTTCTTGGATTGCAATCAGTGGGCAGAAGGAGCTTTGTCAGCCGGCATGGCCTACGGGGTATTGACAACCAAGCATCATGATGGTTTTTGTCTTTGGGATAGTCAGGTGACTGACTATGATGTCGCAAGCAGTTCATATAAAGGGGATATTGTGAAGCAATATGTCGATGCTTTTCGTCGGAAAGGATTGAGTGTCGGATTATATTTTTCTGTATGGGATCGCCAGCATGGTATTGAGAAGGGAAAAGTAACTTCGGCGGGTATTGAATATACCAAAAAGCAACTTACTGAGCTACTGACTAACTATGGTGAGATAATTTGCCTGGTGATTGACGGATGGGGATCTATTTGGGGGCAGAGTCCCACTTTTGAAGAAATACCGTTTGAAATACTGGCGGATCATATTCATTCCATTCAACCCAACTGTTTAGTTATAAATCATAGTTGCAAAACCGACAGAGCCTATACCCAAATAGTGCATTATGAAGCAACTCATGGGCAGCATTGTCCTTATGATAATACAATTCCTTCCCAGCAAGGTCCTACGATGCAACCGGGATGGTTTTGGGAAAAAGGATTTGAAAAGCTCAGCTTAAAACCTTTGGAAGAGATACTAAGTGAACTGGATTTTTGTAATTCTCATTTTGTGAATTATTTACTTAATGCCGCACCAAATGATTTTGGGAAAATGGATGATAATGTGATGCGCCGGCTGGCTGAGATTGGTGAAGCTTGGATAAAACCTGCGCCTATGGCAAAGTTGGTGAAAGAGACGAAGCCGAATGCAAAGGTTAAGGCAGTGGCAGTATACAATAAAAGCTTTGTTCCGTCCAATGTGCTGGATGCGGATCTTTATACAGTATGGCAGGCGAAAGAAGGTGATGAAAAACCTGAAATAGTTCTTGATTTCGGAGAATCGGTAACTTTTAATAAGATTATATGTGGAGAAGGACATAAATGTAAAGATGTAGAGGTATTTGAATTTGCGGCATTAAGGGGAACAGAATGGATAACCATTGTAAAAGGTACAAAAATGGGATTTCATTTTGAACAAAGTTTTGAAGATATTACAGCTCGCAAATTTAAACTCACGATAACTAAGTTTAAGCGTACGCCGAAAATAGCGGAGATAACTTTTGTGAAGTACAATCATTTTAAACCTGTTCGTTTGTCCAGAAGCGGAGAACGGGATTTTAATCGGAATTGGAAATTCTCATTAAATAATCAGAATCCTGAAGCATATTTTGTGGCATACGATGATAATGACTGGCGTAGTGTGAATCTGCCGCATGACTGGAGCATTGAGCATGTAGTGGATTCTGTCAATGGGGATGGGGCTACAGCATATTTGCCCGGAGGTTTGGGATGGTACCGTAAATCTTTTGTGACACCGCAAAAAAAAAATCAGCGGGCATACGTGGTTTTTGATGGTGTGTATAATAACTCGGAGGTTTGGATTAACGGTAAACTGGCAACTACTCACCCGTATGGCTATTCTCCGTTTGTTGTGGATATAACTGATTATTTACTGCCATACGAACGTGGTGGACGTTATATTACGAATACCAATTCGAACGAACATCTGGCTGCAATATACCGAACAGCTATGAATACTCATCGGAATATTTTGGCAGTAAAGGTTGACAGGCAACGTCATATAGACAGCCGTTGGTATACCGGTTCAGGTATTTATCGTAATGTCCGTTTGGTGGTAGTTGATAATCTTCATATCCCGATTTGGGGTACCTTTGTGACAACGCCTCAAGTGAGTAATAAACAGGCTGAAGTACAGATAGAAATAGAATTGAAGAATTGTTATGATACCGATGCTGAGGCTGTGTTACTTACAGAATTTTTTGATCCGGCAGGGAAGAAGGTGGCAGAGTGTGCTACTGTGAGGATTGTTAATTCATGTGACGAAGAGAAGGTGAAGCAAGCAGTTTCTATAGCTAATCCTGAATTATGGGATATATCATCTCCTAATCTTTATACGGCTTGTACCACACTTTCTATGAATGGCAAGTTACTGGAGAGTTATCATACAAAATTTGGAATCCGTTCTATTCGGTTTGATGTTGACAAGGGATTCTTTCTTAATGGTGAAAGCTTGAAAATCAAGGGAGTGTGTTTGCATCATGATGGAGGTATAGTAGGAGCAGCAGTGCCAAAAGATGTGTGGCGTAGGCGATTAATAAAACTAAAAGCTTCTGGGGCAAATACAAGAACACCAGCCTCGAAAAGGCCATCGACCGCGTTTTCCTGGAGGTAGACCGCGCTTATAAAGAGGGTGCGAACATCATCATCCTGTCCGACCGGGACATTGACGAGTACCATGTGGCCATCCCCAGCCTGCTGGCGGTTTCTGCCGTGTCCCAGTACCTCATCCGCACCAAGAAGAGCACCGCGCTGGCCCTCAT
>OGXO01000993.1_pt1 | contig 15880 bp, 13 predicted proteins | sample 1576321 | NCBI WGS metagenome assembly OGXO01 (sample SAMEA3541568, study PRJEB24748) | human gut metagenome | biome: human gut; feature: human-associated habitat; material: faeces | place: China | collected 2012 | reverse complement strand
GACACTTATCCGCGTAGATAAAGGCGCGGTTTTCCGAAACGACGATGGCTCCGGCTTCGACAACTCGTCGGGCAGCTACAAGAGAAATTCCCCGGCTGTCGGGTATGCGGACATCGGGATCTTTCGCCCGATCTCAATGGAAACGGTGAGATAGAACCGGAAGAGTGGATTAAACAGTGCCCGTGTTTTGAGGTGAGGGCTGAAAATTTCATCAGTGAGGACACTGGGAATTTATAAGATAATTAGTACATAAATAACCATAGAGTATTTAGAAATAAGCTTTTGAGAGAGTAGATATAAGAGGAAGAAGATCCTTTCTCTTATGCCCTCTGCATCCTCTGTGGTGAAATTAAAGAAACGGAAAGGAGGTAAATTATGGCAATGAAGAAATCAGTATGGGATATGATCCTGAAAGTGGTTATCGCAGTGGCTTCGGCTTTGGCTGGCGTTTTGGGCGCTAATGCGATGAATCTGTAAGAGAGCATTAAATACCCTCGCGCGATGTGTCGACAATCTCGTGAGGGTTAGAATTTAACACGGAATTTTATCTAACGTAACTAAACTATACTATTAAATAATATGAATCGAAAATATATGCAAAATATTTCAAGTGGTTTCCGGTGGAAACTATTATTTTTTTTGATTACTATTCTTGGTTGCCAGTCTTACTCTTATGGACAATCAAGTAATGGTGGAAATCCGATAGATACAGAAGCACTGTTCAAGAACCAAATGGTAAATACGCCTGCAACGGCAGCATTGAAGCAGAACATTGTTTATCCGGTGAATTATAGTACCGGATTGCCAGAGATCAAGATACCTCTCTACGAAGTAAAAAATGGAGATGTGGTTCTTCCTATTTATCTCACCTATCATGCTTCGGGTATCAAATTGAGTGATGTTGCCGGATGGGTAGGGCTTGGCTGGAATCTGGTGGCGGAACCGATGATTACACGAACTATCCGGGGGTGGGTAGATAACCCCCGAACTATGACTTGTGATTTTAATAAGAATGATTTTCGGAAACGGTTTCCTGACTATGTAAAGAATTTAACTTCGGTTTCTATAGAAGAACCGGATGAATACTATTATCGTTTGCCTGATAAACAGGGCATGTTTATGTATGCTATGGAGCCGGTTGACAAAAGCCGGAATTTTTTGCCTATACCTTACGAAAATATTCGTATTGATTGGACGGGGGATTATTTTCAGATTACGGATGACGATGGCGCAGTTTATAAATTCGCTGGAGGTAGAGAAACAGGAGAGGGAAATTCAAACCCTATTGGCTGGAAAGCATCGGCTATTGTTGCGTCCAATAAAAGAGACTCTATTTCATTTGTATATGATAATAGGAAAGTAGCTTATCGAGTGAATGTGCACGATGACTATATTATAGTGAGAGATGGGTTTAGTATAAAAAAAGAGATTTATACGAATCGAAAAGCCATGCTGCAACTGATGGATTATACGCCTGATGAATGTATGCAAGACCCGATTATAATTAGTAGGCAAAATAATGTGACATACGGTTTCCAAAGTAACGCTGATGGGGAACTATTTTCAGATGGGACAGAACCCGACAGATCTACTTCCGGTCGTCACATAAGCACTCAAAGCCAATTATTGAGCGAGATCTGTTTTGATCAGGGGAAAGTGATATTCACAAAAGATTCTAAGTTTCCGAGAATTCAAAAGATTACAGTTTACGACTGTAATGGAAATTTCGTCAAAGACATCCGCTTCAACTATTACACACCCAATGATCGTGTTATTCAGCGTTATTTTCTAGAAAGTCTTGTCATGGTAGACAAGAATGGAGAAGTGAAGGAAACGTATCTTTTCGGGTATGAACATCCTAATCGTTTGCCTGATCCGGGAAATCGTTCTATTGACTATTGGGGATACTTCAATGGGGTATACCGCCCGGACAGTGTGACTTTGGTACCACGTCAAACGATTGAAGTGACACGTTGGAAATATAGGTATGTGAACGGTTATATATATCCTCTTGGTATTGAATCTGCTGGTGGTCTGAATGTGACTTTTGGCTCCGAACTTTCTCGGGAGCCTGATGAAGAATATATGAAATATGGAACATTGAGTAGTATCACCTATCCGGCCGGTTCTACTGATGAGTTCATTTATGAAGCACATCGTTATAGAGATGAAGAAGGAAATATAAAACAAGCCGGTGGTTTACGTATTAAGCAAATCCAAACTAGGAGTGCAGAAGGCAGAAATACAAAAGTACGAACATTTACTTATAGCTGGAGAGAAGACGGGTGTGGGACACCATTGACTGCTTCTGTTTTGGATTATTTTCGGCTGGTTCAAGGGGTGTACCTTTGTGAACTATTTAACGAACAAGGCGGACGCTATGCTCCTATTGCTAATGAATACGGTACTGCCAGGCATCGTACTTTCTTCAGCAATCCGACACGCCCCATTACATTTGCCGGAGGAACATCCGTTATGTACGATTATGTGACGGAGTACAACGGTACACCAGAAAATAATTCGGGTAAAACGATATATGAATACGCAATTGATCGTACTCATCCCATGCCGGAAGATCAGAATACCATGCGATGCGATCGGCATGATGGCTGGATGTATGGACAATTATTAGGTAAAATCGTCTATCGGAACGATAATGGGCAATACACTCCTTTAGAAGAAATAGCGAATGGATATATCATTCCCAATAAAGAATACGGAAGAATTCTGACGGGCGAGGCCTCTGCCGACAATATCATCAGGGAATCTTCTTTAAATCAGATTCCGGAGGAAGCAAGGAGAGGTTATTCTTACAGGCGTACTGAAATCACTGTCAGAGCAAAATTGCCTCTATGGTCGCGGCATACGTTTTTTACTGAAGGAGGCAAGGTTTCAACAAATGTAAAATATGAATACTCTGATTCTTCTACTACCTATCCTACCCGCATCATTGAGACAGGAAGCGATGGAATTGAGCACATTACTAACCTGTCATATCCTCAAGATTATGGTGATATATTTCCATATACGGAAATGGTCGAACGTAATATCTTAAGCCCTGTTGTGAAAAAGGAGCATATCCGTAATGGACAATATTTGGAAGTTGAGACACCCTATTCCGTCCCTTTCATCAATGTCTATAAACCGGAGAACGTGGTTATTCGTCGTTCTGCTTCAGAAAAAGGTGACACTCGCTTTACTTACATCTATGATGACTACGGACGTAAATGTCAGGAGACAAAGGGTGGTAAAGAAAATGTGGTCTATCTATATGGATATAGTAATCAGTACGTCATTGCTTTAATTGAAAATGCGACTTATGAAGAAGTTGTCGCGAAATTGGGTGGAAAAGAGGTTGTGAAAAATATTGCTGCTGCTAAGTCACCGTCAATGTACAATATTGATAAATTACGTCAGTCCCTGCCTTCAGCGCATGTGACGACTTATGCATACAAGCCGTTGGTAGGCGTGGCGTCAGTAACCAATCCTATGGGGTTGACCACCTGTTATGAGTATGATGATTTGGGACGATTAATTAAGACGTATATCATAAATGGTAACAGGCATGAATTAATTGAGAGAAGTGAATACAATTATGCGAACCAATAAATGCAGAATAAATATGAAAAAAAGGATATTACTTTTATTTGCTCTTTGTTTTATGACCATCGGTAATACATTTGGGCAGACATCGGATGATATTGAAAATCTGGGTAGCTTTTCAGCTCCCTTCTCTACCAAGTGGGGACTTTATCCGCCGAACTATACAGATATTTCTACTCGTTACTCCTTTACGCTGACTCGTCCGCTGGACATAGTCGTCTCACATTGTGAATCTACATTGGAGGGTGGTACTGGTATCTTTTTGCTAGATAAAGATTATATGGTACTTGCTGCGAACGTTGGTGATTATGAGCATTGTGTAGATGGACATGCTTATGTTGTCGCTCCTTGCCTTCTTCCCGGAACCTATATGATAGAAATGGACTGGAGTCCTAATGTAAGGGGAAGTGTATACACTCAATTGCAAGGCTTGTCACCTAATGTTATCAGATCTGCTAAAAACATTGGCGAGTACAACAGTTATTTCAATTACATAGACACTAAAGACACCAGCGACCCATATATCGGCTATCGAAGTGATGATATTTATAGAAATAGCGTCTGTTATGGTTTCTATTTGTTGTGCAATATGGATATTACCGTTTCGCATTGTGGTTCGGAAATGGATGAGACTTCTCTTTATCTGTTGGATGAAAACGGTAACGATATACGCAGTACGGTAGGAGTTGCGGTAGAAGGAGCGTGTGACAATCTGGGTCAAGCATACTCGAAAAGACTGAATATGCCACCCGGTATGTATTATGTGGTGTCCAAAGGAGCAACAAGAAATGGAAGAATTACAACCCGTATCATGGGGACAAAAACGGTAGAAATACCTTTTGTCACAGAATTTGCGGAAAGCATTGGAAATATTGGTCTTTATGACCCTCTTTTTATCTATGAGAACACAAAAGACACCAATAATCCTGAAGTCGGATATCAGGGATATGATGACTACAGAAGTGGAGTTTGCTACCGTTTCACACTTCCTCGCGTAATGGATGCGGAAATTTTCCATTGCGGTTCGGAAGTGGAGGATACTGAAGTGTACTTGTTAGATAAAAATGGAAATCGATTGGCTTATAACGATAATTATTCAGGAACTAATGCTTGCGATTTCCTAAGTGCTCATTTAGAGATGCCTTCACTTGCGGCCGGAACTTATTATGTTGTGTCCAAAGGAAAGAGTGAAAATGGAAAAATCACCACGCATATCATATGCAAGTCACCTGAAACGAAGATTGGATCAGAAGATAAAAACTATATTCTGTCTCGCAGCTTTCGTGATCCTTACGGGGCTACTTGGCAAGATAAAGTGGACTATTTTGATGAAATGGGCCGCATCGAAGAAACGATTCTGGTTAAAGGGTCGGCTATAGAAAACGATCTTGCCAGCCTGACAGAATATGATGCTTTCGGGCGGGTGGAAAAACAATGGTTGCAGGCGGAGACTTGGAGTGCAGCCGGGGAAGGCGTATATGTATCACCAGAAATATTGAAACAAAGAATACGGCTCACGAATTGCAATGATTCTGCTCCTTATCAGCTGACTAAATACGAGTCGTCACCTCTTGATCGTCCTATACGTGAATATGGCGCCGGACAAGATTGGCACTCAAAAGGAAAAGCCGTTGAAACAATATATCAGTTGACGAATGTGGTGGGAAATGATTCGCTTAATTGTATCCGTTATCAAATAAAGGATGTGACGGAAAATGCTGATACTTTAGTCGCCATCTCTCCGGCAGGTAATTATCCGACAGGTAGTCTTCACGTAACCCGTCGGACGGATGAAGAAGGAAACGCTGTTCTTGAGTTCAAAAACCGTTTTGGGCAAATAGTTTTAAACAGACAAATAGTCCGTGCTCCCTATCATGAGTTCTATGATACAAACTACATCTATGATGAATGGGGAAATTTACATGTAGTATTGCCACCTAGAGCATCGGATTATATAAAATCTGGAAATCTGTGGAACAATGCCTCTTCGTTCATTCTTCGCGATTACGCCTATCTCTATAAGTATGACAAGCGCTTCCGAATAACAGCAAAACGACTTCCGGGACAGGATTGGATACGTTATGTGTATGACAAAGCAGATTATCCTGTATTTACCCAGGATGGAGAACAGCGTAAACGGGGTGAGTGGAGTTTTTCCATTACTGACGGTTTGGGAAGAGTGTGTCTTACAGGAGTTTGTAAGAATACTTTTGAGCTTTCTCAAAGTGCCCTTGATACAGTGGTGAATGTTGTCTGCAATGATTATACGGGGCTTTACAAAGGTTATTCTTTATCTGGAACATCGTTGATAGATGCGGAAATACTAACCGTGAACTATTACGATAACTATGCTTTCATGGGAATGAATGGCTTTTTTTCCTTCGCGAATTCGGACTACGAATACACGCCGCTTTCCGGTTATGGAGAACGATCTGAAGATAGTGCTCAATCTTTGTTGACCGGAACACTAACAGCCTATCGTGACAGTGCTAATCTGAATATTCTTGGATATATTCCATCAGTAATGTACTATGATTATCGTGGACGGATGATACAGAGTAAAAGTGGTAATCATTTAACTGAAGGCTTTGAAAAAGAATATATAGCTTATGACTTTACCAGTAATCCTTTGAAGCGGAAGCATGTCCATTCCGCCGCGGGAAAAGGTACACAGACAGAAGAATATACTTATACGTACGATCATGCAGGACGCCAGCTACTTGCGAAGCACAGTTTGAATGGAGGAAACCCTGTTATTTTAACGGATAAATATTACGATGCTCTCGGGCGCTTGTCGGATGTATGCCGCCATGGCAACTGTGGACGTCTTGAAAGCTGGTATGATTATAATGTACGTTCTTGGATGACAGCCATTAACGGTCCCCTGTTTAGCCAGAAGTTGTATTATAATGACAAACGTTCGAACGGGACTAACAGTGTTTGTTATAGTGGCAATATTTCCGGTATGGATTGGAAAGTGACTTCAGACAATATCCAAAGAGGGTATGATTTTACGTATGATGCCTTGTCGCGGTTGAAGACGGCAAATTATCTGGAGAGTAATAATAGAAAAATGAACTGTTTTGATACTTCTTATCGTTATGACAAACACGGGAATATAACTTTTTTAGGATGTTATGGACAGACAGGGATTGATACTTATGAAATTATTGATAGTCTGTATATGGTTTACAATGGCAATCAATTGGAGGCTGTTGAAGATATGGCTACTGCATCAGTTTACAATAACGGTTTTGAGTTTAGAAATGGTGTTTCCAGTGAAGTTGAGTACTTTTATGACGCGAATGGTAATTTGACGAAAGATTTGAATAAGAATATTTTTGATATTCAATATAATTTCTTAAATTTACCTCGCCGGATAACTTTTGGTGATGGTAGTAATATTTCATATAGTTATGATGCAACAGGGAAAAAACTTCGGACAGTTCATCAGGCAGGTGATACGAGTACTACCACTGACTATTGCGGTAGTGTGATCTATGAAAATGGTATAGCTAAAACGTTGCTTGTGGAAGGCGGCTATGTTTCTTTTTCGGACAACAAGTATCATTATTATATTCAGGACCATCAAGGAAATAATCGTGTGGTTGCTGATGAAAATGGAAACATAGAGGAGGTGAATCATTATTATCCTTTCGGTGGTACGTTTGCTTCGTCTTTTTCCTCTGTTCAGGCTTATAAGTATAATGGTAAGGAGTTGGATAGGAAGAATGGTTTGGATTGGTACGATTACGGGGCAAGGCACTATGATACTGCATTGGGTAGATGGCATGTGGTGGATCCATTAAGTGAAAAATTCTATAATTGGAGTCCCTATGCATATTGTTTGAATAATCCGATACAAAAAGTAGATCCTACAGGTATGGTTCCGAGAGATTATAGAATTGATACTAATGGTAATATAAGGCCGGTTAGTAAACCTGATGATAAACCGGATCGCTTGACTGGAACAAATCAATCAACAGGAAAAGACGAAAGTATAATAGTGAGTGATAAAAGTATCCTTTCAACTTTAGCAGGAAAAAGTAATATTGAAAATAAGGCTGTTCCTTTGGAAGGGAAAATAATAAAAAGGGTAAGTAAAGGTAAATATAATGTTGAAGTCGTTCCTACAATGAGGCAAGGGCATGTAGCAACAACACGTTCGAAGGCGGATGCAAAAAAAATGTTTGTTTTTGCATCAAAAACGTCCAATGTTGAATGGAGTTTGTCGCATTATAAAAATGGTAACTCTGCTGTCGGTACTCTTCACCAGAATAGCCAAGCACCTAGTTTCTCTGTTTTAGGGGAAGACTACAAACTTGAAAACCAAGTATATGATGCTCATAGTCATACAGGTACGAATCCTAATGTGGACTTTGTTCCATCAACACCTGATATTAATGCTGCAAGAAGTTTAATAATGGCGTCACCAAATGCTAAAGTTTATATATATGCACCTTGGAAGCCCAATAACCAATGGATAAATTTAAATAGTTATGCGAAATAGAAAAGTAGCTTGTTTATTAATCCTGTTGTTTTTTTCAATTATATATGGAATTAAACTAATAGTTGATGCAAAATCTCATCCTAAAATAGTTTTTACTGATTTACCTGGACTAATTCGTACTGGCTATGATTTTGTGGACGACAGTCATGCTTTCCCTAAATTATGTACATTATTAAATGATTCTTTGTTGCTTAAAAAAGGTGGCGTGAAAATGGCGGTTTTTACTAATATTAATTTGTCAGATAGTACAATCGACTGGTGTTTGTCGTGCTATAACGATGAAACTGAACTGTTAAGAGCAACTGATAGGTATTTTTTTAATATTGATCTGTATGAAGGGGGACATATAAAAGTACAAAACACCCCTACTCAATTATCTGATATCCGCGGTTTAGCTGTAGATTATATTTTTTATCCTGATAGTGCAAGTAGAAGACGTATTTTTACTAGGCGTAATATCAATCAGGAAGAAGAATTAGAAATATCAGGTGCCGGAGTGTATATGAAAGTACATATAGAAGATAATAATGGTTTCTCGATTTCTGATTGGCGAGTCTTTTATAATTGCTTGTATGGCTTAATAAAGTTATTCGAAGATGAAAGAAATAAAATATCGTTGAAAATATGGGATAAGGACTATGATTCGCTTTCGTTTCAGGAAAAGGAAAAAATTGTAGATTTAGCTGGTTATCGTATTAATATAGAATTTAAATAGTTTCCGTTAACCTGACTTTTTGATCTTTCTTCAAAAAGATATCTTGTCCCGATATGAGCTGTAAAAACTACTCCCACCTCATACCGGGACAACTCTTCTATTAAAAGTCCTTAACGAAACCCCAATCCATCACTTTTTATTTGTTTCTTTGCACCAAATTCGGGTATAGTGTTGTCTTGTCATTCGAGGCAGCACTTAATTTTGCTTAGATAGTTAATGGAGAAACTCAGTATAAATGCTTGTCCGGTGTGTGGCGGTGCGCACTTGAAACGCGTCATGACTTGTACGGATTTTTATGCTTCGGGCGAACAGTTTGAACTGTATTCGTGTGAGGGCTGTGGATTTACATTCACACAAGGAGTCCCCGTGGAAGCAGAGATAGGCAAGTATTATGAGACTCCCGACTATATCTCTCACACTGATACGCGCAAAGGCGCGATGAATAATATCTACCATTATGTACGTTCCTATATGCTGGGCCGCAAAGCGCGCCTGGTAGCCAAGGAAGCGCATCGTAAAACAGGGCGTTTGCTTGATATAGGTACGGGAACCGGTTACTTTTCTGATACGATGGTTCGCCGGGGCTGGAAAGTGGAGGCAGTGGAGAAAAGTCCGCAGGCACGTGAGTTTGCGAAGCTGCATTTCGATTTGGACGTAAAGCCCGAATCGGCTCTGAAAGAGTTTGCTCCCGGCAGTTTTGATGTCATCACCCTTTGGCATGTGATGGAACATCTGGAACACCTTGGTGAAGTGTGGCAGCGACTTCATGAGTTGCTGACAGAAAAAGGAGTATTGATTGTAGCTGTACCCAACTGCTCTTCTTATGATGCTCAACGTTATGGCGAGTATTGGGCGGCATACGACGTTCCCCGTCATCTCTGGCATTTCACTCCGGGCACTATACAACAATTGGCTTCCCGTCATGGCTTTATCATGGCGGCGCGTCATCCGATGCCGTTCGATGCGTTCTACGTATCCATGTTGAGCGAAAAACATCGTGGCAGTTCATGCAGTTTCCTGAAAGGGATGTTTGCCGGAACGTTAGCATGGTTCAATGCTTTAGGACGGAAAGAACGCAGTAGTTCCATGATTTATGTATTCCGAAAAAAGAGATAACGCATGGGAAATCAAAACAAATATAAGTCAGGTTCAATCTTCGACATGCAGTTCATCACGTCGAGTATCAGTACGACACTGGTGTTGCTGTTGTTAGGACTGGTTGTCTTTTTCGTATTGACGGCGCACAATCTTTCCGTATATGTCCGCGAGAATATCAGTTTCTCCGTTCTTATCAGTGACGATATGAAAGAAGCGGATATACTGAAACTTCAGAAAAAACTGAATCAGGAACCTTTCGTGAAACAATCCGAATACATCTCTAAAAAACAAGCATTGAAAGAGCAGACGGAGGCAATGGGAACCGACCCGGAAGAATTCCTGGGCTATAACCCCTTTACCGCTTCCATCGAAATCAAGCTTCATTCCGACTATGCCAATTCCGACAGCATCGCGAAGATAGAGAAAATGATTAAAAAGAACACCAATATTCAAGACGTGCTCTATCGAAAGGAACTGATTGACGCTGTGAATGATAACATACGAAATATCAGCCTGGTGCTGCTCGCTCTGGCAGTGGTGCTCACTTTTATTTCTTTTGCCCTGATAAACAATACGATAAGACTGGCCATCTACTCGAAACGCTTCCTCATTCATACGATGAAACTGGTAGGGGCGAGTTGGGGATTCATCCGAGGGCCATTCCTTCGAAAGAATGTATGGAGCGGAATACTGGCAGCCATTGTTGCCGATTCCGTATTGATGGGAACCGCCTATTGGGCGGTGACGTACGAGCAGGAATTGCTTCAGGTCATCACGCCTGAAGTCATGTTGATTGTCTGTGCAAGCGTATTGGTATTTGGAATTGTAATAACGTGGCTATGCGCCTATTTCTCCATGAATAAATATTTGAGAATGAAAGCCAACAGCCTGTACTATATTTAAAATTAATAAACTATGTCTGACAAGCAGAAATTTGCCTTTGATAAAGTGAACTTTATCTTGCTCGCGATAGGGATGGCGATTGTTATTATCGGCTTTCTATTGATGACGGGACCTACATCGTCCGAAACCTCTTTTGAACCCGATATTTTCAGTGTACGCAGAATCAAGGTAGCGCCGGTCGTTTGCCTGTTTGGCTTCTTGTCTATGATTTACGCTGTATTACGCAAACCTAAAACACAAAAAACAGAAGAATAAAGATGGGGGACTTAACGACATTTGAGACGATTATTATTGCTATTGTAGAAGGATTGACAGAGTTTCTTCCGGTTTCTTCTACGGGACACATGATTATTACGCAAAACATTTTAGGAGTAGAAAGTACTGAATTTGTAAAAGCGTTTACTGTCATTATCCAGTTTGGCGCGATTCTTTCAGTGGTTTGTCTTTATTGGAAGCGTTTTTTCCGGTTGAACCATACGCCGGCTCCTGCGGGAGCTTCCGCTTTGAAGTGTTTTCTGCATAAATTCGATTTCTACTGGAAATTACTGGTTGCTTTTATTCCTGCTGCCATTTTGGGATTCCTGTTCAGCGATAAGATAGACGAGATGCTGGAGAGTGTAGCAATAGTGGCAGTGATGTTGGTGATCGGTGGTATATTCATGTTGTTCTGCGATAAGATTTTTTCGAAGGGAAGCGAAGATACAGTGCTGACAGAAAGAAAGGCATTCAATATCGGTTTGTTTCAGTGCATTGCCATGATACCGGGGGTATCCCGTTCGATGGCTACCATTGTCGGAGGTATGGCCCAGAAGCTGACTCGCAAGGATGCTGCCGAGTTTTCATTCTTCCTTGCCGTGCCAACCATGTTTGCGGCAACCGGCTACAAGGTGTTGAAACTCTTTCTGGATGGCGGTACGGAGATTCTTGTCAACAACATGCCGGCACTTATTATAGGTAATGTAGTAGCTTTTATTGTCGCTTTGCTGGCTATCAAGTTCTTTATTAGCTTTGTTACGAAATATGGTTTTAAGGCATTTGGCTGGTACAGAATTATTGTTGGCGGAACCATTTTGGTAATGCTGCTGCTTGGATACAACTTAGAAATTGGCTGATGAATTTTAAAAAAGGAGAAGTACTGTTTTTCAATAAACCTTTCGGATGGACCTCATTTAAAGTAGTAGGGCACGCCCGCTATCATATTTGCCGTCGGATCGGAGTGAAAAAACTAAAAGTCGGCCATGCCGGAACGTTGGATCCTCTTGCAACGGGGGTGATGATTGTATGCACAGGCAAGGCAACCAAACGAATAGAAGAGTTTCAATATCACACGAAGGAGTACGTCGCAACGTTGCGTTTGGGCGCTACTACCCCGTCATACGATTTGGAACATGAGATAGATGCCACCTACCCTACCGAGCATATCACAAGGGAACTGGTGGAAGAAGTGTTGACGCGCTTTATCGGTGCCATCGATCAGGTGCCTCCTGCTTTCTCTGCCTGTATGGTAGATGGTAAACGTGCCTACGAACTGGCCCGGAAAGGCGAAGAAGTCGAACTAAAAGCAAAGCAGCTTGTTATCGACGAGATTGAATTGCTGGAATGTCGCCTGGACGACCCGGAACCGATGATTCAAATCCGTGTCGTATGCAGCAAAGGAACATATATTCGTGCTCTGGCACGTGATATTGGTGAAGCGCTCCATAGCGGAGCCCATCTGACAGGATTGATCCGCACCCGTGTAGGTGACGTCCGGTTGGAAGACTGTCTGAACCCCGAACACTTTAAAGAGTGGATTGACGGACAGGAAATAGAAAATGAGGAAGAAAATAATTAACGTAATAAGGAATAGATATGAAATTATCACAATTCAAATTTAAGTTACCCGAGGATAAGATCGCTCTACATCCTATGAAATATAGGGATGAGTCTCGTTTGATGGTATTGCATCGTAATACAGGTAAGATTGAGCACAAGATGTTCAAAGATGTGTTGGACTACTTTGATGATAAAGATGTGTTTATATTCAACGATACGAAAGTATTTCCTGCCCGTTTGTATGGTAACAAGGAAAAGACAGGTGCTCGTATCGAAGTATTCTTGTTGCGTGAGTTGAATGAAGAACTTCGTTTGTGGGACGTATTGGTCGATCCGGCACGTAAGATCCGTATCGGTAACAAACTGTATTTTGGTCCGGACGATTCGATGGTGGCCGAAGTGATTGATAACACCACTTCCCGCGGACGTACGCTCCGTTTCCTTTATGACGGACCTCATGACGAGTTCAAAAAGGCTTTGTACTCTTTGGGTGAGACTCCACTTCCCCACTCTATCATCAACCGTCCCGTAGAACCGGAAGATGCTGAACGTTTTCAGTCTATCTTTGCGAAGAACGAAGGTGCGGTGACAGCTCCGACTGCTAGTTTGCACTTCAGCCGTGAATTGATGAAACGTTTGGAAATCAAAGGTATAGACTTTGCATATATTACTCTACACGCTGGTCTGGGTAACTTCCGCGACATCGACGTAGAAGACTTGACAAAGCATAAGATGGATTCGGAACAAATGTTTGTAAACGAAATGGCGGTGAAAACCGTTAACCGTGCCAAAGATAACGGCAGAAATGTTTGTGCGGTAGGTACGACCGTGATGCGTGCTATTGAAAGCGCAGTCAGCACCGACGGACATTTGAAGGAATTCGAAGGATGGACTAATAAGTTTATCTTCCCTCCGTATGAGTTTACCGTAGCCAATTCAATGATTTCCAATTTCCACATGCCACTTTCTACCCTGCTGATGATTGTAGCTGCATTCGGTGGTTATGACCAGGTGATGGATGCTTACCATGTAGCATTGAAGGAAGGTTACCGTTTCGGCACGTATGGAGATGCAATGCTGATTCTGGACAAATAATGGCAAAAGTATATTTGGGACTCGGCACTAACCTTGGAGATAAAGAACAAAATCTTCGGGATGCCGTGCAAAAAATAGAAGAGCAGGTAGGGAAAGTAGTTTCCCTGTCTGCTTTTTATGTTACTGCCCCTTGGGGCTTTGCTTCAGAAAATAGTTTTCTAAATGCGGCCGCTTGTGTAGAGACGGAATTATCCCCATTGGAAGTATTGCAAGAGACGCAAATGATTGAAAGGGAGCTGGGGCGTACCAAAAAGTCCGTCAACGGAATATATAGCGACCGCCTGATTGATATTGACCTGTTACTTTATGAAGATTTAGTGCTTTCTGTGATTTCTGCTTCCGGAGCAGAGTTAATCCTCCCCCATCCGTTGATGACAGAACGTGACTTCGTTATGAAACCACTGGCGGAAATTGCTCCCGGATTAGTGCATCCGGTACTCGGAAAAACGATGAAAGAGCTTACTTCTTCTTTTTTTCCGAAATAAACACCGGCAAATAGGCGATGCATCCTATCAGTACTGCATACAGCAAATGAATCTCCTGAAACGGCTTGTCGATGAAATGGCAAACAATGGCGTAGATAGCAATCGTGAATCCTACATAGAGCGCCAGCACCAAAAGCGTTTTTAATTTCTTATTTAGAATCATTATAAATCTATTTATGTGTTAAATACGTGGCAAAGATACTCATTATCTCCGAAATCTCTTTATCTTTGCAACCGAAATGAAAGTGTGGACAGATTTGAGTAGCTTGCAACCACGGAAAAAAATGCTAAAACACGTCTGATTGACGCCTTTCGGTTTATCCTTTGCAGCACTCGCCTCTCCTACTCTCTCATTCTTAATTCTTATTTTTTAATTCTTAATTTAAGAAAGATGGGATACTTATTTACATCCGAATCGGTGTCAGAAGGGCACCCCGACAAGGTAGCCGATCAAATATCGGATGCCGTGCTTGACAAACTGTTGGCTTACGACCCCAGTTCGAAAGTAGCTTGCGAAACACTAGTGACTACTGGACAAGTGGTGCTAGCGGGTGAAGTGAAAACAAAAGCGTACGTTGACCTACAACTCATCGCACGCGAAGTGATTAAGAAAATCGGTTATACCAAAGGAGAGTACATGTTCGAAAGCAACTCTTGTGGTGTACTTTCCGCTATTCATGAGCAAAGCCCCGATATCAACCGTGGTGTAGAGCGTCAGGATCCGATGGAACAGGGTGCAGGCGACCAGGGAATGATGTTTGGTTATGCTACCAATGAAACGGAAAACTACATGCCGCTTTCTCTTGATTTGGCACACCGCATTCTGCAAGTGCTGGCCGACATCCGTCGTGAAGGAAAGGTAATGACTTACCTCCGCCCCGATGCCAAAAGCCAGGTTACTATCGAATATGATGACAACGGAACTCCTGTCCGTATCGATACAATCGTTGTTTCTACACAACATGATGACTTTATCCAACCGGAAGATGACTCGCAAGCTGCTCAACTGAAAGCTGACGAAGAAATGTTGTCTATCATCCGCCGTGATGTGATCGAGATTCTGATGCCTCGTGTAATTGCTTCTATTCATCACGATAAGGTATTGGCACTGTTCAATGATAAAATCATCTATCATGTGAATCCTACCGGAAAATTTGTAATCGGTGGTCCTCACGGAGATACCGGTTTGACCGGTCGTAAGATTATCGTTGATACTTACGGTGGTTATGCTCGTCACGGTGGTGGTGCCTTCTCAGGTAAGGATCCAACAAAGGTTGACCGTAGTGCTAGTTACGCTGCCCGTTACGTTGCCAAAAACATCGTAGCAGCAGGTCTTGCATATCGTTGTGAAGTACAACTTGCATATGCCATCGGTGTAGCTCACCCAGTATCAATCATGATCGATACTGCTGGCACAGGTAAAGTTGACGATGAACTTTTAACCGAAGCAGTTCGCAACGTATTTGATCTTCGTCCAGCCGGCATTATCAAGATGCTTAACTTGCGTCGTCCTATTTACGAACAAACTGCTGCATATGGTCACTTTGGCAGAACAGATGTCGATTTACCATGGGAAAAGACCGATAAGACTCAAGATTTGCTTGATTATATTAAAGATCATCAATAAAAATATTTGAGGAGTAAATTAAATGAAAA
>OGXO01000981.1_pt1 | contig 15982 bp, 12 predicted proteins | sample 1576321 | NCBI WGS metagenome assembly OGXO01 (sample SAMEA3541568, study PRJEB24748) | human gut metagenome | biome: human gut; feature: human-associated habitat; material: faeces | place: China | collected 2012 | reverse complement strand
CGCCGATAGCGGAAAGGATCAGCGCAATACGCGTCCAGAACGGCCCCAGGATCTGAGACACCCCGTAAAATGCAGCGCCTCCCGCCAGGCATACCCCGACTGTCACAGCTGCAACCTTTCCGATCGTTGTATGCAAAAATCCAGTCTTTACGGCTGTCTGCGCAGCGCCCAGGGTGGGCTGCATACCGGAACCCTGCTTCGCGCCCGGCGGTGGCTGCACACCAGCTTCCGGCTGTGCTCCAAAGGAATCCTGCGCCACCGTACCGGTGCCGCCAGCTCCGCCGGGTCCTGCCTGCGAGACCGACCGGAAGACCGCATCGACCACTGATTTCCCCGCGGCAGCCAGGCTTCCGTCTGCCATAAGATATCCTTCCTGCGTACGCAGCAGATAAAGGAACAGCGGCAGCGGAGCCACATTGTACAGCTTGTATCCCTTTTTCTGTAATTCTTCTGCTTTTCTCCTCAGATTTTTCCGTCCATAATTCAGCCGGGATTTGACCGTATTTTCTGAACATCCCAGGGTGGAAGCAATCTCGCTGATCGGAACTCCTTCAATATGAAACATCAGGATACACATTCTTTGCTCTTCCGAAAGGGAGTCGATCATCTGATGCACCAACTCCTGTGTCTCCTGCCTTGTATAGGACAGTTCCGGCTGACTTTCAATGCTGTCATCTTCAATCCTGTATTCAAAATCCTCCCCCTCGTCCTCTGCTCCCATCTCAGAAAACAGCATGGGATTCTTTTTTACCAGAACGTTCTTCGCCGTATTTGCCACGATCTTTCCCAGCCAGCCCGGAAACGCCTCCGGCTCTGCCAGCATATCTAATTTCGTAAAAGCCCTGATATAGGCTTCCTGCAGAACATCCCTGGCCGTCTCCTCATTTTTTACGTATTGGAGCGCCAGATAATATTTACTTTTATAGGTAGTCTCATAAAGAAAACCGTATCCCCTTTCATCCCCTGCCTTTGCAAGGGCGACTGCTTCTGTATAGTTCACACCATTTCCTCCTCTGTTCCTTATAACAAGCATACGTTAAACCAATGACATTTCAACTATTCGTACAGATTTTTCTGACAAAATTATAATTTAAATGCCGCATATCGTCAATCATTCCGATCTATCACGGAAAGTTCAGCTTTCGTTTCAAAAGCTGGTACAGCTTTCGCTTCTCTCCTTTATCTTCTGCATAGCTTTCCATATCCCGCCTGACCAGACAGACAAACCATTGGATCACATTTTTATTGTTCAGTTTACTCATCTCCCGCCACTTATTTTCCCGCTATATAAGAACGTCCGATTTCTCCGGTCTGCGTCATATAAGACGTTTCGAAAATGTAATCAGAACCATCCTTTACCATAGCGAATACTGCCTTCCCCTCTGTAAAAATCTCCCCTGCATTTAATTCAAATACATCTGGCCATTCGCTAATGTCCGTTGCACTTCCACTGTAGAACTGATAACTCCCCTCATCTGCTTCAAAATAATTAAAACCGTTCGGATTCTCTACATAAAATGACAGGCCTGTATCCATGATCCCGGCTTCTTCCTGGGGAAAATCAGAGGGGAAATATACCTCATAAGTCAGCATACAGTATTCCAGGTGTTCATCCAGCGGATCCGGTTCAAAGGTACTGCCAGACGCCTCTACGGCAGCCATCACCTCCGCTTCATCCCGCACAACATCTGTAATCCGGTAGTACACGGTATGGAATTGATTATCCACAGAAGACGGCTTCTTTGTTGCCACCCACTCTCCGATTTTCGCCGGAGCCTCGGCCGTTGTCTCTACGGGTGTGATGCTGACAACCGGAACCGTCTCTTCTTCCTCCTTTGCGGCATCTTTGCTCTCTTCTTTTGCCTCCACTGTCTCTATTTTTGTACTTTTGTTTGTCTCCTGACTTCCGCAGCCCCAGATTCCCGCAGCTGTCATACACACTGCCAACAAAACTGTCATTTTTCTTTTCATTGTTTTTCCTCCGTCCAGTTTATTTTTCAGCTGCCAAAGGGGCTATCTCCTCTGATAAATATCTGCGTTCCAATGGCTGCTATCCGATTCTACCGTAATGACATTTTCGTCAGAAGACATCGTCACGATCAGTGGTTCACTGCTGCTGGAAACCGCTCCATCAAAATCAAGCTCGATACTGTGTTCGTTTTCCTTCCATGTTCCCTTTTCCACATCGCCATCATCGTTATACTCCACAGTGCCGTCCTTATTAACCGTGATCTCTATCTTGCTTCCACTTGAGCTTGTTCCTCCATAGACTCCGACCCACTTGTTTGCTCCGCATGCGACTAGCATTGCCGCCATACTCATGATGATCATTCCTCCACACAGCATTTTCCTGATTTTTGTTTTTCTCATTTTCTTTCTCTCCTTTTTCATGGTAGTTGGGATTTTATAGAATTTCCATTATCCCTTTTTTGTTTTCACTACCAGGACAAGCAAAGTTTCAAAAAAGTTTTATAAAAATGAAAAAAATATTTTTTTACAGAAAAGGGCTGAAACACTGTTTCCAAATGTTTCAGCCCTTTTGCAGGATCCTGTCTTACAGTTCCGAAATCTCTTCCTTAAAGCCTTCTCCTACTACCTCATTAGACTCCATGATGATCGTAAACGCTTTCGGATCTATCTTACGAACCATCTTTTTAATTGTATACATCTGCTTATTGTTGCAGGCGCACATGACTACATCCTTTTTATTTTTGCTGTAGCTTCCCATTCCCTTCAGGATGGTAGAACCTCTTCCGGAATATTCGTCGATCCGTTCTGCCACCTCTTCACCCTTCTCGGTGACGATCAGGGTCAGCTTGCCTTCATCGATACCATACATGATACGGTCCATAACGATAGCCATCAGATATGTTACGATGATACCGTAGATCAAGCCGTCCACATCACGGAATACCAGGACAGTTCCCAGCACGATAGTTACCATATCCAGCACAAACGTAATGATTCCCAGAGTAATGTGCGGTTTTACCTTCTTAATAGATACACTGATGAAATCCTGGCCTCCGGTGGATGATCCGCGCATGAAGATAATGGCGTATCCAATGCCGCAAAGCACTCCCATACACAATGCCGCCAGAAAACGGCTGCCGTCATATACCGGCAAAAGCGGCGCCACATAGTCCATGATCGCCGAAGTAATGATAATAGATTTTAAGGATTTTAAGAAAAATGTCCTTCCCAAAAATTTATAGCAGAAAATCGCCACCGGAATATTCAGGATCACAGTACCGACACCTACCGGGATATTCAGCAGATGATACATAATAATTGCAATACCCGAAAACCCTGCTACCGGGAAATCCGCATTTAATGCAAAATTATACACACCTATGGCGATCAAAAGACCTGCCGCAATATCCACCAAAATGTCCAGCCCCAACTCTTTCCAATCAATACGTTTCATCGGATCATACCTCTCTTTCTCATGTTATTATCTGCACTTTCAATTTCTGATATCCACAAAAAAAGAACACCTGCAAACTATAAAAACTATAATTCGCCGATGCTCTTATGTGCCTAAGTATAGCGGCCTTTCCTGAATTTGTCAATACCCCGGACCCTTGTGGATCACATCTTTTCCGTATTTGCCCCGGAGTTCATCCATGGCTTTGCGGATCTGTTCCCGTTTCTTACGCTTTTCCTCCGGTTCCACTTCTATATCAAAAATACTGAGCTGCTCCGGTTCGCTTTCCTCCGAAAGCTTGGAGCTCCGGATCCCCAGAAGCCGGATGGGCTGATGGTTCCACAGCTCCAGAAACAGGCTCACTGCCTCTGTATAAACATCTTCCTCCCGGTTGGTCGCTTTCGCAAGCTGCCGCTGATGGGACACACTTTCAAAGGTGTGGTATTTGATCTCCACACTTAACATCCCAGCCTTCTGGCCGGCCTTTTTCAGTCTTCTGGCCACACTGGCCGCCAGTTCTTTTAAGACTTCTTTTGCCTCTTCTTCTGTCACGGCGTCACGGGGCAGGGTGATGGAATTGCCGATCCCTTTTGCTTCCGCGGGCTCGGACTCCACCCGGTCTTCTCCCAGGCCATTGGCAAATTCCCACAATCTCCGGCCATGACTTTTTAAGTGCAGCTCCAGGATCGCCGGATCTGTCTTTGCCAGGTCGCCGATGGTGTAGATCTCCAGTTTCTTCAGGGTTTCCGTACTGGATCTTCCCGCCATATAAAGCTCCCGCACCGGCAGGGGCCACATCTTCACCTGGATCTCCTGGGGAAAAAGCGTATGTACCTTATCCGGCTTCTCAAAATCTGACGCCATCTTCGCCAGCAGCTTATTGCTGGAGATTCCTACATTTACCGTAAAGCCAAACCGGCGTTTCACCTCATTCTTAAGTTCAAGCGCCCCTTCCACCGGCGAAGAAAATCTGGCCGCGGCTTCCGTAAAGTCCATGTAACACTCATCCACACTGACCTGCTCGATCTCTTCCGAATACGTCCGAAGAAACTCCATCAGCTTCTGGCTGTAGCGCCGGTACATCTTATGGTCCGGCGGCTCCATGTGAAGGTTCGGACATTTACGCAGGGCGTTCGCCACTGGCTCCCCGGTGGTAATGCCGTATTTTTTTGCCGGGATTGATTTTGCCAGAACGACGCCATGCCTGGACGCCCGGTCCCCGCCGATGATGGCAGGGATAGTCCGGATGTCCAGGCTGCTTCCATTCTTTATCTGTTCTACCGCCGTCCAGCTTAGATAGGCGGAGTTCACATCAATATGAAAAATGACCCGGCTCATTTTATTTTCTCCTGTATCAGGCAGTCAGGCATTTTGCCGGACGCCCGGATTAAATCTCTTTCAAATGCTGCTTGATCCTTGCTGCCAGCTTTCCATTTTCCGCATCGATCAAAATGGTATCTCCGGTGCCTACATTTCCTTCCAGGATCAGCTTCGCCGCCAGAGTCTCCACATTCTTCTGCAGATACCGTTTCAGCGGTCTGGCTCCATAGGTAGGATCATATCCGCCGTCCACAACAACCTGCTTTGCATCCTCTGTCAGCTCGATCCGGATCTCCTTATCTGCCAGACGCCGGTTGAGATCGTCCACCAGAAGCCGGATGATCGAATGGATATTGTCCTTTGTCAGAGGCCGGAACATGATGGTCTCATCCAGACGGTTCAGGAACTCCGGCCGGAAATGATTCCGAAGGTCATTCATCACCATCTCTTCTGCTTCCGGCTTGATATTTCCATTGTCATCAATGCCGTCCAGAAGGTATGCCGAACCGATATTAGAGGTCATGATCAGGATCGTATTCTTAAAGTCCACGGTCCGTCCCTGAGAATCGGTGATCCGTCCGTCGTCCAATACCTGCAGAAGGACATTGAACACATCGGGATGGGCTTTTTCAATCTCATCAAACAGAACGACCGAATACGGTTTCCTCCGTACCGCCTCTGTCAGCTGTCCGCCTTCATCATAGCCCACATATCCCGGAGGCGCTCCGATCAGACGGGACACGGAATATTTCTCCATGTATTCACTCATGTCGATCCGGACCATGTTGTTCTCATCATCAAACAGGCTCTGGGCAAGTGCCTTGGCAAGCTCGGTCTTGCCGACGCCGGTAGGTCCAAGGAACAGGAAGGATCCGATCGGTTTGCTCGGGTCTTTAATACCCGCTTTGGACCGGATGATCGCTTCCGTCACTTTGGTAACGCCTTCATCCTGGCCGATCACCCGCTTGTGGAGTTCGTCTGCCAGATGCAGCGTCTTACTTCTTTCGCTTTCATTTAACTTGGCTACCGGAATTCCTGTCCAGCGGGAAACGATCTTGGCGATCTCATCTTCTGATACACTTTCATGTACCAGAGACAGATCCTCGTCTTTGACCTTTTCTTCCTCTTCTTCCAGCTGTTTCTGCAGCTGCGGCAGTCTGCCGTACTGGAGCTCCGCCGCTTTATTCAGATCATAGTTCTGCTGCGCGGCCTCAATCTCGCGGTTTAACTGCTCGATCTGCTCACGGAGCTTCTGCACATGCTCTACGGATCTCTTTTCATTATCCCACTGTGCCTTCTGTTTTGCAAATGTTTCTCTTTCTTCTGCCAGCTCCTGCTGAAGCTTTGCCAGCCGTTCCTTGCTTAACCGGTCATCCTCTTTTTTCAGGGCAGCTTCTTCAATCTCCAGCTGCATGATCTTACGGTTCAGCGCATCCAGCTCTGTCGGCATGGAATCCAACTCCGTCTTGATCAGCGCACAGGCCTCGTCCACCAGGTCGATGGCTTTATCCGGCAGGAACCGGTCGGAAATGTAACGGTTACTCAAAGTGACGGCTGCCACCAGGGCACTGTCGGTAATCTTTACGCCATGGAAGACTTCATAGCGTTCCTTCAATCCTCTTAAGATGGAAATAGCATCTTCCACCGTCGGCTCATCCACCATAACCGGCTGGAAACGACGTTCCAGGGCCGCATCCTTTTCAATGTACTGCCGGTATTCATCCAGTGTAGTGGCGCCGATACAGTGAAGCTCTCCTCTGGCCAGCATAGGCTTCAGCATATTTCCTGCGTCCATAGCCCCGTCTGACTTTCCGGCTCCTACAATAGTGTGCAGCTCGTCGATAAACAGGATGATATTTCCCTCGCTGTTTTTCACTTCCTCCAGCACCGCTTTCAGCCGCTCTTCAAACTCTCCCCGATACTTTGCTCCGGCTACCAGAGCACCCATATCCAGGGCAAAAAGCTTCTTATCCTTTAAGGCATCCGGGACATCTCCCCGGACGATCCGCTGTGCCAGTCCTTCAACAACTGCGGTCTTACCTACACCAGGCTCACCGATCAGCACCGGATTATTCTTGGTCTTTCTGGAAAGAATTCGAATCACATTCCGGATCTCTTCGTCACGGCCAATGACCGGATCCAGCTTCTGCTCTCTGGCACGCTCTACCAGGTCCTGCCCGTATTTATTTAAGGTATCATAGGTTGCTTCCGGATTGTCGCTGGTCACTCTCTGGTTCCCACGGACCGAAGACAGCACCTGAAGGAAGCTGTCCCGGTTGATGCCAAACTCCCGGAAGATCTGTTTCATCTCTTTATTGGCATGCTTGATCATGGACAGGAGCAGATGCTCTACGGATACATATTCGTCACCCATCTGCTTCGCCTCGTCCTCGGCATAGATCAGCACATTGTTCAGATCCTTGCCGATAAACATCTGGCCGCCCTGTACCTTCGGACGCTTGCGGATGGCTTCCTCCACCCGGTTAACAGCAGACTCCTTCGTGATGCCCATTTTTTCAAATAATTTCAAGATCAGGCTGTCGTCGATAGTCAGAAGCGCATATAAAAGATGCTCCTGCTCGATCTCCTGATTGCCATATTCCATAGCTATCTTCTCGCAGCCCTGCACTGCTGCCAGAGAACTCTGTGTAAATTTATTAATATTCATAACCATACCCCTCCTTTGACATGGAAAGTTTCTTTGTTCTACTGGTAATATAACACTTGTTGTCAGCACTGTCAAGTGTCGAGTGCTAAATTTTCACGCAAGCTACGAGCCATGCAGATGCAGAAGGTGAGTCGTCCGTTGGGAACTTGTTCACATAAGGACGTGCTCGCTTCTGCATCTATACGGCGACAGCCGTGACTGAGCGAACGCAGTTCGCGAAGTGCATGGCGAGGGGCGTGGGAGGAAGTTCACATACGAACAGCTATGAGCCAGTTGTACCCTTCCGAAAGGCAGCCATTTTCAGGCCTTACCCAGGAAGACACCACACGTATACGGTAAACCGGTTCTTTCCATAATTAGTTGAACATATAGTGAAAATATTCTCCGAAAAGCACTTTTGCTTTCAATAATTCAAAACTATTGCGTCCGTACATGATTCGTTTGATCACTTTGATCTTATTAACACTTCCTTCTGCTAAACCATTATTATACTGTTCAGTTATACCGTTTTTGACTGCAGTAAGGTCTTTATTTATTCCTTCCAAAAATGTATTTAATTCAGGTTGATTTACCATTTTGGCGTGTTCAATCCATGAGTCAAGCTTCACCGATTGTTTAGAATAGATTATTTCATAAAATTCTTTTATTAACGAATATAAAGTTCCTAATAATGGGTATCTTTCAACAGTCATGTTAAGCTGTTCCCGAGTAAGTGTTGGTATGGTTTCGATTTTTTGACAAATCAGTTTACAAAGCGATTTCCTTTGAACGTAACTTACATTTATTGGGGGAGAGCCTGTTTTGCTATAATGGTGACTTCTTTCTTTTTGCATAAATACACGGATGGATGCCACAGATCCAGTGTATCCTTTTTTAGATAATATTTTTTGTATTTCTGGATAAGTAATCCCTTTACTCCTTAATTCGATAACATCATCATGAAAAGGAGCTAACTTTCCACCCAATTTTGCACCATAATGTCCATTGATTGTGGAATTTTCCTGTGTCAGATACCGTTTGATGGTTGGTACCGTATGGTGCATCATCATGGCAATTTTAGTAATGGGGTATCCCTGACTATATAATTCTTTTGCTTCATCTATTTCATTTTGCTTTTTTCGGACAGATAACTGATGTTGTCTTTCATAAGTATTCGGCTTATTTTCGGGAATCTTTGATTCTGGAATCGCAAGATACCGCTGGACTGTTTTGGTCGTAGAATGAAGTAATAATGCAATTTCCTCTATCGTCAATCCTTCCGCCCTCTTTTTTTGTGCAAATCTGATCCTTTGTGAGCGATTTGCTGTATTATAAAGTACCTCTACCTCTTTCGGAACTTCCTGTATGTTCGGTATCTCAAGACGGGCTGGATATAATCGAATTATAATTCTATTAATGGCTTCTGCAAGCCCCTTTATCAGATGAAATCGGTCGCTGACCTGAACCGCATTCGGATGTGATTTCGATATAGCGGATGAATAAATTACTGCTCCATCCCTTGCAACTAATTCTATATTAGGGAATGTTGAAAGCCACTGTTTTACATCTTTGGAATCTCTGGAAGGAAGTAGGTCTATAATACGATGCGTTATCAGGTCAACCATAACAGTACCATAAGACTTTCTTTTCCGAATAGCAAAATCATCCACACAAATCTTTGTTACATTAGACTTATCCACAATGGATGGCATTTTTTTTAAGCAGATCGCAAATACTGCTTTTGCAGACTTTTATAGAGCTTTCCTTTAATAGAGCAGATGCACTGACTGAACTGACTTTTGCAGATGTCAATAATATTTTATCAACAAGCCGTTTTGTTTTCCTTTCCCTGGGCGCAATAAAATCAAATCTCTCAGAAAAAGTTTTATGGTCACAGGCAGGATTGGAACAAAACATCTTTCGTGTATTTAATAAAACTATTGTCTGCTTATCCTGTATTGGGATATCCTGGATCTCACGCTGATACACAGAATGTATTTTTGAGGATACCTTACCACAATAAGGACAAGGCACTTTTTCTCTTGAAGATTTAACTTCAAATATAACTTGTTGATTTTTTAATTTGTATCGAATGCATTCTAAATCTGGATCCAATAATTTTATGATTTCCTGTTCCATAGAAGATCACCCTGTATTATAATAACGCTTTTGCACATTAATATCAACTAATTATGGAAAGAACCGGTTTACCGTGTACTTTAAATCTAATTTTTATTTAGCTTTTCTTGCAACAGGCTAAAACTCTCAAGAGCACTTTGCAAATTTTCAATGATATCACTTGCAAGCTCATCAGGAGACGGAAGATTATCAAGATCTGCTAATGACTTATCTTTGATCCAGAAAATATCCAAGCTTGTCTTGTCCCGCTCCATAATTTCATCTACTGAGAATTTGCGAAAACGACCATCCGGATTATCTGCCGAATAGGTTTCTGTTCGTTCGTATCGGTTTTCAGGATTATAGCAACGAATAAAATCTTCAAGATCAGCGTCGCTCATTGGGTGCTGTTTGAGCGTGAAATGTATATTGGTACGGAAATCATAAATCCAAACATCTTTTGTCTGGCGATGAGCGCTGGCAGAACGCTTGTCAAAAAACAAAACATTTGCTTTTACTCCCGGTTTATAAAAAATACCGGTTGGCAAGCGAAGAATGGTATGTAAATCGGTTGTTTCAAGCAGCTTTTTTCGAATTGTTTCACCTGCACCGCCCTCAAACAAGACATTATCTGGCACAACGACTGCTGCCTTTCCGGTAGCTTTGAGAATCGTGTTGATATGCTGTACGAAATTTAACTGCTTGTTTGAACTGGTTGTCCAGAAATCCTGCCGATTATAGACAAGGTCTTCGTCCTCTTGCTCGCCTCTCTCGTTGGTAAAAGTGATAGACGACTTTTTACCGAAAGGTGGGTTTGTCAGCACATAGTCTACACGGTATCCCGGGTCTGTCAGTAATGCATCTCCTAGCGTAACCGGAACATTTCCATAAATATCCCCGATATTGTGTAAATACAGGTTCATCAGTGCAGTTTTATAGGTGGCAGGGACAATTTCATTCCCATAAAAGGTCTCATTTTTCAAAAATTCTTTCTGCTCTCTATCTAGAGTAAAATTCTTCGGGTCTGCAAGAAAAGATTGCGATGCAAGGAAAAAACCGCCGCTACCGCAGCAAGGATCAGCAATGGTTTTCATCGGCTCGGGACGCAGACAGCGCACCATTGCACGAATGAGCGGACGAGGAGTAAAGTACTGTCCCGCACCGCTTTTGATATCTTCTGCGTTCTTTTGTAACAAACCTTCGTAAATCTCTCCTTTTACATCGGAGGACATTGCCACCCATTTTTCTTTGTCTATCATCTGCACCACACGGTACAAAATCGCCGCATTGTTGATTTTATTGACAGCCCCTTTAAAGATCTGCCCAAGAATACCGCTCTGATCTCCTAACTTTTCCAGTGTGGCTTTATATTGATTTTCAAGCTCCGCACCTTTTAACATATTCATATCCGCCCAACCATAACCAGTAGGAATACCGGTATCCCGCTTATAGGGCGGTTTTGCATATTCGTCGGACATTTTCAAAAAGATGAGGTAGGTAAGCTGTTCGAGATAATCGCCGTAAGATACGCCGTCATCCCGAAGGGGATTGCACAGCCCCCATACTTTTGAAATAATAGTTGTAGTTTGTTCAGCCACAATTATTTGCCCCCTTTTTCATCCGATATTTTTGTAAATCTATCAATACGAATTCCGGAGAAATTTTCTCCCCTCTTTTCAATGGTTATTCCAGACTGTTTAGGGGTTGTCTGAGGAGAAGATATCGGTTTTAATCCATTACCTTTTAAAATATCATTATTTGTTGAATTCTTTGAATTTTCAGCCATATTATATCCCTTTCTCTATGATAAGAACTAACGAATACAGAAGAAGCGCAATCACTACTTTGGTAACCGCAGAATCATATTTTTTCTGTTTTTCAGCTATTATTTCACGCAAATTTGCAACAACTATGGTGTATTTATCAATCAACCATACCGCTGCAGCATCAGGATTCCATCGGTAGATTTCTTCGTTGCGGATATCCATACTATCAAAAACAAGCAAAGCCTTGCTACGCATCAATAACAGCAATTGAATCACTGCCCATATAATGCAAACAGCACATGCCACAGAACAGAGCAAAAGTAGAAGCAAAGAGAACAACTCTGAATTTGACTGTGTTCTGCAAATATCAGCAACATAAGTATAATTTACGCTGCCAAGGATAACTAATAAAATGACGCCGCAGAATGCCAGTGTTACATTTACTTTCTCATAAATTTTATCGTAAGTATCAATCAACCGATGATAATCTTCAAAACACGCCTGTTGAACCAATTCCGCAGATGGGTATTGAACAGCCTGTTTTTCATCATCAATAACTTGTTCTTTCAACCCTTTATATCCCCCCTTCAAACGCCTGTTTTAAAATACTCTGCCGCATCGCTTCGGCTTGTTGCAAGGCGGTATCAACTGTTTTTTCTATACTGTCGCAAATTGACATTTTAGCTTGAATATTTTCTAATATTTTATTCTGCATCATTATGTCACATATTTTAATCTGTAGTTTTCTTGCTTTTTTAATACCAAAAGCCGGTTGACTTGTGGCCGTAGCACCTTTCATTAACTGTTGAGTTATATACGGAGAAGTAAATTGCCAAAATAAAAATTCTGGCAATATAAACTCTGAATTAGGTTGAATCAAAATCACATTTGCCGACAAAGTATAGTTTTGTGGTAATGGTAATTTGAAAGGCTTCCCAATTGTTCCAATTTTACCCATAACAAAGTCGCCTTTTTGAAGAGTGTATCTTTCAAAATGTTCTTTTGCTATCTGAGCAGAAACTTTTCGAGCAATATTAAAATTAATAATTTTTGCGTCATAATCTATATCTCCTATACCAATATAGGGGATTCCTCCTTCTACTTCTGGTGGGGTTCTATGGCTCGGATGAGGATCTAACATAGTTGCAATCTTTTCCATATCGACTGCATTATTTAATGGTTCAAACGCCTCTTTCAGCACTGCCTGACGGTAGACGGTAAGCTGCTGCTTGGTGGTTTTCAGTGTTTCAACCACCTTGTCCAGCTCGGGAAACAACTCCTCAATCCGTGCGACAATTCGTTCCTGCTCGGGCAAAGGGGGAACGATTAGTTCTTTTTTCTCAAGATGTTGATAATGTCTTGCGTATCCCTTATCCTCAATACGAAATGTAAGATATTGTGTTCCATAATAAAGATATTTAGGGAGTATTTCTTTCTTCGGTTGTAATACTTTTATACCATCTGCTCCTGGAGCAAAAGGAAATGTAATGAATTTTACACACTTCGTATGATCCCCAAATACGATAACAGGATAATCACATGCAAGCGCCTTAGTAAAATCATCTGTATATCCACCAATCAGCAAATGTCCTTGGTCTATAATTGGCAATAAGCCTTTATCTAAATATTCTTTTTGCTTAATCTTTTTATCTGACGGAACACTTACTTTTTTGACTAATTCTTTATATATCGCCATTTTACGCCACCAATTCTATATTCATTTCCTGTAAAATTTCCTCATACTGATCTCCAAACGCATCATAAAAGGCAAGCAGTCCGCCTTTTCTGTCAAAGGGCGTCAAATCTAAATCCTCTGGCAGAATACTTAAAGAGCTTGCAATGTGGTCTTTGATCAGCCGCAGCCATTCCATCTGCACCTCAGTAAAATGCACGGCGCCGGCGTTTTTCCGGAGCGTCCACTGCATAAAATTGTAATTTACCTTGTCTGCAAAGGGCGAAAGTTGATCTGTATAACCCATTTCAAAACGGATAATAGAAATCAGGTCGGCAAGCTGAGCCATAACGCCTTTTTTCACTTTATTCGGCTTCTTAATGGCATAGCAATCCCACAGGCGTTCCACAGTAACGCCCTTTGACCTTAGCTTTTCATACAGCTCTTTCAGCTGTTCCACCGCCATTGCACGATTTGCGTACGGTTCGCTGTAAATAATCCGCAGGGCAAGGATTTCATCCCGGTTCTCCTCAATAAAGGTGCGGAATGTCTGTATCACACGGTCAGCATTTTCTTCCTTCTGCGTGTCATATCCGGCAAACAAAACCGAATCGAGATTTACATTGTCGATGATCTGGTCATGACTTCGGCGGACATTTTCAATAAAATCACGTGTATCGGGATTCATAAACGGAGCGACTGCCTGTACAATCAAATCCTTTTGCGCCTGTTTGAGTGCTTCGTCTGATGGTTTTTCCATTTTCGTATCTGTCTTTGCTTTTTCTGCAATCACATCTTCGTCAAAGGCATTGAGCAGATTTTCAGCAACCTTTCCCGCACTTTCTCCGACTTTTTCTTCAAACTTCCTGCGCTCAGAAGTGTTCATCTGGTTGTTCAAACGAATTACACGGTTTGCAAGCGAAGTAAGTGTATCCTCGTCTTTAGCACCAAGCGCTACATTCATCATCAATTCTTTCATTGAAACAGATGGTTTGCGTTCCAGCGGACGAGTATCACATTTCTTTGATTTGGTAACCCCCACTGCATCTATAATCACAAAATGATCTTTGTTTTCCATTGCGGAAGGTGTGACCTTTTGCAAATCGTCTTTTCCAAGCGTTCGGGTACCACGTCCTTTCATCTGCTCAAAATAGTTCTTGCTACGCACATCACGCATAAAAATCAAGCATTCGATTGGTTTTACATCCGTACCGGTAGCAATCATATCTACGGTGACTGCAATACGGGGATTATAGTCGTTTCTGAAAGAGCTTAATACCGATTCTGGATTTTCTGCAGAATATGTAATTTTACGGCAGAAATCATTTCCTTCACCAAATTCGTCCCGTACAATCTGGACAATATCATCGGCGTGGCTGTCTGTCTTTGCAAAAATCAAAGTTTTTGGAACTTCTTTCCTCCTTGGGAACAACGTTGTAAACAAGTTTTCTTTAAAAGTGCGTATCACAGTTCGGATCTGACTGGGATTGACAATATCTCTATCTAACTGAGGTGGCACATAGTCTACGTCTTCATCCATCTGCATCCAGCGTTTTTTACGTGAAAGCCGATTGCGATACTCAATCAGCTGTTTCATCAGGCGTGCACCGTTTTTGGTGATTTCGGTTTCAATCAAGAAAATATCTTCCCCTACATTTACACCATCTACAATTGCTTGTTCGCGAGGGTATTCGCTGACAATGTTTTCATCAAAAAAAGCAAAAGTTCTCTTATCTGGTGTAGCAGTCAACCCAATAATAAATGCATCAAAATACGAAAGGACTTGACTCCACACATTGTATATGGAACGATGACATTCATCTACAATAATGCAGTCGAAAAATTCAGGGGGATATTTTTCGTTATAAACCACTTCTTTTGGCGCTCTGTTATTAGCGGTTGCATATTCCGCAAAGGATGTTTCTTCAGCAGATTCATCCAATTCTTCACCTTTGAGAATGGAATACATTCTCTGAATCGTGCTAATACAAATTTGAACATCCGAAGGAATATAAGAAGATTTTAACCGTCTCACCCCATAAAGCTGTGAAAAAGAACGAGGATCATCATTCGGAGTATATGCAAGAAATTCACGCTCAGCTTGTTCTCCAAGGCTTTTCGTATCCACTAAAAATAAAATACGATTCATTTTACCATATTTCAATAAGCGATAGGCTGCTGTAATAGCCGTAAATGTTTTTCCAGCACCAGTTGCCATTTGAACAAGGGCTTTTTGACGGTTGTTGGAAAAAGAAATATCTAAATTCCGAATCGCATTAATTTGGCACTTTCGAAAGCCGGCTTCATCAAGTGGAGGAAAATTCTTCATATTATTTCTGATCGTGCCCTCATTTGCAAGCAAACGCTCTAGGGTTTCTGGCCTGTGAAACGAAAATACTGTACGGGAACGGAACTTAATATCATTATAATCAGTAAAACGAATTAGATTGTCCGTTGCTTCATAGGCAAAGCGAATTGAATATTCAATTTTAATCCATTTAAAAGTGCTATTTGCATAACGTGCGGACTGTTCCTCTACAGTAGTGATATTTTCACCCGCCTCACTCTTTTTTGCTTCAATAACGCCAACAGGTATTCCATTCACAAAAAGCGCATAATCGACCGGCCCTGTATCCGTCGGAAACTCACGTACGGCGACACCTAGCGAAGCTATCGGATTCAATTTCTTCACGTCCTGTACTATCCAACCAGATTGCTCTAATTTTTTATCAATCACTTTTCTCGCTTTTTGTTCAGGTTCCATTACTTATTCACCTCATCATTTCCATCAAAATTAAGCTCTAAAATATCATCTACATTGCTTTGCATATACGCTCTATGCTTTCCAAAGAAATATAGCTGCCTCTTTTCATTCGGGTAATGATATTTGCAAAAAAGCCTGTTTGTTCCACTAGCTGAGTATTGCTCATATTCTATTCGATCATCATATGAAAAAGTTTTTTATAACTAACAGCCATATTAATCTCCATTCCGCCGCCTTTCAGTTGGCGGCACAAATAGTAATGAAAGTTTCG
>OGXO01000973.1_pt1 | contig 16055 bp, 9 predicted proteins | sample 1576321 | NCBI WGS metagenome assembly OGXO01 (sample SAMEA3541568, study PRJEB24748) | human gut metagenome | biome: human gut; feature: human-associated habitat; material: faeces | place: China | collected 2012 | reverse complement strand
TGTCCATTCCATAGAAATCACATCATTGACATCCCAGTACTTTTCGGTATAGTAAATATCCACATCCCAGTTATCAAAGCACATCGGCTTATCCTCGTACATGCGGAACTGATTGCCTTTTTTGCCATCCTGCAGTACTTCCCTGTCGTTTTCCTTATCGTAGATGCGGTCAAAACGTCCCTCCGCATCCAGATGGATCGTATAAAACGGTGTCTCAAGCGTATGGTCATCCACAAGGACAAACGGTGTTTTCTGCTCAATTTCACTGGATACAGCTGCAAATGTCTTATATCCTTTTGACGGCAGATGCTCTACATAGACCACTGCACCTTCTGCAGTCTTCTGTACCGGATAGATCACGCCCTCTGCATCCTTTAACGCTTCCGCATGGATCTCCCCAAGTTCTACGATATCACTGCGGTCGTGTCCGGTTGTATTGAAAATAGTGATGCCTTCGTCATCTCCCACGAGTGCATGGAGACGTTCCTCTTCCAGTGCTTTGATCTCTTTCTGAAGTGCAGCGTATTCTTCCTTTGTCACCTCATATACTTCATGGATCGCAGATCCAGGCAGAATATCATGGAACTGGTTGATCAGGACTTTTTTCCACATGCGGTCGAGTTCTTCTGCCGGATACGCTGCCTGTGCCTGTGCTAAAACGGACAACAGTTCCAGATCCATCAGACCAAGTTCTGCCTTACGGTTGCTACGTTTATTTCTCGCCATGGAGGTATAAGTTCCGCGATGGTACTCAAAGTAAAATTCACCTTCCCATACCGGCAGGCGTCTGTCACCTTTCACGCGCTCCTCAAGTTCTTCAAAATAGGTGCGTGAAAATTCCTGGCGTACTTTCGGAATCCCTTTGATTCCCTTTTCCATGCGGATCGAAGTCTCAAGCATTTCCCTGGTCGGACCGCCGCCGCCATCGCCGTAACCGTAGGAGACTAAGATATCGTTATTGATGTCCTTATTCTGGTAACGCATCCATCCTCCCATGATCGCATCCGGGTGCAGCATGCCATTATAGGTCGTAAAGTAATCTTTGATCGGCTGGCTCACGCCAAGGGTCGTGATCAGGTGTGTCAGCACCTCTGTCCCGTCGATTCCGCGCCACATCATCGTATCGTAAGGTACTTTATTGAACTGGTTCCATGCCAGTTTGGTTGTCATAAAATAATCGATTCCGCATTTTTTCATGATCTGCGGCAGTGCCCCGGAATAACCGAACACATCCGGCAGCCAGAGGATACGGTTGTCCACGCCAAATTCCTCTTTAAAAAAGCGTTTGCCATGCATAAACTGACGGACGAGGGATTCTCCCGATGTCAGGTTGCAATCTGCCTCGACCCACATACCGCCTTCCGGCTCCCAGCGTTTCTCTTTGATGCGCTGTTTTGCTTTCTCGTACAATTCCGGATAGCGCTCCTTTAAAAATGCATATAACTGCGGCTGGCTGGACATGAACTTATAATTCGGGTACTCGTCCATCAGCTTTAACACAGTTGCAAAGCTGCGTCCGACTTTTTCCCTGGTCTGTGCCACAGTCCACCACCACGCAACATCGATATGCGTATGTCCGATACAGGTTGCGATCACATCCTCATACCCTGCCATATCCTCATAAAGTGCTTTCTGGATATAAGCAGATGCTTCCCGCACACTCCGGTAAAAGCCTTCGGAATACGGGGTCCTTAGATCCAGCAGATTGATCGTCTCATTGAGCACATACTCAATATCCTTGCGGTTTTTATCATCTGCTTCCATACGGGAAAATGCTGCAAGCGGAACCCACAGGTCATAATAGAGTTTTTCGATCTCTGCATCGATCTCCTCGATCTGTGTGCGGAGCGCAAATTCCTCATGCATGATCCCGGTATATGCCTGCAGATCGATGGTCAGTGTCTCTCCTGCCTTTCCGCTTCTTGTGATCAGGCACTCCCTGTGGTTCATATCGATTCCCTGATAAACCTCCCCGTTCACAAACACGATAAACTGCGGATTTCTTCCGTCATCCCACTCGTCGATCTGGGAGGAAACGCGGATCCATACACTTTTTCCATCCAGCTCCTCTGGAATGGTATAGGTCGTGCGGAACCAGTAGTGGCGGTCCTTGCCATACCAGTGCATGGTCTTGCAGTCAAAGTTTTCCCAGGCTGCCTCGTCTTTTAATGCATCCTCCGGGTGAATAAAGTTTCCTTCCTTGTACTCCCACTGTGTCAGTGGAAATACCTGTTTTACTTTTAATTTCTTAAGTTCGTTGCAAATTACACCGACTCTTTTGTCTAAGAAATCCATATTTTCCTCCTTGTCTTGTTTTCTTTCTATATTAAGATCGTTTCCAATCTTTATATAAGTTCCATGATGCAGCCCATTAAATTATCTGGCAGCTGCATTAGCATCATGATTCATACTTTAATTTCCCTGTAATATGTACTTTTTCGTTGTTGCTTCTGTAGGATAACAAAACCGTTCTGCTTTTCTCATCCCATACAGACTGCAGTTCCATGTTTTTCCCGCTTTCTGTATGTGCACATAAATCTTCCGGTTTCCCTGGCAGGCGGATCCTCATATTCACCTGAATGTGATCAATTGCCTTCGCCTCAATACTAAGCTGTCCGTTTTCACATGCCATATTTTCAATACGCGCTGCCGTTGCGATAATCCTTACATCTTCTTTTATCTTTTCAAGATCAAACAGCAGCTTTTCCTGCCCGGGTTCTACCAAAACCCGCTCCACGACCGGATATTTATCTTCATACAGATCCACAAACAGACCCTCTTTTGTATAAACCGATCCCGTATCCGATTCCTGCATGGACGCTATCACAATATACGGATCCCTTCTTACCGACAGATAATTGCACATATTCCAGTGATATCCGCCCATCTTAAGTCCTTCCCGGATCCAGTTGCGGTATTTATCTGCGATCGCTTCATTCACGCTTAACAGCGCAGGAACTTCATTCCATACGAGAACATTTCCCTCTCCGATCCGGTAACATCCATTGGCTGGTTCCTTATCCATTCCAAACTCTGCAAAAAGATGTTGTGCAGGCGTGTCGCAGGAAAATTTCTGCCACCATTCCTGTAAATAATTATATGGATCAAAGTCTTTTCCAATATAAAAAAGTGTGCCTCCCTGTTTTACCCATTCCACCAGTTTGTGATGAAATTCTTCACTTTCCGGTTTCATAAATTCATAACTTAAGATCAGATACCGATATTTTCTCAGATATTCCTCATAGCGGACCATGTGATCAAAATAGACCGGCTGTATCGGTAAACCATATTTTAATAATGGCAGTGTCAGACCAAACCAGTCCGGGAATGCGCAGCATTCTTTATACGCATATTCCATTTTTTCCATGGATAAAAGAAGCTGACGTTCTTCTTCCTTTTGAAAAATAAGACGGTTCATCCAATCTTCCATCCCCGACAGATTGATCTTCTGCCCATGATGTTCCACTTGATCCGGGTATGTCCGCTGGTACATACAGCTATCTGCTAAAAATACACCAACCGCATCTTTTTCTGTTTCGCTCTCCTCTTTGGTCATATCTCCCAGTGTCTGTATCATACCTGCCAGAAATGTCGCGTAGGTATCCGGGATATTTTTTGCACCTTCCATATCCTCCGTCGGGATCATTCCCTCCGCAAGACCGACTTTTCTGGGATATCTTCCTTTAAACACCCTGTTTGGCCACGGACACACCTCGTAGTGATCCACATCCGGCCAGAATAAAGCTGCTGTCAGGGTCTTTTTGTATTTATCTGCATACTCTTCCCAGCCATGTTCCGGGTTATCTTCCACCGGATCCTGTAAAAACCATACTTCCTTATCTGTCCCTTTAACCAGTTCCTGCATGATGCCATACTCTAAATACGCCGTCTCAAATGTTCTGCTCTTATAATGGCCCTCATATACGTTTCCTGTGCCGCTCGTCCCCGTCCATACCTGTGCGATAAAACCATCCACCTCATCAACATCCAAAAGACGGCTTTCCGGACTCATGATCTTCCATTGTGCATAATTTACCAGACTGTGCGTCGCCACATAAAAATGGATCTCTTTCCCCGTTTTTCTTCCATACTCTTTGATATTTCTGCTGAGATGTCTGACAAGCCTTCCATATAAATATGCTTTTAATCTGGAACTGCGGTACTTCGCATTGATATTTGTATGGGGCGGCTCCCAATCCACGCCATAATATGCCAGATATTCTTTTTTAAATGCCTCCGAATATCCTCCCGCTTCCCAGAATTCGGGTTCTTCCATATAAATTTCTGTGATCCCTTTATCTATGAGAGCGCATAAGTGTTCCGTCAGATATTGGATAAAGGACCGTGTCGGCACCATATATGGCGTATCGACCCCGTGCAGGATCGGGTTTCCGTTCCGGTCTGTCTGACATTCATCCCAGTGTTCCTTTCCGTCCCACCTGCCGCACAGATATTCTTTATAATTTCCCCAGGCGCACCCAAGCATTAAATGTACCTTATAACCCCGCTCTCTATATTGCTGCATCCGGGATTCTAAAGATTCATTCAGACCATAGACCATAACGAAATCCGTCTGAAGGTCAATCTCTGATGACCACGGTTCTATCTCCTGAAACCCCGTTTTGATTTCTTCTTTTTCTCTTATAAAAGCCATACTTTCACCTGCTCTTTATTCACGCTCGATCCATACCGCGGAATGTGGCAATAACACGGTATCATTCACTGGATTTGTAAATTTCCGGTTTCCTTTTAAATTTCCAATCTCATACGGTGTTGACCGATGATTTACCAAAACCATTCCCGTCTCAAACACACCTGCTTCAATGCCTCTTTCACAGATTCCTGAAACAGGTTTTCCACATACCCCTAACAGATCTTCCAACAATGTACTTCTTGCCTGAATGATCGGATACATTTCTTTATTTCTCTGTTCATATGGTACATGTGGTATATTCTTTGCCACATAAGAAGCACCTAACTGTACTCCGCAGGAAATAACCTTTCCTTTTTCAATTTCCTGCATAACAATACATTTGCCCGCATCGTCTGCATATGCACTAATACATCTGCCTGTCTCATATCTCTGAAATTCACAGCCCTGTGGAATGACAGGCTTTTGATATATGTACGGTGTTTTTTCACATGGGATGCCCTGGATGCCAAAACAGTTTTTACTTAAACCACAGTCTGGTCCATGTAGCACAACTCCTCCATTTGTCACCCATTCCCGGATCATTTTTTCCATGTCTGTGTGTTCTTCTGCAAAATAACAGTCATTGGATGGAACAATCAGCATTTTATAGTCGTTTAATTTATTCTCTAAAATGTCATGATAGCTGATGACATCGGTCTGATACCCAAGATCACAGCATATTTCATACCACCCCAGCATATCCAGCCGGCGGATCTCATTATTTTCCACATCAAACGGTTCATAATCTGACATCTCGGATGGAAAAAGGATTGCGATCTCTTTAAATTTACTTTTTCCCCTTTTTGGAATCACTTCTGCACACCAGGTATTTCCCCTTCTCAGTGAATCTAAAAAGTCATCTTCCATGCGATTTAGCACACCGCCATCATCAAGTCCGTTCATCCCATAGGAAGTGTAGCCATCTACCCCGCACGCGGTCATGGTACCCACAATTTCTTCCGGTGTTAAAAATGCATACAGATCCCGGTAAATATAACGTCCCCAATAGATACCGCCGATACATTCTTTTCCTTCATTCATCACGCGCATCATACTGTGCTGGCAGGAAGTGACATAGGCATCCGGACTCGCATCCGGTCTTGCCGGAACTGTTATGAAATGGCAGGAATCCACATATGGACTGATCGCATACATATCGATCCCCCGCATTGCAGTATCCCACAATTCACTGTAATCCGGATTGTCACTGTCACATTGTTTCTGGCTGTACACATTTAAAAAATATCCCCACTGCGACAGATCCGGACAAAGGAATAATTCCGGGTGGTCTTTTTTGAGGCGTGTCTGCATATCTTTAAAGTACAGCCGCAGTTCTTCTATTTTCCAGGACATGTTATCTTTCCATATCCAGAACTTCTTTGTTCTTTTTCTGATATCCTCTCCGGTATAACAGCTTCCCTCTCCATAAATCACAGAATACCAGTAATCCTCTGGTTTTAACTGCTTAAAATCATCGATATCCAGATCGTACCTCTCATTGAATAACGATATATTGTTTTTATATTTCTCTTTTAAAAATTTCTGATAGCGTTCTATTCCATCCTGGTCAAAACTTGGCGCTGCAATCGGATCCCACATCGTACATGTTGGAAGGACCTGTTTTTGTCCCAACCGGCAGGTGGTACAGCCCTCCCCGTACATTTGAAGGATCTGGTCTACATGCTCTGCCATCGTTTCTCTCGCAGTATCTGACCAGTACTTGTACCATTTTCCACCTTTTTGATCTATTGTCACGACCTCTTCCCCAAATACAGGTGGACTGAAACGGATATGCGGGTACAAATTATCGCCATTTAAATATAACACCAGGAAATTATACGTTAATCCATGTTTCAATGCAGACTGCCCCATATATTCCTGCATTTTTACATATTGGCTCCGTTCTCCGGTTTTATAGCGTTCCCTGAAATCTTCCCAGTCTTTTGTGTCAAACATAACGCTGTTATAACCAAGATTTTTGATCAGTTCCATCGTCTCATCCACAAAATCCGGATCGTCATATCCCGGACTGTAAAAATTTCCAAATATTACATTCATATATGGTTTTCCCGAATTTTTCTCTATCATTCTTTTCTCCCACTGTTGTTTCCAGAAATTTTTTGCAAAAACAGAGCTGTCACAAATAATATTATTATTATTTTGTAACAACTCCGTTTTTTATTACATACTTTCCATGCTTTCCATTAATTCATTTACTGTCGTAAACGCAAGTCCTGTAACTGTATCTGCACAGCCATAGTAAATTGCAATTCTTCCTGTTTCTGCGTCCGTAAGCGCAGCACACGGAAATACGACATTCGGAACATCTCCCATACACTCATAAATTTCATGTGGTGCCAGAATATAATTTTTTGTCCGCTTTAAGACTTTCCATGGTTGTTCGAGATCTAACAGTGCACAGCCCATACGGTATACAAAACCGTTACAGGTGTTGATAACACCGTGGTAGATCACAAGCCATCCTTCTTCTGTCTCGATCGGGATACAGCCTGCACCAATTTTGGTTGACTGCCATGCTGACTCGTCCCCTTTGATGGTTCCCATCACATATCTGTGAACCCCCCAGTGTTTCATGTCAGGACTTTCACTGACGAAGATATCTCCAAACGGCGTATGCCCATTATCACTTGGACGGCTTAGCATATAGTAGTTTCCATTGATCTTTCTCGGAAAAAGAACTCCATTTCTGTTAAATGGCAAAAATGCATTTTCCAACTGATAAAATGTTTTAAAATCAAATGTATAACCTACGCCGATCGTTGGATATCCATGATATCCATTACACCAGGTGATATAATAGCGGTCCTCTATAAAACATACTCTCGGATCATATCTGTAATCTCTTTTTCCAATCTCTTCATCATCACAGTGGAATACGATCGGATCATCCGAAATATCCCAATGGATCCCGTCTTTACTAAACCCTGCAAAGATATCCATACTGATCGATCTGCTGTCGCAGCGGAATATTCCTGCATATCCATCTTCAAACGGAACGACCGCACTGTTAAAAATGCTGTTTGAATTTCTGGTCGCAAAGCGATCAATGATTGGATTTGCTTTATATCTCCATACAGGAAGTTTATCGTTTTCGTCCTTGTCTTGCCATGGCATATCCGGCAATGCTTTTCCTACTATTTTACTCATATTTACTGTTCTTCCTACTGTTTATTTGCTAAAAATTCATCAATCTGTGACTGTGCCTCATCTAAGACATCCTGGAATCCTGCATTCATTAATTCCTCTTTGATCTCCGGAACTGCTTCCTTCGGATCTCTTACACCTGTGAGGACTTCACTCTTGTAACGTAACCATACTTCTGTACAGTTTGATAACTGATCCTCAACGTTTGATGTATCAAATGTAAATCCTAACAGAACAGATGGTACTGCATTTTCATTTAACTCTTTCACTTCATCCCACTGATTTACAGTGTCTGTATCCTGCTGTGTAACGGTAAAGAATGTTCCCTGTGTATAACCTGCCATTGTCCAGTCTTCATTGAGTTTGTGAACTTTATTGTCATCTGTGTACTCAAAGTTTACTCCCTCTTCTCCATAGTAGAACATATCCCTAAGAGTCGTATCTGTATTTACAAGATCTAAGAACTGTAAACATTTCTCAGGATATTTTGTATTTGCAGAGATCATGTTAATAGAACCGCGAACTGTATCATTCGATAAGATCGTATCGCCAATTTTTGCAACCTCAACATCTTTTCCCATCTGTGGACCCCAGGATGTCTGTGCTGCGGTAGACCATCCCTGTGCCACTCTCCAGACATTATATACACGGCCTTCGGAAAGTGTAGATGCATCCGGATTGATAATACCGTCCTGATACCACTCATGAATGGTCTCTAACTCTGAATAAATATCATCCTGTTCCAGTGTATAGCATACTTTCGCATCTTTATCATTGTACTTTACACCAAGTGCCTGGCATCCGGCACCTAACTGATCATAAGTATCAAAGATATAATACAGACCATCATTCTTTACATAGACCGGATAATCATTGGTATCACTTTTGATCTGCTTAAAGGTATCTGTCAGGGAAGATATGTCTGTCATAGATTCAATATCAAGATTATACTTGTCTACGATCTCCTTATCCCAGATCGCATAATTGGATAATGAGCTGTCTTTGTAGGTGGGAACTGCATAAATCTTTCCATCGATCGCTACTGCATCCCAATAGTCACTTGGCATAAGTTCCTTCAAGCCCGGCATATTATCATCGATCAGATCTGTAATGTCATAATAAGCTCCGAGTTTTGTATCAGATGTATAAACATTTCCGTTGCCGAAAATAATGTCATAATCTTCATTGGTACTGATAATGATATTTCTACGGTTATCCCAGTCTCCCCAGGCAACTACTTCCATATCAATATTTACACCTATTTTTTCGCCGACATAATCATTCACTTTCTTTACCCAGGAATCATAGTTATCCGGCATTCCACTTCCAATTGTGACCCACTTCAAAGTAACGATATCATCGCTTTTACTGCCTGAAGCGGTGGAGTCCCCCTGGCTTTCAGAACTATTTCCACACCCTGCGAATAATCCTGCGGTCATCATTGCTGCAAGCCCCAATGACACAATTCTCTTTTTCATCATAAAATTTTCCTCCTAAATCTGATATCTCTTATTTTGTTTACACGGTATCATCCTTTTACAGAGCCGATGGTCAGACCTGAAATAAAATACTTCTGGAAAAATGGATATACACATGCAATAGGAACCACGATAATAATAGCGATCGCCATTCTCACACTCTCTGTCGGCATACTTGCTTTATACTGCTGCAATGAAAGCCCGCCATATGGATTGTTCGCTATATACTCAATATTGTTCTGGATATTATTCAGCATAGACTGTAATGTCTGTAAATTCTTGTCTGAAATATATAAGGATGCCTGAAACCAGTCATTCCAATATCCAAATGCCGCGAACAGTGCGATCGTTGCAATGATCGGCTTTGAAATCGGTAAAATGATCTGTGCAAAAATTCGAAGCTGTCCTGCGCCATCAATTTTTGCCGATTCCACGATGGAATCTGGGATCGTCGTTTTAAAAAAGGTTTTACAGATCACAATATTAAATGGCGATACCGCAAGCGGCAGGATCAATGCCCAGATAGAATTTCTCAAATGCAGGATATTTGTATTAACAACGTATCCGGCGAGCATACCACCGTTGAAAATCATCGGGATAAAAATCACCCAGGTATAAAAACTTTTCAGTTTATAAGTATTTCTTGAAACAACATATCCCATCGTCGTTGTCAGCAGTACTGACAAAATAATACCAAGCGCGGTAACCAGAATGGAAATGAATGTTGCATGTAAAATAGTTCCTCTTTCATTCCACAGAAACTGATATGCCGCTGCCGAAAGTTCCTGTGGTATTAACTGATATCCATTTTTCTGTATTGATGTCTCACTCGAAATAGAGATAGAAAACACAAATACGATTGGAAAAATACACAACGCTGATAATATAATAAAAATGATATTAAAAAACACATTCGTGCTTTTTTTAATCTGATTAAGTTCTTTTTCTTTTCTTAATTTGTTGCGTGCCATATTGCTATCCCCCTATATAATCGCGCTGTCTTCATCAACTTTTTTTACCAGCCAGTTTGTAAGCAAAATAGTTGCACAACAGCATACAGACTGGAAGAATGAAGCCGCTGCTGTCTTTCCAATTGGTGCGCTCGACTGGATTGCTTTGTAAATATATGTATCAAATGTAGATGCAACGTTGTACAGGGACGCCGGTATTCCACCCGTTGCCTGATAAAACAGACCAAAATCAGAATAAAAGATTTTTCCTGCATCCAGGATCAGCATCATGATCAGAACGGGTTTGATGCATGGCATTGTGATATGTTTTGTCTGCTGCCATTTGGTTGCACCGTCCATAACTGCCGCTTCATACAGAGACGGATCAATTCCGGTGATCGTTGCCAGGTAGATGACCATTCCATATCCCATGCCTTTCCAGATCCTTAAAAAGGTAAGGATAAACGGCCAGTATTTCGGTTCCTGATACCACATGATCTTTGTTCCACCAAGTGCAACAATGATATTATTTAAATAACCTTTTTCCGGCGTTAATACTGCATAAACAATATAACTGATCACAACCCATGACATAAAATACGGGAAAAACATCATCGTCTGATATGCTTTTGATGCCAATTTATTCCGCAAATTGCTCAGCATCAGCGCAAATCCTACTGCAACGGCCGCTCCCAGTGCAATAAACACAAGATTGTAAACGATCGTATTTCTCAATAACATCCAAAAGGCATTTGATTTAAAGAAATATGTGAAATTAGACCAGCCCACCCAGTCACTGTGAAGCAGATTATAGATAAATCCATGCCCCGGGCTCAATTTATAATCTTTAAATGCAATGATAATTCCAAACATTGGAAGGTAAGAAAACAATACAAACCATATAAAAGTTGGAAGAGAAATCAGTGTTAAATCCGTATCATCTCTTGTCCAACGTCTTTTTCCCTTCTTTTTCTTTATCTCTTTCATCAGTCTCCTCCTTTACTTTTGTTTCCCTGTTTATGAACAAATATTAACTTTTATTTTATATTTTGTCAATAATTTTATTAATTTTTTTATCCATTTGTCGTCACTTTTGTTGTTCTTAATATATTTTTATATAGCATTTTGTGCATTTCAACTATTTTTCAGTTGTTTTTTATTAATCGAACCGCCTCTTGTTAACATTTGTTAATTTTTTTGTTGCAAACATCATCTCTTTAATGCTATACTGTACTTATAATTTCAAACTACATACCTGTCTTTTATTGACTGCAACTACACATTTTTCTATTTGTACTATAAATCTAAAAAGGAGTATTTCTACTATGAGTAAAGTAACTATGCAAGACATTGCAGATGAATTGGGGATCTCACGCGTTACGGTATGGAAAGTATTTAACAATCATTCAGGCGTTTCAGAAGCAGTTCGTGAAAGCGTACTTCAAAAGGCAAAAGAATTAGGATATTCCAAATTCATGCAGGAGCCCGCCGCAATCCCTAACGACCCGCAAGAGGATAAAACAGTCTCTTTAATCGTATCCCGCCCGGACTCCTCTACATTCTGGACAAACATTATCCATAGATTAGCGCAGGAACTGGCAACCCATAATATTAACCTTCTTTATACTTATGTGCCATCCTCCTATACACCTTCTTACTCCTTTCCCTCTGCCCTGACCAACGGAACTGTCTCTGGGGCAATTATTCTGAATGTATATGACACGAAAATGGTTGAATTAATTAATAACACTTTAAACATCCCTAAAGTGTTCCTTGATACGGTACCCGAAGTCGGCAACCGTGCTTTACATGGCGACCTGCTGCTGATCGAGGGCTATAATACCATGTATGAAATCACACAATCCATACTGGAAAGAGGCATTACGAACATAGGCTTTATTGGCGATATCCATTACGCGATCACGAACAAAGACCGGTATATTGGTTTCTGCCATTGCCTGAAAGATCATAATATTCCCTTAAATCCAGCCATCTGTCACACGGATCCCATTGGTATTTTCTCATATCATAATGATCTGTATGCCTTTTTGGATTCTATCCCGGAACTTCCACAGGCTTTCATTTGCGCAAGTGACTATATTGCCCATTTTCTTCACCTGTACCTGACAGAACATCCGGAGCGTATTCCAAACGGTATTATCCTCACCGGATTTGACGGAAGCAATGAATATACGAACATCAACGGACTTCTCACAACCGCTTACGTTCACACCAGCCTCCTGGGAAAAAGACTTTCTTTACAGATCATCTATCGGATGGATCATCCTGATGCGCCCTTCGAGCTGACATATATCAGCCCTGAAATTGTGTACCGGGATTCTATCGTAGACTGACCTTTCAAATTCTGTTCATCATCTTTCATAGCAATGTTATCAAAAGTTAACAGAGTTGTTTGTTATGTTTAAATAAATTAAGCAGATAGCTCAAAAATTTAAACTTATATTTGTGAACTATAGAGAAAAAGCACAAAATACAACACAAAAAGTTGACATTGATAACAAAAACAGATAACTTTATGATAACATATTATTAACAAATGATAAGGCGAGTTAAAAAATATGTTTAAGAAGTAACACTATGAAAAGACGGTGGGAGAAAAAAGAAAGGAAATGTTTTATGAAAAACAAAGTTTTAGGAAGAAGATGCATTGCCATTTCTCTGGCAGCAGCATTATCTGCAGGCTTAACAGCCTGTGGCAACACAGGGGGTGACACACAAGCTGCCACGACGGAAACAACTCAAATAACAGAGACAGTTCAAACGGCAGAGAGAATTTATTCTCTTACGGAAGAGAATGAAAATCAGGAGCTTACGATGGCGCGTCAGCCGGAATCCTCTTACTGGTTTCCATCTGAACTTTTAAGCTGGGATGCAAAAACAGATGAAGATTTGCGTTTCAATGTAAGTACCGTCCCCCTTTCAGAGCGCGCCGCAAGAGAACATTTGCAGACAGTAAACTCAACTCAGAACAAAGAAACAAATATCATGGCAATTTCCATTATGAACAGCAGTACCAGTGGAAACCCGCCTCATGGTCTGAATAAAGTGAATGCAAATACTTTCACCTACTGGCAGTATGTGGATACGCTGGTTTACTGGGGTGGTTCTTCCGGAGAAGGTCTCATTGTATCGCCAAGCCCTGACGTTGTAGATGCAGCACATAAAAATGGCGTAAGAGTTCTTGGAACTGTTTTCATGCCTCAGACCGCACATGGCGGTAAAATGGAGTGGTTAGAAGACCTGCTTGTAAAAAATGAAGATGGCTCTTATCCGGTAGCAGACAAACTCATTGAAGTTGCGCAGACTTATGGTTTTGAGGGCTGGTTCATGAACCAGGAAACCGAAGGAACCGATGAAGAACCGCTGACTGCAGACCATGCGGCGCGCATGCAGCAATTTATCCAATATTTCAAAGAGCAGGCACCGGATCTGGATCTGGTCTACTATGATTCCATGACCGTGGACGGCAGGATGGATTGGCAGAATGCCTTAACAGAAGAAAACCTTGCTTATCTTGTGTCCGAAGACGGAGAACCCGTCGCCGATGCAATGTTTTTAAATTTCTGGTGGACTTCAGACACCCTTTCCGATCAGGAACTTCTGAAGAAGTCTGCCGCACTTGCTTCCGAAAACGGTATCAACCCTTATGATCTCTATGCGGGTGCGGCGGGTGTGAGGCAGCATCAGAGCCAGCTTCTGCGCCCGGGCCGTGCCGGTGTAGGCGGTCAGGTCCTGCCCGTCCAGCAGCACAGTGCCGCCCAGCGGGGCCAGCTGTCCGGCCAGTGTTTTGAGCAGGGTGGATTTGCCCGCACCGTTGGGGCCGACAAGGACAAGGATCTGCCCCGGCTTTGCCCTTAGTGCAATGCCGGAGGCCAGCGGCGTTTTGCCGTAGCCGATGGCAAGCTCCTGCGTTTCACAGAGAAATTCCTTCATTGTGCACCCTCCCGGTTCCGGCGGATGAGCAGCCCGATGACCACCGGCGCACCAAACACGGCGGTGACCGCGCTGATGGAAAGCTCCGTGGGAGCAAACAGGCTGCGGGCGATCAGATCGCACAGCAAACAGAAGGCGGCCCCGCCCAGGCAGCAGCCCGGCAGCACCACCAGCGGCTTTGCGCTGCCCAGCAGCTGCTTGACCAGATGCGGCACTGCGATGCCCACAAAGGAGATGGGCCCCGCAAAGGCCGTGACACAGGCCGCCAGCAGACTGGAAAGCAGTACCAGCAGCCGGGAAAAACGCTTCACGTTCACGCCCACGCTCTGGGCATAGGCTTCGCCCATCTGGTAGGCGCTCATGGGTTTGGAGAGGCAGAAAGCTGCTGCCAGCGCAGGCAGCACCACCAGTGCCGCCGCCTGTACATTGCCCCAGGTCATGCCGGAAAAGCTGCCCTGTGACCAGTTGTGCAGGTTGACGATGTTGGAGTCCTGCGCAAATGCCACCACGAACTCGGTGACAGCGGAACAGATGTAACCGATCATGACGCCGCAGATGACCAGAATGCTCATGCGTTGCACCCGACGGGCCACCGCCAGCACAAAGGCCATGGCGGCCATAGCCCCCGCAAATGCGGCCAGGATCAGGGTGAGGGAGCTGGTGAGCAGGCCGTGGTTCAGGAACACTACCATCACCAGCGCTACGGCCAGCTTGGCTCCGCTGGAAATGCCCATGACAAAAGGCCCGGCGATGGGGTTGGCAAAAAAGGTCTGCAGCAGATAGCCTGCCGCAGAGAGTGCCGCGCCCAGCAACACCACCATCACGGCCCGGGGCAGGCGCAGCTGAGTGATGATGCCCACCGACAGTGCGTCCTGCCCACGGCCGGTCAGGGCCGCCAGCACGGCACCGGGGGTCAGGGCAACACTGCCCCAGAACAGGTTGGCGGCAAACAGAACCACCAGCGCCAGCGCCAGCAGGAGATAAGAAAACAGATAGCGTTTTTTGCGGGTCATAAGCGGTTCCTTACTCAACGTGAATGAAATACTGCAATCCGTCCGGCGCATCCTCGGTGAACAGACGGTGCAGCTCCAGGATAAAATCGGCCAATTCCATGCTCTGCTGGAAAAAGCTCTGGGCAACGCACCAGACATGCCCATTCTGCACAGCCTTGAAGTCTGCCAGCAGGGAGCACTTGGCCACCAGCTCGTCGGTGGTGGAGACAACGCCCTCAATGGTACTGTTGTAGATCAGGAAGTCGGCGTCCCGTGCACCGGCGTAGAAGTCTTCCAGCGGCAGGTTCATGGTGGAAAGGCTGTTGCCGTTGTCGGCCAGATCGGCAAACACATAGTCGGCCCCGGCCATCTCGATCATGCGGGCCACATAGTCGCCGCCCTTACGCACGTTGGCCAGATTGTTGGCCGAGATAGAAAAGAACGCGCAGCTCTTGCCGGTGGACTGCTGGTCCAGCAGGGGAGCGATGCGCTCCGCCTGTCGGTCAAACACCTGCTGTGCCAGTTCCTCCCTGCCCAGCAGGATGCCGTAGAATTTGATCCACTCCATGCGGGCCAGCGGGCCGCTCTCGTAGCTGGAACGCTCCACCAGCACCGGGATGCCGAAGCGCTCCAGCTGCTCCTTGACCTCCGGGGTGTGGTAGATCATGGTGTTCTCGATGGCAAGACCACAATTCGCGGCAAGGATCTGCTCGTAGTCCGGGGCGCTGTATTTGCCTGCATAGGCAATGCGCCCGTCCAGCATGGCCTGCCGGGCCTCGTCCACCGGCTGATCCATTTTATTTACAAAAATAAAAACCGGAAT
>OGXO01000972.1_pt1 | contig 16058 bp, 15 predicted proteins | sample 1576321 | NCBI WGS metagenome assembly OGXO01 (sample SAMEA3541568, study PRJEB24748) | human gut metagenome | biome: human gut; feature: human-associated habitat; material: faeces | place: China | collected 2012 | reverse complement strand
CGGCGGAGCCGGTGAGCTCCAAGGCCATTGCTGAGAAGATGCCCGGCAGGATCAGCTCCGCCACCATCCGCAACGAGCTGGCGGATCTGGTGGAGATGGGATATCTGGAGCAGCCCCACACCTCCGCCGGCCGGGTTCCCTCCGCCAAGGGCTACCGGCTCTACGTCAACGAGCTTATGGAGCGCCGTGCGCTGCCGGAGGCGGAGGCCGAGAGCATCCGCCGCTCCCTCACCGGGAAAATGTCTCAGGTGGATCAGGTGATGGCCCAAGCGGGCCAGATGGTCTCCAGCATGGTGGGCTACCCCGCCTATGCCATGGCGGACCACACCCAAGCGGTGACGGTGCAGCGGTTCGACCTCATTGCTGTGGACGATGACAGCTTCATCGCCGTGGCCATGCTGTCGGACAGCCGGGTCAAGAGCCAGCTGCTTCGCTGGCAGCTGCCGGTGGAGCGGGAGGCCCTGACGGAGATAAGTCACCTGCTGAATACCCACTTTACCGGCCTTGGGCCGGAGGAGATGAACGCCCGGCTCATGAGCCTGTCGGATCAGGTGTCCGGCAAGTGGTTCCTGCTGCTGAATCAGGTGTGCGAATACGCCGGACAACTGCTGAAGGACGCTGCCGGGCAGGAGGTCTATCTGGGCGGCACCACCCAGCTGCTGAAATTCCCGGAGTACCGGGACGCCGACAAGGCCCGTGACCTGATGACCTTTATGGTGGACAACAAGCAGAACCTTCCGGTGCCGTCAGGCAACGCCCCGGTGCAGATCCTCATCGGGCCGGAGAATGTGGATGCCGCTCTGAAGGAGAGCAGCGTGGTCATCGCCAGCTACGATATCGGTGACGGTATGCGCGGGCTGGTAGGGGTGGTAGGTCCCACCCGCATGGACTATGCATCCGTGGCGGCCCGGCTTACCTGCTTTGCCGAGAGCCTGAGTCATATGTTTGAAAAGCGGCAGCTGCCGCCTACCAAGGAGGAACAGTCATGAGCGAGAAGGAAAAGAAGAACGCCCCTCAGGAGGAGCAGCCGCAGGCCAATACCACTCCGGAAACGGAGCAGGCTGCGGAAAAGGCCGCCGAGGAGGAGACCTTTACCGTCACCCGTGAGCAGATGGAGCAGATGGAGCAGCTGGCCAAGATGGTCAGCGATGCCAGCGACAAGTATCTGCGTCTGGCGGCGGAATACGACAACTACCGCAAGCGCACCACCAAGGAAAAGGAAAATACCTACGCCGATGCCAAGGCGGACACCGTCAAGGAGTTTTTGGGGGTGCTGGATAACCTGGAGCGTGGCCTTGCCCAGTTTGACGAGGGCGACCCCCACCGTCAGGGCATGGAGCTGATTTGTCGGCAGTTTCTGGCAGTGCTGGAGAAGCTGGGTGTCACCCGCATCGAGGCACAGGGCCAGCCCTTCGATCCTCAGAAGCATGATGCCGTGATGCACGTGGAGGACGAGAACGCCGGTGAGAACACCGTGGTGGAGGTGCTCCAGCAGGGCTACCAGCTGGGCGATAAGGTCCTCCGGTTCGCCATGGTCAAGGTAGCCAACTGAAAGGAGAAGCATCATGGAAAGAAAGAGACTGTATCGCAACGTCAACGATAAAATGCTGTGCGGCGTGTGCTCCGGCCTTGCCGACTACTTCAATATCGATCCTACGCTGGTGCGTCTGGCTTGGGTGCTGCTGGGCTTCATGGGCGGCAGCGGCCTGCTGGCCTATATCATCGCTTCCATCGTGATCCCCGTGAACCCGGACCAGCAGTAACGATCCGTAAAAAATCAATCTATATATATCTTATCAGGAGGCAATCATTATGTCTAAAGTTATCGGTATCGACCTTGGTACGACCAATTCCTGCGTCGCCGTCATGGAGGGCGGCGAGGCTGTTGTGATTCCCAACGCAGAGGGAAACCGCACCACCCCGTCCGTGGTGGCTTTCAGCAAGAGCGGCGAGCGTATGGTGGGCCAGACGGCAAAGCGTCAGGCCATCACCAATCCTGACCGCACCATCGCTTCCATCAAGCGTGAGATGGGCTCTGACCACCGTGTGAACATCGACGGCAAGAGCTACACCCCGCAGGAGATCAGCGCCATGATCCTGCAAAAGCTGAAGAGCGACGCCGAGGCCTATCTGGGCCAGCCCGTCACCGAGGCCGTCATCACCGTCCCCGCCTACTTCACCGACGCCCAGCGTCAGGCCACCAAGGACGCCGGCAAGATCGCCGGTCTCGATGTCAAGCGTATCATCAACGAGCCCACCGCCGCCGCTCTGGCCTACGGTGTGGATAAGGAGCAGACCCAGAAGATCATGGTCTACGATCTGGGCGGCGGTACCTTCGATGTCTCCATTCTGGAGATCGACGACGGCGTCATCGAGGTGCTGGCCACCGCCGGCAACAACCGTCTGGGCGGCGACGACTTCGACCAGTGCATCATGAAGTATCTGGTCAGTGAGTTCAAGCGCACCGACGGCATCGACCTGTCCGGCGACAAGGTGGCTATGCAGCGCCTGAAGGAAGCTGCCGAAAAGGCTAAGATCGAGCTGTCCGGCGTCACCAGCAGCAACATCAACCTGCCTTATATCACCGCCGACGCCACCGGCCCCAAGCATCTGGACGTGACCCTGACCCGTGCCAAGTTCAACGAGCTCACCGGCCATCTGGTGGATGCCACCATGGGCCCCGTGCGTCAGGCCATGTCCGACGCCGGTCTGAAGGCCAGCGACCTGTCTAAGGTGCTGATGGTGGGCGGCTCCAGCCGTATCCCCGCCGTGGTGGAGGCCGTGAAGAAATTCACCGGCAGCGAGCCCTTCAAGGGCATCAATCCCGATGAATGCGTGGCCATGGGCGCTGCCCTGCAGGCCGGTGTGCTGACCGGCGACGTCAAGGGCCTGCTGCTGCTGGACGTCACCCCCCTGTCCCTGGGCATCGAGACCATGGGCGGCGTCTGCACCCGCCTCATCGAGCGCAACACCACCATCCCCGTAAAGAAGAGCCAGATCTTCTCCACCGCCGCCGATAACCAGACCTCCGTGGAGGTCAACGTCCTGCAGGGCGAGCGTGAGATGGCCGCCGCCAACAAGAGCCTGGGCCGCTTCCATCTGGACGGCATCGCTCCGGCCCGCCGTGGCGTGCCTCAGATCGAGGTGACCTTCGACATTGACGCCAATGGCATCGTCAACGTCTCCGCCAAGGATCTGGGTACCGGCAACGCCCAGCACATCACCATCACCTCCTCCTCCAACATGAGCAAGGATGATATCGAGCGTGCCGTGAAGGAAGCCGAGCAGTATGCCGCCGAGGACGCCAAGATCAAGGAGAAGGTGGAGGTCCGCAATCAGGCCGATCAGATGGTCTATCAGGCGGAAAAGACCCTCAGCGAAGTGGGCGACAAGGTGCCCGAGAGCGAGAAGGCCCCCATTCAGGCCGGTATCGACAAGCTGAAGGAGACCCTGAAGGGCGAGGACACCGATGCCATCAAGGCCGCCACCGAGGAGCTGACGCAGGCCTTCTACAAGATGAGCGAGAAGCTGTACCAGCAGCAGGCGCCTCAGGGCGACGCTGCTGCCCAGCAGCCCGGCGGCGACACCGGCGCACAGGGCGGCCAGTATTACGACGCCGACTACAAGGTCGTGGATGATGACGACCAGAATAAGTAAGCATCCTGCGCCCCGCAGCGCAGCTTGACCACCGGAAAGGGGCAGGGCTTCCTGTCCCTTCCTGTGGCGTTTGGAACCAGATGATATCCGGCCGTCTTTCCGGCCGCCGGATATTCCCGGAGAAGGGAGAAACGCCGGTATGGCAGAAAAACGAGACTATTACGAGGTCCTGGGCGTAGACAAAAACGCCAGCGAGGACGAGATCAAACGGGCCTATAAAAAGCTGGCCCGCAAATATCACCCGGACATGAACCCCGGCGACAAGGAGGCCGAGGAGAAATTCAAGGAGATCAACGAGGCCAACGAGGTCCTGTCCGACCCGGAGAAGAAGGCCCGCTATGACCAGTTTGGCTTTGCCGGCACCGATCCCAACTATGGCGCCGGTCAGGGCGGCGGCTTCGGCGGCTTCGACTTTGGTGATCTGGGGGACATCTTCGGCAGCTTCTTCGGCGGCGGCTTCGGCGGCCAACAGCAGCGCCGCAACGGCCCCCAACGGGGTGAGAGCATCCGGGTCAGCGTATCCCTGAGCTTTACGGAGGCCGCCTTCGGCTGCGAAAAGGAGCTGACGGTGGAGCGCATGGAGCAGTGCGCCACCTGTAAGGGCAGCGGCTGCGCCCCCGGCACCACGCCGGAGGTCTGCCCCGAGTGCCACGGCAGCGGCGTGGTGCAGACCCGCCGCCAGACGCCCATGGGCGTGTTCGCCTCCAGCAACCCCTGCCGCAAGTGCGGCGGCACGGGCCGCATCATCCACCAGCCCTGCCCCGACTGTCACGGCGGCGGTTTCACCCGCAAGCGCAAGACCATCAAGGTCTCCATTCCCGCCGGCATCGACCACGGCCAGACCATCTCCCTGCGGGGACAGGGCCATGCCGGGAAGAACGGCGGCCCCGCCGGCGACCTGCTGGTCACGGTGATGGTGCAGCCCCACGACGTGTTCCGCCGGGACGGCACCGCCGTGTTCTGCGAGGCCCCCATCACCTTCACGCAGGCGGTGCTGGGCGCCGAACTGGAGATCCCCACCATCGACGGTAAGGTGAAGTACACCATCCCGGAGGGGACGCAGACCGGCACCGTGTTCCGCCTGAAGGGCAAGGGCATCCCTGTCCTCAACGGCCGGGGCCGTGGCGACCAGTACGTCACCGTCACCATCGAGACGCCCCGGAACCTGAACCGGGAGCAGAAGGACGCCCTGCGGAAATTCAGCGAGACCTTGAGCGAGGGGAACTATGAGAAGCACCGCAGCTTCTTCAAGAAGAAGTAACGCCTATGTATCTGGCAGATTATCACGTACATTCCACCTGCTCGCAGGACGGCCGGCAGACCATGGCACAGGCGGCACAGGCCGCCGTGGCCGCCGGGCTGGATGAACTGTGCCTGACGGACCACGTGGACACCGTCTACTGGGGCCCGGAGCAGAAGCCCCGCTGGGACTTCGACTGGGACGCCGTCCGCTGCCAGTTCCGTCAGGCGCAGGAGCAGTGGGGACACCGCATTACCCTGCGGCTGGGAGCGGAGCTGGGGGAGGCCGCCATGAGCTTTCAGCGGGCGGAGCATTTGATGCAGAATGCCCCTCCGCTGGACTTTGTCATCGGCTCCGTCCACATGGCGGGAAAGAAATTTCACCACAAAGATCTTTATTATATTGAAAAAGCCGACGAAGCGTATTATGATAGTATCATCGACAGCTATCTGGAGGACGTGCTGGCGCTGGCCCGGTGGGGCAAGTTTCAGGTGCTGGGCCACTTGACCCTGCCCCTGCGGTATATCAACGAAAACTACGGTGAGCACATGACCTTCGCCCACCACATGGATCAGGTGGAGGAGATCTTCCGTACCATCATCCCCAAGGGGCTGGGCATCGAGTGCAACACCAACCGTGGAAACGAGTCTCTGCCCGGCGCCGATATCCTGCGGCTCTACCGCCGTCTGGGGGGCGAGATCATCACCTTGGGCAGCGATGCCCACCGCCCGGCGGACGTGGGCTGCTTCATCCGCCAGCGGCAGGAGCTGCTGCGGGAGTGCGGCTTCCGCTACTTCACCACCTTTACCGGCGGAAAGCCGGAGTTCAAAGAATTGTAAGAGGAGAATACACCATGAAAATTGCCATCGGCTGCGATCACGGCGGCTATCTGCTGAAGCAGGACATCCTCATCTGGCTGGAGGAGCACAACATCGACTTCGAGGATGTGGGCTGCTACTCCACCGAGAGCGTAGACTATCCCATGTACGGCGAGAAGGTAGGCCGCATGGTGGCCTCCGGCCAGTGCGACAAGGGCATCGTCATCTGCACCACCGGCATCGGCATCTCCATCGCCGCCAATAAGGTGGCTGGCATCCGCTGCGCCCACTGCACCGACCCCCTGTCCGCCGAGATGACCCGCCGCTTTACATCGCAATGGACAGTTTCGGCACAGCCTGCAACGCGCCGCCACAACGACGCCAACGTGCTGGCGCTGGGCGCCGGCATCACCGGCCCCAATCTGGCCAAGCGCATGGTGGAGGTCTTTCTGAACACCGAATTTGAGGGCGGACGCCATGCCCGCCGGGTGGCACAGCTGGATGCCATCCGACCCTGAACCTGAGAAAAAGGAGGTATCGTCATGGCAACCAGAGGTTATCAGAGCTACCGTGGCCGAAACCACGGGAAACTGGCGCTGGTCATTGTGCTGGTGCTGATCCTGTTGGCCGCCGTGGGATATCTGGTGGCGCAGGAGTATATGGTCTACGATGACGAGGGCCACCGGCATCTGGAGCTGCCCTTCCTGAAAAAGGGACAGACGGAGCAGCCCCAGCAGCCGGAGGACACCACGCCGGATGACGTGAACCTCATCATCGATGAGCCGGAGCGCCCTCTGCTGAAGGAGCTTCACGCCCGCCAGCTGCCGGACACCGTGCTGACGGAGGATCCCTCCGCCGTGCTGGCGGAGCACCCGGAGGCGGTGGTGATCCCGGTGAAGCTGCGGGACGGCACCGTCACCTATGACACGCAGACCGCCGCCAGGGACACCGTCACCACCGGCGGCCCGGAGACGCTGACAAGCCTCAAGACCCTCCTCTCCGGCGACACATGGACTGTGGCCCGCATCGCCTGCTTTGCCGATATGGACTTTGCCAACGCCCAGCCCGACCAGGCGGGGCTGCTGCGGACCGGTGACGGCTGGCTGTGGTACGACGATGACGCCGCCTGCTGGCTGGACCCCGGCAAGGCTGCTGCACGGGAGTATCTGGTGCAGCTGTGTAAGGAGTGCGCCGAATTGGGCTTCGACGAAATTCTGCTGGACTACTGCACCTACCCCGTCCACGGCCGTCTGGACCGCATCGACTACGGCTCCGTCACCAACCTCACCGACACCCTCAGCGTGTTCGTGGAGGGGGTGCGGGAGGCCCTGCCCAAAACCACCGCCCTGTCGGTGCTGGTGCGGGATCAGGTGACGACGGATGCCAACGACGGCGGCGTCACCCTAGCCCTGCTGACGGAGCACTTCGACCGCATCTATGTGGACACAGACACCGTGGACGCAGCGGCCCTGCAAGGGCTGCTCCCGGCGGACTTTGACCCTGTGACCCGGCTGGTGCAGGTGGCGGCGGAGGCCGCCTCCTCCGGCAGCTATGTCACCCGTTGAATTTTCCTGTTGCCAAGCGGGAAAAGTTGTAGTAAAATAGTAGCCACGACCTCTCCTCCGCTGACAGCTGCGGAGCCGGTCTCACGCAATGGATACCCACGAATCATGTCAGGCGGGGAACCGAGCAGCATTAAGAGGGACCATCCATGTGCCGTGAGGGCGCCGGCTCCACAGCTGTCAACGGAGGAGAATTTTTGTTTTTTCGGGAGGAGGAGATCCATGTATCAGGCGCTGTACCGCAAGTGGCGGCCCAAGGTGTTTTCCGAGGTCGTGGGACAGGAGCACATCACGGATACCCTCCGCCGTCAGGTGGCCGAGGGCCATACCGCCCATGCCTATCTCTTCACCGGCACACGGGGTACCGGCAAGACCACCTGCGCCCGGATACTGGCTAAGGCGGTGAACTGCCTGTCCCCGGTGGACGGCGAGCCCTGCGGCCGGTGCGAGGCCTGTCGGGCCGTGGATGCCGGCACCACGCTGGATATCACGGAGCTGGACGCCGCCAGCAACAACGGCGTGGATCAGGTCCGTGCGCTGCGGGAGGAGGCGGTATATACTCCCGCCGTGCTGAAAAAGCGGGTGTATATCATCGACGAGGTGCATATGCTCTCCACCCCGGCCTTCAACGCCCTGCTGAAGATCCTGGAGGAGCCGCCGGAGCACCTGATGTTCATTCTGGCCACCACGGAGCTGCACAAGGTACCGGCCACCATTCTCTCCCGGTGCCAGCGCTTCTCCTTCAAGCGCATCCTGCCCCGTGACATGGAGCGCCAGCTGCTGCACATCGCTCAGGCCGAGAAGATCGACCTCACCGCCGACGGAGCGGAGATCCTCTCCCGCATGGCGGGGGGCGCCCTGCGGGATGCCCTGAGCCTGCTGGATCAGTGCCGTGTGGCGGAGGGCCAGCTCACCAGCCGTGCCGTGCTGGATGTGCTGGGCCTTGCCGGCAGTGTCCAGACCCAGCAGATGATGCGCTGTATTCTGGACCGCCGGACGCCGGATGCCCTGCTGCTGCTGGATCAGCTGTACCGCAGCGGCAAGGACGTCTCCGCTCTGCTGGGGGAACTCAGCGATCTGGCACGGGAGATGACCATTCTCAAAGCGGCGCCGGAGGGGGGCAGCGCCCTGCTCTCTGGGCTGTATGATACCAAGACCCTGACGGGCCTCTCCGGAAACGTCTCCATGCAGCGGCTGCTGTACCTGACGGAGACGCTGCAAGGGACCCGTGCCGCCCTGCCGGACAGCTTCCAGCCCCGGACGGATGTGGAGTTGTGCCTGCTGCGGCTGTGTGACGAGAGCCTCTGCGGCGACCTGACGGCCCTCAGCGCCCGACTGGATCGGGTGGAGGAGCTGCTGAAAAAGGGTGTCCCCGCCCGCCGGGAGCGCCCCGCCGCCCAACCGGCGGCAGAGCGTCCCGCTGCCCCGGAGTCCCGCACCTCAGCGGATTCAGAGTCCCGCCCCGCTGCTGCGGCGAAGCGCCCGCCCGCCCCGGAGGAGGTCCCGTGGGAGGAACCGCCTCTGCCCGACGAACCGGCGGGCCGGGAGCGTGTCTTTGACATCCCGGAGGAGCCGCAGCGCTCCTCCGCCCCAAAGCCAGCCCCTAAAGTTCCCCGCAGGTCTGCCCCCGCAGACCCGGCCCCCTCGGCCTCTAGCGGCGACAGCCACCTGTGGACCCAACTGCTGGATCAGTTCAAGGGCCGCCTGCCGGTGAACCACCGGGTCTTTCTCAACATGGCCTCCGGCACCGTGGAGGGTGACTGCCTCACCGTCCACTGCCGCAACGATTTCGTCCGGGACTCCCTGAATAACCGCACGGTGCTGGAGGTGCTGGAGGAGGTCACCTCCGCCGCCGTGGGAAGCCCCATCCGGGTGATGCTGACGGTGGGCGGCGAAACGCCATCTGCCCCCCGGTCCACCCGCTCTGCCCCGAAGCCCCCCCGCCCCGCTCCGGAACAAACTCCCACCCCGGAGGAGGAGCGCCCTCCCCTGCCGGAGGAGCCGCCCCTGCCTGCGGAGCCATCCCGCCCCCCGGAGCCGAAAGCGGAGGAGGAACGTCCCCCTCTGCCGGAGGAGCCCTCGGCGCAGGAGGAGAACGCTCCACCTTGGGAGGGCGGCAGTAAGGACCGGCTGGAGGAGCTGATCGGCCCCGGCAGCCAGCTGGAGCACTTTAAGATCAAATAGTCCATCGGGCTGGACAAAAGCTGGACAAATACCGGACAAAAACAGTCCGCCGGAAGCTCCCGGATCGGACAAAACGGACCCTTAAAACAGATCAATAAGGAGGATACACAGCTATGGCAAAAGGATACAGCGCACGGGGAGGCTTCTCCGGCGGCGGAAGCGCCATGCGCCAGCAGCAGATGCAGCAGAAGCTGCTGAAGATGCAGCAGGATATGGCGGCGGCACAGGAAGCGGTGGAAAACGCCAGCTTTACCGCCTCAGTGGGCGGCGGTGTGGTGCAGGCCACCGTGTCCGGCAAGAAGGAGCTGACGGCCCTGACCGTCAAGCCGGAGGCCGTGGACCCGGAGGATGTGGAGATGCTGCAGGATCTGGTGATCTCTGCGGTGAACGAGGCCCTGCGCCAGGCGGAAGAGGCCATGAACAGCTCCATGCAGAGCTTCACCGGCGGTCTGAATCTTCCCGGCTTCGGCCTGTGATCCCCGGAAGGAAGCACAAAGGCTGGAATCGGCATACGATCAAAGAAACAGCGGGCAGACACGCCGTTCGGCGTCCTGATATAATATTTTCTCATCAAACTGATGGGTTAAATGTGCTACGTTGCAAATACTCATATTCTTATTCCTGCTTTCTATTGAAATTTCAGTTTCCCTGTTCTTATGCTTAACTGAGAAAACTGATTCGTATTTTTTACTTCATTGATTGGGCTTTCCATTTCTTCTGGGTGATCTTTCTGACTGGAAGCGATCGATTTTAGTCCTGATCTGTATTCTGAATCTTGTCTTTCTCCTCGAAACAAACCTTTTCCCATAATAAAAACAGAGACTTTCCGGAGTTTCTCTCCCAGGCCTCTGTCTTCAAAAATAACAAAGGCCACAGACAAAGCATCTGTGACCTGAATCCGTAAATCGCTTCCTCTGCCTACAATGAAAACAAGAAATTCACCGTGAATTTCTCAATCCTCGTATAACAGATGAAGATGATGGAAAATTAAATAATTCCCCGGTCCGGCTCCGCACAATGCTTCATCAACTTGATTTGTACGGAGCTGTTTCGTCTTTGAAGAACGATTCTTTGTTTAAAAAGCATTGCGTTTCGCCTCCTTTTTCTAAGCCGAGCCTATTCTATCACAGCGAATCTTGAAAAGCAATCATCCTTAACGCGTTACTCCGCTTTCCCGGATTCTTCTTCAATGTCCACTCGAATCATCTGGTTTCTAAAATCGAGGATCAGGACAGCGTGATCATTAATCTTTCTAAACACAGAGCTGTCTTTAATTTCAGAAATATAAATCATTTCAATGCCCTGATTCTGACCTTGAATAAGAACGATCTCCTGGTTTTTATAACCGACTATCGTATGATTTAACACGCAATAGGTTTCCAGGTGAACCGGTGAAGGAAGGTCGTTTCTCAGACCTTGATCATCAAGAAGATAGGTTGTGAAATGTTCCGGGTTCATCGATTCCTGTTTTCCTTCTGTCACCAACCATTGATTTCCTAAAGGAATTGCATTGATCAGGTCCTTCGTACTTTTCTGCTTCAGACACTGGCCATTTTGTATTCGATTCAGATAACTATTCGTTGCGTCGGCGGTTGTAAAACAGAGTTCTGATTCGTTCACAAGACTTAAGCTACTGCTTAAATATTCGGTAGTTTCATCCGGACGGTAATCAGAATAATTGCCTTCTTCTCTTAAAAGCAATTCCTGATTTTCTCCGTTGACTTTCCAGATTTCAAAATCATACTGTCCGTTTTCTTCTTCGTGAGAGAAGGAATATGAAATTGTATCAAATACAAGGGAGTCCTCCATAACGACCAGCTCCGGCAATTCATAGATGCTGGAAACAAAACCCCCGGTAATTCTCTGCCGATCCTCTCCTTTTTGACGATAGACGTTGTATTGCATAAAAGCATGGTCGGACAGGCTTGGATAAACGACTTCCGTATAGAGATAAGTCTGTTTGTCCAATCGTACAAAGTTCCAGATCCGGTTCGTTTCCTCCTCTTTATCGATTTCTTCTATTTTTTCCAGCTCGCCGTTCTCTAAATCTAACAAATACAGATCGGTGGAAGAAAAATAGTTTTCACAGTCTTTTAAACCGATAACGCTGATCTGGTTGCGATAGACCTCATGATATTCGTAAATTCCTTCCGGCAGAGAAGAGAAATTCATTCTGTAACGATGTAATTGATCTGTGATTCCTGACTATCCTGATCTTGCGAAGGCGGGCTTTCCGTACAGCCGCTCAGAAGAAAAAACAAAGTCAAACCCAGGATTGAAATCCTTTTTATCCATGAACGCCTGCCTTTAAACCGATGTCCCTTCTTGAATTGGATGTTCATATAACTTTCCTTTCTCCCCAAAGCGAGCCGAATATAACGCATGAAACAGGTTTAATTTACCTTATTAACTTTATATCCCACAATTCCAACAAGTCTTATTTCTCAATTTCATTCGGCCGACTCGCACAGTACGCCGCGATCATGGATAAAACCGGAGATAAATATTCAATGCGATTCCATCCATAAACAGGGATCGCCCCGTAGATTTCCTCGACCTCGATTAAATTCGGAATCAGCCAAAAGAAGATAGGTTCTACGTTAGCGATGATAAGCAAAGTAAGAACAAGAATCCTGTTTTTCTTATTAAATCTTATTGTTTCCCCATCGTAAAACAAAAGCAGTCCTATGATGAAGGGATAGATGGATGCCAGAAAGACACGCTTAATTAAAATATTCCCCAGAAAAGGCATGGTGTTCCGAAAACGAAGCACAGTCGATTCGATCAGGAAGCCGAGGATTAACGCGATGACAAGGATCAGAATTTTCCTTTTTTTCATAAGTTCTCCTTTCAAACTCACGTTTATTTGAACAATGTCCATTTGATCAAAAAACAAATAACCGGCAAGCTTATAATTGAACAATTTGAAACCGCTGAAAAAACTAAGATCTTATAATCAAAACAACCTCTATCTGTAACTCAAGTTTAACACAAATACACTCCAAAAATATAACAGAGTGTTTCATCATGATTTCTGCCGCGGTTCTTCTTTGGAGAAAATCTCCGTGTTATCGTAAAAAGAAGTTATTTTGTTGATCAATTCCTCAGTAAAATCCAGAGAACTGTTAAATCGTAAAACAATCATTCTCCTGCCCGATAATAAATAAATTTCATTCTGTTCTCTGCGATCCGATGGAAACAGGAAATCGAGTTCTTTCGCAGAATAAGCTAAATCCGATTGCCATAGTGCAGCATCCAACAAATTCAAATTCTGGCAATATTCACTGAGCTTCGATTCTTTAAATTGATTAGGATAAATTGTTATTCCCATTTCTCTCAGGTAACTAATAACCGGATCTTCTTCCGCATTAAAATCAATGACTTCCAGATAAATTTCAACCGTTCTTTCTAAATCAGGAGTCATGCCCGATAAAATTAGACTGTATCTTAAATTCCCCAGGGAATCCGCTTCGGAAAGCTTTCGATCCACTGTTTCATTTACAAAGCCAAAGTCTGTCATGTGTATTATTTGCGGTACTTCTTGTTGGACATCATGATTAGACGCATAGACAAACAACCCTAATAGAATTAAAGTTACAAAGAAAGTTTGATTAATTCTTCTTGAATCTCTTTTAATTATTTCAGCCTGAGTATAGGTTATCCCAAAAGCAGACATAACCTCTTCTTTGATTTTCTTCAACATAATTTTCCTTTGTCCCCTGATCGTTAACTTGATCTATACTCGGTTATTATCGATGCGCCTTGATTTGCTCCTCAAAAATTTAACAAACAGCTGAGCGGTTCTGCTTCAAAATTCCCGAAACAACTCAGTATCTCAATGATGCCGCATCCTTCATTACCTAAAATTACATATTCATCTCATGCTTGCCCAATTGAGCTCGTTCTCTTTCCTCTTTATGAATAAGAACTTAATCCTTGTTAGTAAAACGATTTTTGGTAGATAGAAACCACGCTGTCAATCAGTTCCTGGGTTATTTCAATTTTAGTATTATATCGGAATATTATAGCTCTGTTCCCGGAAAGCAGATAAATTGCATTACTCGGTATGCCATAGGATGTGAGTTCTACATCAAACGTCTGACTTGAATAGGCCAATTCCGATCCCCATTGTTCAGCGTCTAATTCATGCAGTTCTTCAAGATAGTGTTCAAGATCTTGCGTTTGAAACGTATTTTGGGGAACGCTTATTCCCATCTCACGCAGATAGCCAACCACAGGATTTATATCTTCTTGGTAATCAACCACTTGAATATTAAACCTGACATGTTGATTTGTAGACGGATCTACTCCTAAGAGAGTACATTCATACCGATTATTTCCTAATCCATCAGTCCAGCTATGATTTTTTTCTACGCTTTCATCCTCAAAACCAAAATCCGAAAGATGAATTATTAGCGGAGTTTCCTGGCCTATAGATTGATTTCTGGTCATTGCCGTAAAACCATAAGTTACTAAGATATATACCAAAAAACAAAGAGGAACCACTTTAAGGTGACGAACTTGATCATAAGACCATCCATGACGATATAAGAATTTTTTCATTTTTTCCCCTTCGATTATTCCAGCTTTATTGTTTGATTGCGTTTTGAACTATCCAAAAGATAAGCTTCAGGAATCTTGATTAAGTCTGCTTTTTAATACCTAAGTCAATTGATAATGCCGGATAATCTTTTCCTCAGTCTATTTCCTTGATTTTATTTTAGCATAAAATGATAAGATCCTTATTTTTTGTTTTGAATAAATAAAAAAGGGATTGTCCCGATCTCCCGTATCGTTTCAATCCCAAGTGTTTTTAATTATGCGCTGCGCTTCATTTCCTTAATCCGCTTGTTTATCTCATTTTTAATAATCGTGCTGCCAGCCCCGAAGTTAACGGAATATCCGGCACGGCTCTCTACCACCCGGCTGGCCCCTAAGCGCTGAATCTGTGAGAAGTTGATCAGCGAGGAATCCACAACCTGAATCGTTAACCGCGTCGGCGAGGAATGCATCATTTTGATGTTTTCCAATCCGCCTACCGCTAAGATAAAGCCTTCAACCCGCCGCTTACTGGCGCCGGTATTGAACAAGTCCAATGCCAGATATTTGAAGTAGAAACGGGTGAACGCAAAGTAGAGCACAAACAGAATCACGCCGACCAGGAAAATCATCTGAATTGTATTCTGCATATTGGGATTCCGCACATACAGCATAAAATCAAATAAGGTCCCCGGCATGGCGGTGACGGTGCTGCCGGTATAACTGAAGCCCAGTGTCACGCTCATCGACTGGAAGATACCGAACAACGCGCCGGTGACGACTAGATGGAAGACAAACAACAACGGGGTCAGAATCAACAGATACAGCTCCAGCGGAAGCAGCGTACCTGTGACTAACGACACCAGAATTGCCAACAGGAAGAACAGACGAATCCGCCGTTTTTCCATTTTATCCGTAAAGATCGTATAGAATCCGATCAACATGCCCGGTACCGCAAACAGGTTCAAAACATAATACGGTGTGATCAGCCGGCCGACGCCGCTGGGCGTGATCAGACTGTTCATCTGCGCTGTCCAGATTCCCACGTCACCCATGTAATTGACGCCTAAATTATTGATCCAGGTACCGCCCTGTTCGCCATACCAGAACAAGGTGCGCATCAGCGCGCCCAGGTTGAGATCCGCTAACAGCCGGTCCATGACGCCGTAAACAAACAGGTTCATCGGGTTGGTAATATCGGTAGCGATAAACTCAAAGATCGTATTGAGAAGATTGAGCACGATCGGCCACAGCCAGACAAGCGCGAAGCCGGTGATCATACATAAAATCAACGTTAAAATCAAACCCCAGGTATCCCGGTCCACAAACGAGAAGAAACCGTAAATCGACTTCGTCCGCGACTTGGAATACGCGATCCGTGATGCCAGAACGACCGCGGCGCAGGCAAAGAATCCTGTCTGCAGCGGATAGCGGGTTCGGTCAAACAGGGAGGAAGAATAGCTTAATCCCAGAATTGCCGAGGACGCCGACGTCGGCAGGCCCGCTGGCTGAAACAGCATCGTGATGACCAGCACCAGCACGTAGCCGGTGATTCCGATCATGATCGGAACCGACGAATTGCTTTTCGTCGCTAAAAACTTTATCATGACAAAGAAAGGAAAATTGACGATAATAAAACTGCCCGTCCGTTTGAACAGATCTGCCAGCAGCAGGATATTGCGGTCATTCACCGACCAGAACACCGATAAGCTCTGGTTGGTAATCAAGGTTCCAAGCCCCGTCAGGATGATTGCCACAAACAGCATTTTCAATGGAAATTGAATGATTTCTAACAAAGAATGCCATCTTCTCATACCATCACCTCGCCTATTATGATACCATTATTGTACATCAGATTCAAATGAAAGGAGTGGTTTGACTTTCATGAAAACCAAGTTTGCTGAAACACAGGCGGATTTCTTCCAGATTGTCAGAATCCGCACAGAAGTCTTTGTCATAGAACAACAGGTCGACCTGCATATTGAACAGGATCAGGACGACGAGACCGCCCTGCACTGGCTGGTGGAAAACGAGGCAGGCGAAGCGGTTGCCTGCTGC
>OGXO01000942.1_pt1 | contig 16287 bp, 13 predicted proteins | sample 1576321 | NCBI WGS metagenome assembly OGXO01 (sample SAMEA3541568, study PRJEB24748) | human gut metagenome | biome: human gut; feature: human-associated habitat; material: faeces | place: China | collected 2012 | reverse complement strand
CAAAATGATACTGTTGGAGCCTTATTACGCCTTTTCCATCTCACTGGAATCAGAGCAGGCAGGGAGACTCATGGCAGACCTTCAGCGAATGGAATGTTCTTTTGGCTCTCCGCAGATGGAGGAAGAACGGATGATTTTGGAGGGAAGAGGACCGGCAGCGGTTTTGTCCGGATATGGCAGGGAGTTTATTTCCTATACACGCGGCAAAGGTGTAATGAGTTTTTGGTTTGATGGTTATGAACCTTGCAAGCATCAGCAGGAAATTGTGGAACGGATTGGATATCAGAGAGAACGTGACCTTGAAAATCCTTCCTGTTCTGTTTTCTGTTCCCACGGAGCAGGATTCCCGGTACCTTGGGATGAGGTGCAAAACTATATTCACTGTAAATAAAAAAGGAAGCTCTTTTAAGAGCTTCCTTTTTTATTTGTTATTTGTGTTTCTTCATCAGAAGAGCGATACCACCAATAGAGATTACAGCTGCAACCATTGCAGGAACTGGAATCATATCGCCGGTATTCGGGATATCCTTGAGAGGAACTTCTTCATCATCGATGGTAACAGTATCCTCTGGAAGGTCGGTCAGTGGAACATCCTCATCGTCGATTGTGGTGGTTGGAACCGGTGTGTCATTGATGATGGTTGGTGTATCATCATCTTCGTCACCGCCGCCGCCCGGACGTGGGGTTGGGTCTGGATCTGGGATTGGATCTGGATCAGTTGGATCTGGAGTTTTCCATTTTGCGTATATAGTTTTTTCCTCTTGTGCTTTAGATACATCATTGAGATCGGTGCTAATTTTAGACGATTGTGTGAAAGGAGTATTTAATAGTTTATAAAGTTCTGTAAAGTTGTTTTCACCAGCTAATTTTTCAGCTTTTTCTTCATCATCAGCAACATACCAACCTACAAAAACATAACCATTTCTTTTAGCAGTTGGCATAGTTTTTTCAGCCAAATTTAAGGAATTTCCATAGATAGTGATATCATCTACGTATCGTTTATCAGTGAGAATTGCTTTGGTGTTGCTTGAAGCCATTTGAAGTTCACCAGCAGTTCCCATGGAAGTTTCATCAATCTGGCCTTCGGTCGCGTCATAGTGAAGAATAGATACAGGAGCCCAGACGTATGCATTTCCAGAAACAGAAGAATCTAAATCTTCACCAGTTTTGTTGTAACGGAAAGTGTACTCCGTTTTGTCTTGAGTATTTGGATCATAATAAGTGAAGGTGTTAATTTCAGAGGACATCTCCCGATTGATGCTTTGATGCAAATCAAATCGAACTAATGCAGTAGAGCTATTGTTTACTGGTGCAGAATATTGTGCAGTATCTTTAGAACCAGAATTACTAGGAATTTTTAAGTTCCAGGAATTGTATTTATCAGCTCCATGTGTTTTAGAAAATTCTGCTTGTAGTGATCCACCTGCTACAATAGTTCTTCCAGTATGCTGATTAGAGCTATTATAATCATCAAAGATATCAATATTGGTATCAGATGAGGTTCCATTTAATGCGATTATATCTGTTCCATCAACATAAAGTGCGGCAGAAGAGGAACTCGTATCATATAATGAATAAGCAGTAGCACTATTATCAGAAATAATAACACTGTTTTTTATATCTACATTGTCTTTACCAACAATGCCGGCAAAATAACCAGAATCTCGCTTGTTTACAGGATAGCCATAGATATCTTCTCCGTGACCGTTACCATTCGCATAAATGATCGAATCTTGAATTGTTGTACCAGAACCATCTTTGTAAAAGCGGATACCAGGACCGCCATTATTATTAGCGTTAATCGTAGAGCTTTCTATACGGGTTGTTTGTTCACCATCATTTAATTTAGTAATATTCAACCCAATATATGCATTATTGCTAAAAGAAAGATTAGGGGAACTTATAGCGGTCATGCTGATATTTGTTGCACCATGACTTTTATTATTATTTACTGTTACTGTCGAGTTGTCGACAATAATATAAAAACTATTTATACCTATACCAGAGTTATAGGAAGCAGAAAGGGTAGATTGATCGGAAAGGTTAAACAGGTATGGTCGATTTTGACCAGTGATACCATTGGATTTATTATTGTCACAAGTTAAATTAGAATTGTATAAATTAGCAGTAAAGTCAGATGCAAAATCTGTGTTCATGCAGATTCCTTGGGTATTACTATCTAAATGAATTGTTGCTTCATTTAATTCAAGTTTGACGGAAGAATTAATGAAAAACATTCCGGAACCACTACAATTTGTTACATTCATAGAAGAATTTGTTTCAAAGTTTAATGTAACAGTACCTTGTCCTTTAGAAGTAATACCAGATCCTCGTGTACCATCACCTTGAGTGTCAACATAACTAAAGTAATCAGTACCTGCTGCAACAACACCACCATCGTATGAGGAGATTCCATTTACAGTTTTACAGTTTAAAATGTTTAATGTGGAATTTGTTGTTAACTTTATAGCAGAAGTGTTTGTAGAAGTAGCATTAGTATAACCTAAAATAATTCCGTAATCGTGTTCATCAATAGTAAGATTACCAGAAATATTTATACTTCCGTAAGGAACATAAATAGCAGGGCTCTGATTGAATACAGTGGAAACATCACCATGAATAGTAGCATGATCAGAGTTGAGGATATTTTCTTCCGAAAGAACGGTAATCATTAATCGATTATATTCACCGGAAAGCAGATTAATAGTCTGATGTCCTTGTGTTAGGTTAAGAGTAATGTGTTTTTTTTCATTTTCTATGCCATAGTTACCTGGCTTTATAGTAACGGTAGCATTAGATTGAAGAATAGCATCAACTTCTTCTTGAGTCATATTCTCTGTAATGACATTGCTTTCCGGCAAAGTGTTAACTGCCTGCATGATGTAAGCAATGTTTTCTTCCATAGCTGTGAGCAAGCTGTAGTTTGTTACCTGTGGTCTGTCGGTTTCAGCAAGTGCATCGTATGCCTGTCTTGCAGCAAGCTGTGCGTTGGAGAAACCTTCGCTCAGGTATTTTGCTTTGGCATCTTCAAATGCTTTGCGTGCATCAGAGAGTTTAGCAGCTTCTTCGTCTGTCAGAGCTGGCTGGGTCTCATCCTGCTCGTGAGCGACTTCTTTGTCAATGAGGGCTTTGAGCTCTGCATTGTTTGCAGGGTCGAGGTCCTTGAGCATGGTAATGTGTGTTTTAGTGACAGTAGTTCCATCGGTTGCAGAGATGGTTTCTGTTGTGTAGTCGATCTGTTCAACCGCAGCATCGATTTTCTCGATGACATTCTGTACTGCTTCAGAAGATTCAGTTTCCTGCTCGCCGGATTCCAGCTCAGAAATTTTAGCTTCCAGCGCAGTCAGTTTCTCCAGAACAGTAGCGTCAAAAGACTCTTTCTGTTCCGCAGACAGTGCATCGTATGCAACGCGAGCAGCATTAACCTGATCTTTCAGTGATACAAGGTCAGTTTCCTCGGTGATTGTTTCTACTGCAGGCAGAGCATTGATAGCATCAACAACAGATTTGATATCTGCATCTTCACCAGCACTATTATCGGTGTCGCCATTATTGGTGTTGCCATCATCTGGTTTTACATAAAGAGGGCAGTTTTCTTTATGAGGTTCACCCTCTTTAGCACCGCAGGTGCACTGAGCAGCATCATCTTCAATATCACCATCATTGGTGTTACCACCATCTGGTTTTACATAAAGAGGACAGCCTTCCTTATGAGCTTCGCCATCAGTAGCTCCACAGTTACACTGAGCAGCATCATCTTTAGTCGATTGATCGGTTCCGTTGTTGCCTACCTCGTTCATCTGTACAGATGAAGATTCGGACATGTCCGAATGATCTCCGCCATCAGCAAAGGAGGTTACAACACCCTGAGAACTAATCAGCATTGTAACTGCAACGACCATTGCAGTCACGGAACGCATGAACTTGTTCTTCATTTTTACTTCTCCTTTTTTAAAAAATATAAAATTATAAAAAACTATAATTTTTAATCATTATAGCACCTATTTCCGACAATGTAAATCATAAAATGTTCACATTTAAGAAAAATTTTTTTGACATTTTAGTCTAATTTATAAAAAAACACAACCGCAATATGCGGTTGTGTAAAAAAAGACTTATTTTAATCGTGCAGCTGCATTGGAAGATCGAACACCTGATCCCAATACTCGCTCAAAGCATCTGAAAGAGCATGTCCAATCTTGGAAATGAAGATCAGACGGGAAGAGGAGTGCGGCATACATGGGGTAAAATTGATGTGGGAGCCCACAACATCAATCTGATTCCATCCGGTTTCAAACAGACAGAAACCTTTGATTCGGTAAGTGTCCGGAACAAAGTGTTCGATAAACTGGATCACCTTTTGTTTTTCCAGACGGTGGGTGCAGCTGAGAACAATTGAGTCTGGAGTTGGTGCATCTTTGGTACATTCTTCCTCTTCAGCAGCAACGCTCTGCATTTCATGCTCCAGAAGGACAAGGTTGAATCCGCCAAAGGAACAGCTTGCGATTTCGCAGTCCGGGTTGATGCGTCGAATGCTTGCCTGCAGAGCGCTGAGCAGTTCAGGAGAAACCAGGTCGGCTTTGTTGATGACCGCCATATTGCAGTGGGACAGCTGATGTTTTACCATCTCTACACTCTGGATCTGTTCCATAAAGTTGTCCGCATCCACCAGGCAGATAATACCCTGAATATCATAACGGCGAAGTGCGTTGGCGTTTTCTTCTTTTTCCAGAATCTTTTTGATGTGGATTGGGTCAGACAGACCGGATATTTCCACAAAGACCATTTCCGGCTGACACTGGCGCATATAGGTCAGTGCCTGAGGTAAAGCTTCTTCCTCGCAGGTGCATTTAAGAGAACCGCTTTCCAGACATTCGATGGAAATATCGTCACTTTCTTTAATGTAAGCTGCAGGTTCGGTAAAGATGACACCAATCTTTTTTTGCGGATACTGTTTTAAAATACTTAAAAGGACGGTGGTTTTGCCTGAACCAACAAAACCGGTCAGGCAATACAAAGGAATCAGTGCTTGTGTCATAATATTCCTCCTCTATTTTAACAGAGTTTATTTTGTTTTATTAACATCACAATATTTTCTGGCAAAAACAAATATAAAAAAACACCTATAAACTCAGTTTACTGTTCTTTTTGCCAATTGTCAATCAAAAATAGACAAACGAAACGATTTTTTTATACTTTTATTGATGTCAGTTAAAGTGAGGGCAAAAGTTTGTCGAAAATGAGGGAAAAGTATTAAGAATTTGTGTCAGGGAAATAATTTATATATAAAAGGAAGATTACTCGAAGAATAAATATAATAAGGCAAGAAGCAGAGTCTGATCAGCGCCATCTGTATAAAGAAGAAACAGCAAAGCCAAAATCAACAAACGTTCTTTGTCCAGATTGAGTGCGGAAAGGAGCTGCTCGATGGAAGGTTTTGTTTCATTAGGAGGGGTAGGATGAAAACTGCTGGAAGGATGAGATTCCTGTACAACATGCGGTGTGGATGGAGAAGGTGATTTTCTCTCTTCCTTGTAGGCTTCCTGATGATTCTGCAAATGATGCTGGGAGTTATCCTCAATAAAAAAGGAAGGCATTTTAGCAGAGCGGCGCAGTACCTGCTCGGAGCGCTGCTGCATTTGCCGTACCCGTTCGATAGCATCCTGCTGCATGGCTTGGATTTCTTTTTGAGAATATTGGCGGGTTTGTTCCCATTTCATTTCTGTTCACCCCCAAAACCAAACAGACCGCTTTCCTTGAGCATGGGCAGGATCTGGATTAGCTGCATGATACGGATGGCATCATCCACCTTCTTGGCTCTCTTTTGAGAAAGAAGGGGACGAAGTGCGCGCAGAAGGTCGACATTGGGATTGGACTGGGAAAACATCTGCATCGCATTTTGGATTTTTTCTATCATGGAAAAATCCAGAGTAGAAGAATTTTGTGTGTTATTATTTCCGTTGAGAGAAGATAAAAGGCCGGAAAGATCGAGGGCAGGAGGATTTTGCTGGGAGGTTGTACGTTCCTGCGGTATATTTTGAGAAGCAAGATTTTGCAGCAGCAAAGAAAGATCCGGCGCAGGAGCAGAATTTTGGGGATTGGGCGAAAGCAGAGAAGAAAGGTCTGGAGTAGATGGAGAGTTTGTCTGCTGGGAATTTCCGCCCAGTCCCAGGGAGGATGCCATCTGACTGAACTGCTGCATTTTTTGCGGGTCAGAGAGCAGCTGAGAGATCATATCACTGAGATTTGGGGTGTTTTGATTCTGGGACAAGGCAGATTCCCTCCTTTTAATAGATGAAATTTATTTGAGGTTTTGAAGTAGCTGCTGGAGGTTTGTTTGGGACAGAACCTGCTGCATTTTTTGTGGATCAGAGAGCAGGGAATTGAGCTGGTTTCCCATATCATTGCCCAGACGAGCACTGATGGAACTGAGGTCTCCTCGCTCCAATTGTTGTTTTAATGCGTTGGGGTCGATATGAAGCTGTTTGCCTGCCATTTTTAAAAGAAGATCCAGTTGAGCCTGACTGAGTGGGTTTTGATTTGTCATGAAAAATCGCTCCATTTCCTGCCGCATGTGCGGATATTAACCGGAAAACACCGTTTATTTTAACTATATGAATGAGTATCATAAAAGTTTCCCCGAAAATGCAGCAAAGTAATATTTGAAAGAGAAAAAAATAGTGCGAGTGCAGTATGAAGAAAATCTTAGGAGGAAATGAAGAAAAATCGCTTGCTTTTTCTTACTTTTTTGTGGATTGGTGAGAAGGTAAGCATAATTTTAACAAGGTGCTTGAAAATAGACCAATTTTGTACGATAATAAGAATAAGGTGAATGGAAGAGAGGTTAGGGTATGAGAATTGTAGTGATGTCGGATTCCCATGGACGAGTAGACAGAGTAAAGCAGGTGATTGAACAGCAATCGGAAGCAGAACTGTTTATCTTCCTTGGAGATGGAACAAAGGATTTCCATCAGGCAATGCGTGGAGTCCCAAAAGAGGACTGGTGTGTCTGCGGAAACTGCGATTATTCTTCCAACGATGAATACACCATTCTTGCTTATGTGAAAGACATCCTATTTTACTGCACACACGGACATCAGTGGAATGTCAAGTATGATCTGGATCAGTTAGTGAATGAAGCGATCAGAAAAGAAGCAAAGGTTGTCCTGTTTGGGCACACCCATGAAGCATATTATGAATATCGGGATGGGATTCATATTTTAAATCCCGGAAGCTTGGGACATCCTCGCGGAAGTCTGTATCCAACCTATGCGGTAATTGACATTCAGGGAAAGAATATTGTGTGCAACCACATTCGCCTGGAGGAACAGCATTAAATGGAAGAACAAACCAAAGTTATCTGTCTGGATGAGGTAGACTCTACCAATCAATATCTAAAGGAACACGCAGAGAATCTTCCGGATGGATGCGTTGTGACAGCACTGCATCAGACAGCGGGAAAAGGAAGGCTGGGTAAGCAGTGGCATGACAGGGAAGGAAAAAGTTTATTGGCTTCCTGGCTGTATAAAAATCTGACGGTGGAGCAGATGACCCTTTTGCCATTTTTATCGGGCATCTCAGTGCGTCAGGCTTTAGAAGAAATGGGATTTACATCTATTTTTCTGAAATGGCCAAACGATGTTGTGGCTTTCAAAGATGGAGAATTCTTTAAAATTGCAGGTATTCTTTGTGAGAGCCGGATCATGGCAGAACAGACCTTTGGAATCTGTGGAATCGGAATTAATCTCATGCAGACAAAAGAAGAGTTTGAACAGCAGGGGCTGTTGTATGCAGGATCGCTAAAGAGCATCTGGGGAAGAGAAGCAAGTAAGGATCAGCTTTTAAAAAATCTCTCCATTTGTTTAGGTGATAATCTGGAAAGATTAAAACAGAATTCACAGGAAATTTTAACCAGATATTCCGCATGTTGTATTACACTGGGCAGAGAAGTCAAAATAGAATCGGGAAATGAAAGTTTTTTGGCAAAGGCAGTATCGGTTTCTTCACAGGGAGAACTGATTTGTCAAACCGAGAATGGGCAGCAGAAGGTACGTGCCGGAGAAGTTTCGGTGCGTGGACTTTTGGGATATATTAAATAAGAAGGAGATGAATCAAATGGATATTAAAGAAAAGAACCTAAGAAAACTGTCCTATGGATTGTACCTGATTGGAGCGATGGATGGAGAGCGTCCATGCGGCTGTATTGTCAACACTGTTTTTCAGGTAACCAGCGAAAATCCGATTATTGCAACAAGTATCAATAAAAACAACTATACCTGGGAATTGGTTCAGAAAAATGGAAGATTTTCTGTTTCTATTCTCTCGGAAAAAACAAGAAAAGAAGTTATTCAGAAACTGGGTTTTGTTTCAGGAAAAGATCACGATAAATATGAAGGAATTGACTACCGGATGCAGGATGGACTTCCGATCCTGAACGAAAAATGCTGCGGTGCGCTGATCTGTAAAGTAGTATCGGTAACAGAAACACCAACTCATATGGTAGTGCTTGCATCGGTAGAGGATGCATTTGACATTGCAGATACCGTTCCAATGACCTACCGCTATTATCACGAAGTAATTCGTGGCGGTGCACCAAAGAATGCACCATCCTATATTGCACCGGAAAAAGAAGAAACCAGCAACAAGCAGACATCTGCACAGCGTTGGGTATGCGATGTATGCGGTTATGTGTATGAGGGAGACCTGACACAGGAACCGGATGATTATACCTGTCCATTGTGCGGTGTAAATAAAACACATTTTATCAAGGAAACAAAGGAGGAAACAAAAATGGCAGAGACAGAACGCTGGGTATGCGACGTATGTGGTTATGTATACGAAGGTGATCTGACACAGGAGCCAGACGATTATGTTTGCCCACTGTGCGGTGTTGATAAATCCCATTTCACCAAAGAGTAATCACAGTCATTCGGTCGACGGGATTCGCTATTGATTTTTAAGGAGGCCTATGGTATAATTTTCCCTATCATCTGGGTGTGGCGCAGCTGGTAGCGTGCTACCTTGGGGTGGTAGAGGCCGTGGGTTCAAGTCCCGCCACTCAGACCAAAAAGCAGTTCGTAGTTTTCTACGGACTGCTTTTTCTTTTTGTGTTTCGGAGGGAAAGTTACTGTTTGGATAACTGGGGATGAAGTCAGGTACAGAAAAAGGTTGTGGAAATTTGTCACACAATGTCGGGCAGTGCCATAGGATAGAGAGAAGCCAAACAAAAGGAGGAGATTAAAAATGCTTCAAACAACAAATACTTTGCTCGAGGAAAACCAGACCTGCCCAGCAGTCGGATAACAGTCCGTATCTGTTTGTGTTCCAGTTACCGTTACTCCATTTGCAAAAACCGGAGTAACCATGACAAAATGCTGCGGTACCCCATTGGTAACACCAGGCAGAGAAACCTGCGGAGGAGTTAAAAATGGATCATGCTTCTTTACCATCAGTCAGGATGTCTGTGTGGCAGTACCGGTAGAGTTTGGTGCAGTAGCTACAGTTGGCGACACCTATGTTGGCTGTAACGAGGTTTCCAGCGAGGATATCTGTACTGGATGTGAAGCAGTAAGCACACCAGTTATTCCAGAGGTTCCAACAGTTCCAGAAATCCCTCAGTTATAAGATAGATCATAAAAGCCCTAAAACAAAAAGCTGTGCAAACGCACAGCTTTTTGTTTTTTGTGTATTGTAAATCAAAACAGAAATAAAATTTTTTTACAAATAAAAAAATTACACATCTTGTTGATTTTGTGAAATCTGATTGATATAATGTTTGTGGGTGAAATGCTTTTGGCTTTTTTGACTTTCAAGATGAAATGAGAGTGAATCATGGGGATCGAATTTCTAAAAAACGAAAATATTTTTCATTTAAGTGGTGGAGATGTCAGCTATATTCTGAAAATATATAAAAATGCTTTTCCAATGCATCTGTATTGGGGAAAAAGGCTGTCCGATCCAGCAATCAGCTGGTATCTGGAAGCACCTTACCGCAGAAAAAAACTGCTTGAGGGAACAGAACCGGATGATCCGATGTTCCTGCATGAGTTCTGGCCATATGAATATCCAGAATATGGAATGTCTGATTACCGTCCAGCAGCTTTAGAAGTGGTTGGACAAGATGGATGCTGCATTTCGGAACTGCGTTATGAAGGCTATGAGATTCTGGAAGGTTCGGTTGAGCTTCCAGGTCTGCCGTCGGTTTGGGCAGAAAAAGAAGATGCTCAGACCTTAAAATTAATTTTAAAGGATCAGATTCTCCAGCTGCAGGCAGAGCTGTATTACACTGTATTTGAAAATACTGGCGCAATTACCCGCCATACGGTACTGAAAAATCTGGGAAAAGACAGTCTAAAGATTAAAAAAGCACTTTCGATGAGCTTGGATATGAAGCACGCACCGTATGAAATGCTTCAGCTTTCCGGTACAGCATTGCGTGAACACTGGATTGAACGCAGAAAGCTTGGCATCGGGGAAACCTATCTGGAAAGTACCAGAGGAATTTCCTCCCATCAGGAAAATCCGTTTTTTGCACTGGTAGAAAAGGAAACGACCGAACAAAACGGCGATGCCTACGGTGTAACGCTAGTTTACAGCGGAAACTTTTTGGCAGGGGTATCCTGCGATATGTACCGCAGTGCCAGAGTACAGATTGGAATTCATCCGGGAAACTTTGGATGGAAGTTGGAAGCAGGAGAGGAATTTGTAACTCCACAGGCAGTTCTGTCTTACTCTCCAAAAGGACTTAACGGGATGTCCTCAAAATTCCACGATCTGTTTCTCAACCATCTTTATAAAGGAAAGTTCCAGCATGCTCCCCGCCCAATCGTTATCAATACCTGGGAAGCTGCCTACTTCAATTTTGACCATCAGACGGTTCTGGAACTTGCAAAAAAAGCAGCAAAAGCAGGAATTGAAATGCTGGTATTGGATGATGGATGGTTTGGTCATCGCGATGACGACACCACCTCGCTGGGAGACTGGTTTGAGAATAGTAGAAAATTGCCAAAAGGACTGAAAGGTCTTGCAGAGGATGTCAATGCGCTGGGAATGCAGTTCGGATTATGGTTTGAGCCGGAGATGGTATCGCCGGACAGCGAACTGTATCGCAGTCATCCTGACTGGTGCATCCATATCAATGGACGAAAGAGAAGCCAGTGGCGTCATCAGCTGTATCTGGATCTTTCCCGCAAAGAAGTGCAGGATTATATCATTGACAGCTTAAGTAATATGCTGTCCAGTGCAAATATTTCCTATGTAAAATGGGACTGCAACCGCCGCATCAGCGAGCCAGGTTCTGAAGGTCTGCCGCCGGAACGTCAGGATGAATTGCTGCACCGCTATGTTTTGGGATTGTATCATGTCATGGATGTGTTGACGAAACGATTCCCAGATGTCCTGTTTGAAAACTGCGCTTCAGGTGGAGCAAGAATGGATGCAGGTATGATGTACTATTTCCCACAGACATGGGCAAGTGACAACAGCGATGCTGTCTGCCGTTTGAAGATTCAGTACGGAACCTCTCTGTGCTATCCACCGGTTATGACCACTTCTCATATTTCGGCATCTCCAAATCACCAGATGCTCCGCCAGACACCGCTGGATTTCCGCGCAGCCGTATCCTATCCATTTAATCTGGGATATGAACTGAACCTGTGCAAAATGAGTGACGAAGAAATCGAAAAGATTTCGGAACAGACAGCGCTGTACAAAAAGATCAGACCATTGGTACAGGGAGGAAAGTTCTACCGTCTGCTCAGTCCGTTTGAAGGAAATCAGACTGCGTGGATGACAGTTTCTCAGGATGGGACAGAATTCCTGGTTTGGTATTACAAGGATTTTGCAGATCCGGAGGAAGCTTATATCAACGTACGTTTGACCGGTCTGGAGGAAAAAGTACATTATCAGGATGAGGAAGGAAATGTTTACAGCGGTGATATGCTGATGAATCTGGGACTTCCGATTCAGTGGAAAAATGGAGACTGTTTCTATCAGATGTGGCATTTTAAACGACTTGATGGGATGGATTTTTAGAGGTATTATCCAAATAAGTGACAATGTTTTTAGAGAATTGACTTGAAAAATAACCACTCTCTTGCAGCGGACAGATGCTTATGATAGCATAGTAACGTGTATTATGGGTAACCTGGCAGAAAGAAAATCCGGGGAGAAAAGGAAAGAGAGTGGTTATATGAAAGAAAACAAGGGACTGATGACCGAAGGTGTGATCTGGAAGCAGCTGTTTTGGTTTGCGCTTCCCTTGCTGCTTGGAAATTTGTTTCAGCAGTTTTATAACACGGTAGACTCGATCGTTGTTGGAAACTATATTGGTGCAAACGCATTGGCATCAGTAGGTGCAAGTACGCCGATCATTAACCTTCTGGTTGGTCTGTTCACCGGACTGGGAACCGGTGCCGGTGTTGTAATTGCGCGATTTTTTGGTGCGCAGGATGACAAAGGGGTACATGATGGAGTTCATACCACCATTGCATTGTGTTTGGTTTCCGGTGTTGTGATGGGTGCGATTGGCGTTTTGTTTTCACCTCAAATTCTGCAATGGATGAACACGCCAAGCGAAGTTATGGAGGGTTCGATTACCTATTTACAGATCTATTTTATGGGAATCATAGCGCTGATGATCTACAACATGGGATCGGGAATCCTGCGTGCAGTGGGAGATTCCAAATCGCCGCTGTATTTTCTGATTGTATCCAGTGTGGTCAACATTATTCTGGACCTTGTTTTTGTTATCAAAGTACAAATGGGTGTTGCAGGGGTGGCTTGGGCAACTTTGATTGCACAGGTGATCTCTGCCTGCCTTGTTTTGATTCGTCTTTCGATGAGCAGGGAAAGCTATCGGTTGGTTTTGAAAGAGATTCGTTTTCATAAGGATGTTCTGCTGGAAACCATCCGGATTGGTCTGCCAGGCGGAATCCAAAATGCGGTTATTTCATTTTCCAACATTATTGTGCAGTACAATATCAACAGCTTTGGAGCCGCAGCAGTAGCGGGATGCAGCGCCTATACCAAGATTGATGGGTTTGCCATCCTGCCGGTTATGAGCTTTTCCATGGCAATTACAACCTTTACTGGACAAAATGTCGGTGCGAAAAACTATGAGCGTGTGAAAAAAGGTGCCAACACCTGCCTGAAGATGTCCTGTGCAGTTACCATAGTGATTTCAGTTGTACTGTTTTTGTTTGGCGGAAATCTGTTAAAGGTCTTTTCGTCGGATACACAGGTGCTGCACTATGCAACACAGATGATGCATTTTCTGGTTCCGGGATATCTGTGCCTTGCAATTGCACACACCTATTGCGGTGTTGTCAGAGGTGCGGGTATCTCAATGGTTCCGATGCTTGCTCTGATCGGAAATATGTGTGTTCTGCGCATGATTTGGATTACGCTTGCTATGCCGTTTGCACACAGCATCATCATCGTTTTTCTGGGATATTCTCTGACATGGCTCACCAGCGCACTGACCATGCTGGTATATTATCACAAATCGGGCTGGCTTGAAAAATATCAGCTTGCCCATTCATAATTTTTTCGGATAGAAGGAGAAAGAGCAATGGGTAAACAAAAAATACAGGTGCTGAGCAACATTTCGCTGCTTCTGGTTGCAATTATCTGGGGGTCCGGATTTGTTGCATCTCAGATGGCACTGGATGCGAACTTAAGTTCTGCTTTTATTATGTTCGTACGTTTTGCGATTGCGACCATCATCATTGGCGTGGTTTTTTACAAGGACCTGAAAGCGAACATGAAAAAGGAACATTTAAAGGGCGGTATCGTAATTGGTCTGTTTTTGTTTTTGGCGTTTTATGTTCAGACCGTTGGACTGCAATATACGACTCCGTCCAATAACGCATTCATTACCGCATCCAATGTTGTGATGGTACCATTTTTGTGGTGGATCATCAGCAAGAAGCGTCCGAGTCTTAAGATCTTTATTTCTTCCTTTTTATGCCTGCTTGGAATCGGAATTTTGTCGTTTAACTTTTCCACCGGAATCTCGTTTAAACTGGGAGATCTGCTGACGCTGCTTTGTGCATTGCTGTTTGCCTGCCAGATTATTACAACCGGTGTTTTGGCACAGAAGATGGATGCTAAGGTTGTTGTATTTTTACAGTTTGCCGTTGCAACTGTTTTAGGATTTATCACCTTTATGCTGACTGACCGCAATTTTGGAGCATTTGGTTCCGCAAGCGGCATGGCGGCAGTTGCTTATCTGGGAATTTTCAGCACCTGCCTGTGTTACTTTTTGCAGACCACAGCGCAGCAGCATGTCGAATCGGCAAAGGCAGCCATCATCCTGGCGACCGAATCGTTGTTTGGAACAGTATTCTCGGTGATTTTAGGTTATGATAAGCTGACAGTGAACATGGTTTTGGGAGGATTGATCATTTTGATCTCTATCCTGATGACCGAATTAAAACTGCCTAAGAAGGGTGAAAAGGAACTGCCTGAAGCAGAACTTTTGTTTGAAGAAAAGGAAAAATAACCGGCAGGAAAAATATTTAAATTCCAAAGCCTGACGGGAAAAATAAATGCAGGGAGGTACATTCATGCACAAGCAGTATACCTATATGGATGCAGACTGGAACAATCTGGAAGTGCTGCAGAGAAATCGACTGAAAACACGTCCGTTTCTCTGTGGATTCTCCAACTTGGATGAGGCTTACCGAAAAGAGACAGCAAATCTGCGCTCTTTAAACGGTCAATGGAATTTTATGGGTTTTGACAGCCCATTTGACAGTGATGACCAGTGGGTTTTTCCACAGTATGATGACAGCAGCTGGGGAAAAATGCCGGTTCCGGGATTGTGGCAGCTTAACGGTTTTGGCAAGCCGCACTACACCGATGACATCAGCATTTATCCGATTTTAGATCGTCCACAGCTTCCGGCAGACAATCCGACTGGCGCTTATCGTTACCGCTTTGAGGTAAAGAAGGATGAGCAGAAGGAATATCTGCTGCGCTTTGACGGAGTGGAGAGCGCATACCATGTTTGGCTTAATGGAAACTTTGTTGGTTACAGCCAGGGTTCCCATCTTACCGCAGAGTTCGATGTCAGCGACCTGATCTGTGATGAGGAAAACCTGCTGGCAGTTAAGGTATACAAGTTCTGTGATGGAAGCTATCTGGAAAATCAGGATATGTGGTTTTTATCCGGTATCGTGCGGGATGTCAGCTTGATTTCCCGAACCAAGGTTCATTTAAGCGATTATCGGATCGGAAGCGAATACCACTGGCAGAATGGGGAAGGAATTTTTACCCTTTCGGCTGAGATTGAAAACCATTATGACGATGAAAGCGCTGTTGTTCTGGAAGCAAAACTGTTTGACCAGGGACACCTTATGTGGGAAGATTCGGTTGAGACACAGGTGCAGCCAAACAGCGGTGTCGTCAGAAAGATGCAGACAGAGTTTGCAGGTATCACACCATGGTCAGCAGAACAGCCAAAACTGTATGATCTGCAGATGATTTTAAGCGACGGAACAGGAAATGTTCTGGAAGTATACAACCAGAAAGTAGGATTCCGGACCATCGAAATGAAGGATGGATTATTCTTTGTAAACGGCAAGGCGATTAAACTCAAAGGTGTAAACCGCCATGACTGGAATCCAGAGACCGGCCGCTGTGTTACCCACGAGGATATGGTAACTGACCTTACCATGATGAAACAGAACAATATCAACGCTATCAGAACCTCGCACTATCCTCCATATGTTGATTTTCTGGATCTATGTGACGAATATGGCTTCTATGTCATGGAAGAAACCGATGTTGAAACTCACCAGATGATGCATATAGGAAAACTGAGCAAACTTTCCTCCGATACCCGCTGGGAAGCAAGCTATGTGGATCGCGCAGAAAGAATGGTTCGTCGAGACAAGAACCATCCGTGTGTTCTGTTCTGGTCTTTGGGAAATGAGTCCGGCTTTGGCACAAACTTTGTAGCAAGCGGACGCTTTATCAAGCAGTATGATCCATCCCGACTGGTACATTATGAAGAGGACCGCGATGCTTCGATTGCGGATGTTTATTCCACCATGTACACAAGACATCATCAGTTGGAACTGCTGGGACGGGATACCTCTCTGGAAAAACCACATGTTGTCTGTGAGTATGCTCACGCAATGGGAAATGGACCTGGAGGACTCAAAGAATACTGGGAAATCTTTAACCGTTATCCACGCCTTCAGGGTGGATTTGTATGGGAATGGGTGGCCGCGACGGGCCGGAGCAGCTCAGGTCGCCCGCGATGACGCCGATGCGCCGGTG